>Ga0315316_10002760_pt1 | contig 12674 bp, 9 predicted proteins | sample M160m3416metaG_FD_203702 | JGI IMG/M metagenome (GOLD analysis project Ga0315316, IMG submission 203702) | Ammonia-oxidizing marine archaeal communities from Monterey Bay, California, United States - M1 60m 3416 | ecosystem: Environmental > Aquatic > Marine > Intertidal zone | place: USA...
CTGCTTCTGCCGTGTGTAATCGTGACAACAACCGCCACAAACCAATAACGCTCGAATCGGGCGTTGAGGCGTTCCCAAATTAGCAGCAGGTTCCGCGGCCATCACCGATGCTGATGATAACGACAATAGGAAAACTAATAGTACAGCAGAGGGATTACGCATAGAGGGGATTCTCATCAAGGAACAATATTACAATTACACTAATGCAAACTTCAATCGTAACACATCAAGCGAAGCCCCGCGAATGCCAAAACACAGATCATTACTTGCTATCAAACGTCTGGTAGAATGTGTTAAGTGAAGTTATTCCATTTTCCGCGCCCTACCCTAACAACTTGCATAACCTTAAAGCAACATGACCAAACTGAAAGTGCTCGTAACCGGCGGCTCAGGCATCGTCGGCCATTACGTAATTGATGAACTCTACAAGCAGGGACACACTGTCCTCAATGCTGACAAGGTCCGACCTACCGGCAACTTGGAACACAGCGGCACCACGGGTCAGTACGCTAGTGCCTCTGCGGCTATTGCCCTGCGCGACAATTGGCCCCGAATTCCAGAATTCTTCGAAGTTGATGTTACGAATTACGGGCAAGTCATCTCAGCGATGGACAATTGCGATGCCGTAATAGCGTTAGCATCGCGACCTAGCGCCAGTTATTACGTGGAGGAGGACGTCGTACACACTAACACAATGTCCATGTGGAATGTATGCCGAGCAGCGGAGCAGTTGAAAATCAATCAACTTGTCTTAGGTTCGTCATATAACGCAATTGGAGCGATGGGAACTGCACAGCGATGGGAAGAAAATCAAGTAAAGCCTCCCAATTACTTTCCCGTGGATCAGCATTCCAGAACCCGCGCAGAGGATCCTTATTCAGTTTCCAAATGGCTTGGCGAAGAGATCGCCGACGCATTCGCACGTCGCAATCCCCACATGGCGTTAGCGAGTATGCGATTTAACGGGATGTGGGACGATCAATATTTTGAACAACTACGCAGCAACCCCATTTCCGACCCTTGGATTCGATGCCAAGGATTCTGGACCTACGTTCACATCCGAGACGCTGCCCGCGCATGTGTGGTCGCAATCACTGATCGCACTTGGATGGGACACCACCGATTCTTTATAAACGCAAAAGACACGATGCTAGCAATCCCCACGACACAAGCACTTGCGACTGTCTACCCTGATGTGCCGTTGAATTGCGAATTACCAGAATTCTCGTCACCAATCTCAACGCAACACGTTACCGACACCATTGGCTGGCAACCGGAATACTCGTGGCGATCATTAAAGCAAGACTGCTTTTAAGCGCGCAACTCGGCGAGCTTTTCTATTTGTGCGATCATCAGCTTACGATGCGTTGTAATTGAGTTCTCATATTGCTTAACAATGTCGTGCAAACGTTCGTTTTCTTTTTTTAACAAATCGTTTGCTTTAGAGTGCTCGCCACAATCAGGGCATGGCTGAGATACATCTTCCATAATCAAATTCTCTTCTCGTAATTGCGGATTCGCATAGGTTACATATGGGTCGCACGGTTCAAATGTCAGTTGCCAAGGTATTCCCCGCTTGGCATCATGTTAAGTATAACACAAACCAAGAAAAGAGTGTTGGAGTGGTCAGATATTAATTTCCGGGCGTAGGCGATCTTGAAATCTCGTCGAACAATCTATGAAAACCACCTGCTCTAAGCTAAACTCAAATAAGAACATACGCCCCTAACTTCATCAGGAACCAATCACATGAAACGTATTGCTGCAACTCTTCTTTTCGCAATAGGGCTCTCCACGCTAACCACCATTGCCACGGCTGATGTTTATGAACTTCGCACTTACACAACCAACGCCGGCAAACTAGATAATCTGAACGCTCGATTTCGCGACCACACTGTTGCCCTTTTTGAAAAACACGGCATAAAATCAATTGGTTACTGGGTTCCTGTGTCCAAAGAAAACACACTCATCTATGTGATCAAACATAAAAGTCGGGATGCAGCCAAAGCCTCATGGCAAGCATTTATCGCGGACCCCGCATGGAAGAAAGTCGCCCGAGAATCTCAAATCGATGGTAAAATATTGGCCAAAGCACCAGAGTCAGTCTACATGGTAACCACCGACTACTCTCCCCCAACGAAATCCGCTTCCGTCGACGATAGCGGCTTGTTTGAACTGCGGATCTACAAAGCGGCTGAAGGGAAACTAAGCAAGCTCGACGCAAGATTTCGTGACCATACCATGCGACTTTTTGAAAAACATGGAATTAGTAACGTGGCCTATTGGCACCCAACAGATGAACCTAATTCAAAAGACCATTTGATCTACATTATCAAACATGAAAGCCGCGCAGCTGCGAAAGCCTCGTGGCAAGCCTTTGGCGCAGACCCAGAATGGAAAAAAGCTGCTGCTGCATCAGGTGTCGGACGCCTTGCAAAACCACCTGCATCCACCTATATGAAAGCCACCGACTACTCACCCTATGGTATCCGCAAGGCTACCAAGTAACAAAAACCCCGGTCTACGACTTGGTCATAATCCACAATGTCTATTTGATTGACTCACGCCAAATTGGACGTTTTTCACTGATAAGCTGCTGATGGTAGCTAAGGGCTTGGCGCGTCATCGACGTGACTAGTTCCGGAAATTTTTCAGTAAGGTTATGCTCTTCGGACACATCTTTACTTAGATCGTATAGCTGCGCGGGTTTTTTAAGATGTAATTTGTAGTGACCGATGCGTACTGCTTCTACTTTCGTATTTCGATAGTAATAAAAACCTTCGCTCGCATGCGGCGACTTTGCGTTAGCATTTTTAAACAAACCGGTAATCTCACGACCATCGATCGGACGATCTGAGGGAAGCTCCACCCCAACGATTTTTGCAATCGTCGGTAAAATATCAATCGTCGCAGCCACTTCGCGACAAATTTGATTTTCAACGATCCCTGCCGGCCAACGCATCACACACGGTACTCGCATCCCTCCCTCATATGTCGTCGCTTTGCCCGCACGCAATGGTAGCGCGCTACCACCGTGATGCTTTTTTGATAACCATGGGCCGTTGTCGCTGGTGTAGATCAGCAACGTATTATCAGCCACTCCTAAATCATCAAGCGTTTTCAAGATGCGACCAACAGAATGATCAATATGTTCAATCGTCAGGCGATAGGCTTCTTTGGGATCCGGGTCGTAACGGTCATCTCCCACAAACAAGGGTACGTGGGGCATGGCATGGCAGAAATGCAAGTAAAACGGTTTGTGGTGATTTGCATCAATGAATTTAACCGCCTCGTCAGTATAGCGATCTGTAAGGGTCACTTGATTAACGGGTTTTTCAATTATCTTTTTATCTCGATAAATTTCATTGTCGTAAATGTCAAACTTCTTCAGCCGCCATATTTTATCAAGGGAATCAGCATCGTTACCCCAGTCTTTTTGGCGTGCCATATCATTACTGTAAGGAAGACCGAAATATGTATCGAATCCTTGTGCAGTCGGCAACGTCTCCGGTTTGTCGCCGATGTGCCATTTTCCGATCATGCAAGTTGCGTAGTCTTTTTGTTTGAGCATATCGGCAATCGTAATTTCATCGGGGTGGAGTCCTACTTTTGAACGGGGTCCTAACACCCCTGGCATGCTAATACGTGCTTGATAGGATCCAGTGAGTAAAGAAGCGCGCGACGCGCTACAGACACAATAACCTGAATAAAAATCCGTAAAACGAATACCTTGTTTCGCTAGCCCATCGATATTGGGAGTCTTGATGTGTGGTGAGCCAAAACATCCTAGGTCTTGATAACCTTGGTCGTCCGCAAAAATGATAACAATATTGGGCATCCCAGCCTGTAAGGCCGCAGGGAATAAACACAACGCTGCCAAAAACAAAAGAATTACTCTCATTTCAATTCTCCAAAAAACATTTCACACGAAAGTGAGCCACCATTTCATGCCAGTTGTGCGCCTGGGCGACCCTGTTGGATTACGTACGAAGCCGGCGTAAGGATAGGTGAATCCATTTTATCCACAAATGGCGTCGCGCGAAAATGGCTCGTCCACGTCTCCGCAGTTATATCACAAGACACGTAACCGCGGTTTGAATTATACCATTTAACGAAATCATTTTGTTCGGCAGCTCGCACGTATTCGGCAATATGGTTACCACCATTACCCCCAGATGTCATCGCCGTCCCTACAAACTCAGTACCAACCACCGGGGATTTGGGGTCTTGGAAATCTAACTGTAGATCATTGACCCAGTTCACGTGGATGTCCCCCGTAAGCACTACAGGATTAGGTATTCTCCGTTCGTAAAAGAATTTCAACAAACGACGGCGACTAACCTCGTAGCCTGGCCATTGATCCATACTATATCGACGATCTTCTCCCTCACCCCGGTTTAATGGCGCCATCATCACTTGTTGCGCTAAAACATTCCAAGTAGAAGTAGACTTAAGTAAATTAGACATCAACCAATGTTCTTGGGAATCGCCTAGCATCGTCCCTTGCGGATCAAACACTTTCCCGGTCATCGGCTTGGTGCGATCACCATTGGGTTGATCGGTACGATATTGTCGAGTATCAAGCACCTGAAAGTTGACAAGTTGACCGTACTGGCATTCGCGATACAACGTCATGTGGGGGCCCTGTGGAAAGGAGCGGCGCCGCAATGGCATAAATTCGTAATACGCTTGGTAGGCATTCATACGGCGCGCCAAAAACTCTTCTGGCGATATCCCGTCTTGCTCCGACACTAGGTTAGCATAGTTATTGTCAAATTCGTGGTCATCCCATGTCACCAACCACGGGAATATTCGATGGGTCTCCTGCAGTGCTGGATCAAGCCGGTATTGAGTGTACCTCATTCGGTAATCCGCCAAACTGGTAATCTCAGAACCTATATGCTTACGCACTCGATTATCCTGTCCCCCATACTCATATATATAGTCGCCAAGATGAATGACTAAATCCAAATCTTCTTTTTGCATATGCGGGTAACCATTAAAGAACCCACTCTCGTAATGTTGACACGATGTAAACGCAAAGCGAACGTGATCTGGCGTGGCGTCTCGAGCTGGAGCGGTACGCGTGCGCCCGATAGCGCTGGTTTCATTGCCCACATGAAAGCGATAAAAGTACCAACTGTGAGATTTAAGTTTATCAACCTCCACGTGCACTGAATGGCCTAATTGCGGCATGGCCAGTGCAGTGCCACTGCGCACCACGCGCGTAAATCCTTCATCGCTAGCTACTTCCCACCGAACCCGCACTGCCTCGTTAGGCATTCCACCATGCTCTAACGGATTGGGCGCTAAACGGGTCCACAACACAACGCCTGTGGGTTCAGGATCTCCGGATGCGACACCGAGGGTAAATGGATTACTGGACAACTGCGGGTTATCCTCTACGGCACAATCCGCAGTAATCGCCGCCAAGGGAATTGCCGACACCGTTGCCATATATTGCATAAAATCGCGGCGTTTGAGTCCGTACCTTTTACTGTAGGACTTAGACGATCTAAAACTGGCGGGAGAAAGCATAGCGATCACTTTTCAAGAAAATACCGATTAACTGTTCGACACGAAACAACCAGCTAGATTACATCTAAAAGTACTTACCATTGCTTCTCATTATACCATGGTGCCCTATAAGCGACACAAATCGGCTAGCGTCAAAACCCACACTAGGCCATTTCGACCTCGCTAGGCTTAAAACCTACCTTCTCGGCAAATCTTCTAATTCATCAGTTTTTGCAGAGAGATCAACATCGTCTCAATCGATTCTGGATTTGCTTCCTTGTAATCGCTACTGGCAAGTTCACGGCCTAAAACTGTCGAACCTAAATGGCCGAACTGTGTGCGCATTGTGGTCAAAACTTTCTGGCCTCCGCCGCCTGAGTGTGTGGACAGCGCCACCGGTAATCCGGTAAACATTTCACGAAAGTCACCACACTCGGTCGACAACCAAGCAATCGCGCTGCCGAGTGTTGGGGGAACCCCCCCATTATACTCCGCGGCGCATACCCATAGACCGCGAGCGGTCGTCATCGCTGACTGCAATTCCTCGAAATCTTCACCGGGTCCCACGTCATGTTGGCGTGACGAATACAAGGGAATATCTAGTGCGGTTAGGTCTAGTATCCGATTCTCAATCCCGATAGTAGTCGCGACTGCGGCAACTTTTTCTGCGAGCGCCAAATTTTTTTGATGACTCGCCGTGATAATCAATAACACAGTATTCTCTTGCTGTTATTTGTGTGCTAGCACACACTCTAGAGAAACTAATCCCTAGTTGTATGCTTTCATTCCATGCTCAGTCACATCTAGCCCCACTTCTTCCTCACTCGTGGACACTCGGATGCCTAAAGTAGCCTTAAGGATGGACCCAACGATCAGAGTAAAGATTACGGTGTAAGCTCCTATGGCAACGATGCCAGTTAATTGATCCATGAGCGTAAATTCAACACCCGGCTTTGAGCCAAATATGGCAACGGCAAGCGTACCCCAGATTCCGCACACCAAGTGGACACTCACGGCACCCACGGGATCGTCGATCTTTTTGTCCACGATAATAACTGAAAAATAAACTAAGACGCCAGCAATTGCTCCGATAATAACCGCGCTTTGAATAGTCACTGCATCTGCACTTGCCGTCACTCCAACCAGTCCGGCTAAAATTCCATTGAGCGCCATCGTTACGTCCGGCTTGCCTTGAGTCCACGACACCAAACCGGCAGCTAAACCACCAGCTGCGGCGGCCATCGAAGTTGTCACTAGAACGAGTGAAGTCGCCGCAGGGTCTGCACTTAGAACCGAACCGCCGTTAAAACCAAACCAACCAAACCACAACAAGAATACCCCCACTGCGACCAACGGCATATTGCTCCCCGGAATTGCATTAGCAGAACCATCGGCGTTGTATTTGCCTAACCGCGGGCCTAAGAGGAACGCCATTACGAGAGCCGCCCAACCGCCCACTGAGTGAACGAGCGTCGAACCAGCAAAGTCGTAAAACCCTAGTTGGTATAACCAACCACCGCCCCAATGCCACGCGCCAGTTATCGGATAACAAAATAGTAGCAGCAACGTGGCGAAAATCAGGAACGAGCTGAGTTTAACTCGACCAGCAACCGAACCCGATACGATCGTCGCACACGTGGCTGCGAACATCGCTTGGAAAAAGAAGTCTGTATACCAAGTGTAATCACCATATGCGGGAGTAAGGTCTGCGTGATTCGCTTCTAATGTAACAAAATTGGGTATCGCTTCCAAACTCAAAATACCAGCGGAATCAGGACTAAAACCAGGATACATGACGTTAAACCCAATCAAGGCATAGGTCAGCAGCCCAATGGAAATGATCATTGTGTTCTTGAACAAGATGTTGATCGTATTTTTCTGTCGCGTCAGTCCAGCTTCCAAACTGGCAAAACCAAGGTGCATGATAAACACCAAGCAACCTGACAACATGACCCACAAGTTGTCGATTTTAAAATCGTTTTCTGCCAATGTAGCTTCTATTTGGGACATCTTGTCGTCACTAGAAACTTCCCCGACTGCCGCTTCGCTGGCTGCGTCACCACCCTCTTCCATTGCTGCTTCTTCAGCTGCGGTAGGCACAAACTCCTCCGAATCCGTAACTGCAGCCTCATCACCAAATGAGTTGGGGGGAATCACAAACGACATGGTCATTGCGACCAACAAACTCAATAAGAAAAACCGTTTCATCGTGGTACCTCTAGGGATAATAAGACGCATCTAAGTGTCAAGAATAGATCAACTGTTATTTTACTTGAATCTCACCTGGTTTTTCAATCCTATTGACTGAAAAATGTTAATTTCATTTTGCTACCGGACGTTATGCCAACGTTGACTCTGTCAGTACTGTGAGGTAGCTGAGAAACCCCGACCCCGGACAAGCAAGGCGATTACCTGTCCGGGGTCACAGTGGGGCATCCTCTCGGATCGAGTACAATCCGAAAAAAGCATTTAGCTAAGATTGTCTCCATAAGCACGCATGCCATGCTCAGACAAGTCCAAGCCCATTTCTTCTTCCTCGCGGGAAACTCGTAGTAACCCTAGTGCTTTGAGTCCGATGAACAACGCAAACATCGTACCGAAGGCCCAAACACATATGGTGGCAGTCGAATAGGTTTGAACCCAGATATAGCCTGCTCGCGTTAACGCAACGGTCGACTCCGTTCCATCCGAAGCCACTTTAGTTATATCTGGAAAATTGATTCCAAAGATACCCGTGGCAATTCCGCCCCAAATACCACAGAGACCGTGCACAGGCCACGCGCCAACCGGATCATCGATTTTCAATTTATCAAGTAACACGATTCCGAGAACAACAAGGACACCCCCGATACCGCCAATCAATAATGCATGGGGTTGCGTCACTTGATCACAGTTAGCCGTGATCGAAACCAAACCTGCAAGCACGCCGTTAAGCGCCATCGTGACATCTGGTTTTTTGAACAACGCCCAACCAAAGAACATTGCACAAACGGCACCGGATGCTGCCGCCAGAGTTGTGGTCAAAGCGATATAGGTAGTCGCCTCAGCATTTGCTACACCGGCGTAGGTCAATTGGCTACCTGGATTAAACCCATACCATCCAACCCATAATAGAAATACACCAATCGCAGCAAAGGCGATGTTATGACCCGGCAACGCATTAGATTTCCCATCAACAAATCGACCAATCCTTGGTCCGAGCGCTATTGCTCCTGCCAAACCAGCAAAACCACCAACCGCGTGTACAACGACGCTACCTGCAAAATCTTGAAAGCCCGCCGCATCGAGAAATCCACCACCCCATTTCCACGCGCCACTAATTGGATAAATCAATCCAGTCAAAAGCGCACTAAAAATCAAATAGGCGACGAATTTCATACGACCCGCAACCGCACCGGAGACGATCGTAGCAGCCGTCGCTGCAAATGCAACTTGAAACAGGAAATCTACTGAATTACTAAATCCATAATCAAGATCTTGTGCATCAGCAGCGACAAACGGACCCGCGTAACCTAAGAAACCGTCTAAAATATTGAAATCTCCGGGATACATCACTCCCCAACCAACGAAAAGGAATAATATCACTCCAACGCCCAAGTCCATTACGTTTTTAAACAGAATATTAACTGTGTTTTTTTGGGAATTGAGCCCCACTTCGAGCATCGCAAATCCTGGTTGCATTAAGATCACTAGCACGGCACACAACATCATAAATAATGTATTGATTACATAGTCGTTTTCCCCCAAAGAAGTTTCCAATAAGGAAATCTTGTCATCATTGGTCACTTCCCCGACTGCCGCTTCACTGGCTGCGTCACCGCCCTCTTCCATTGCTGCTTCTTCAGCTGCGGTAGGCACAAACTCGTCTGAATCCGCCACTGCAGCCTCGTCGTCCCAAGCGCTGACCCCTGGGGTGACAGCACCCAACGCAACTATCATGGCAAGCAGGCACAAGGCCATGCCAACCCATTTTTTATCAATATAATAATCCGCCTTCATTTGAAAACTCCCAATCTATTTTCTCGATCTGTAGTAAAGGATAAGTCCATCGGCGACAAACGACGCTAGTCTTTTCCGCATCTTGCTGTCTCACCTGCCAACAGAGTAGGCACGTAACCTACTGACTACTTGATTATGCAAAAGGTGTGCCAATAACCGATTGGGGCAAAAGAGTCGACCTGAGAATTAGATCGTAGGGCGATAAGGATCGAGAATTTCTGTATGATCCTAGAACTAATATTTTTAGAATAAATAACAACCACAGAGGAACGTCGGTAGAAGATGACTACACTTAAGGCACGGTGCCTAAAAATCTATCACCTTACAGTCGCTGGTGACTTTGACGATCCTCCATCGACAAACACGTGATACAAAAAAACGCCCACCCATTTGAAAGGGCAGGCGTTTCTTCGTGTCGGACTTTACGGAAACGTAGTCATTTAGTACTGAACAATCGCATCCATACCAAATATTACGTTAGTGTCTGTGGACGTGTTGTCCCAGTCAATACGCATTTCAGGTCGTAAAATCATGTCTAGACTAGTTGACGGACGATAGTTTACACCGGAAGTGAACGAGTAATGGCTGTCCGCACCTAAATCGGTACCGTCTCTCCACCATTCTAAACGTGCACCCACTGCAACTTCGTCTGAAACCGAGTAGAACACATACTGGTTTACACCAATATGATAACGTTCATTGGTATCAACATAATCCGACTGGAATACGTAGTCCATTTTTTCGCCAAGTTCAATCTGCATGACAACACTGTGCGTGTAACCATTTTCGGTATCACTAAGGTCACCAAATGTTGTTACATAGTTCAACGTGATGTTATCACCGATCGCTTTGCCAAGCCCAAGAATACCGTTGCTTCCATGACTTTGGAAACCAGTATCCCAACCAGATGAATATCCCAACGTGAGGTCTAACCCAGATTCTGTCGTCTTGCTTGCAAGAACACCAGTGTGAGTAAACGGTTCACTATTGTTCATCGTATTGGCGTGACTATAGAAGAAGTTACCAGGAGCCTGGACGACTTCGTACCCAACGATTGTATAGAACTTACCAACGGTAATTGTCCAATCGTTGACTTCCGTCTCGACGTAAAGTTGAGGCATTGCCCAACCAAACCCATTGCCATCGTCAGAACTTTCTACATCCCACCCGTCAGTGTTACCAAACGCGGCAGTATTTGGTGCATCAGCACCGTACATCAGGTCAAAGTGGTAACCAAATCCAAGTCCTTCGGCATCAGCGTCGTACGCCTTATCGAACGCAAACCAAACTTGATGGACTGTTCCTTTTTTCGCGTGGTTATTAAACAAACCATTGTCACGATCATGATATCCAAATTGCGTCCAACCACTGATATCCAAAGCTTTGTCATCACGTTTGAAAATATTCCATTTCTTCGGTTCGGAATCTGCTCCTGCATCATCCTGTAACGTGAAAGCAATAGGTTGAATAACCGGCTGCTGCAATTCTTCCGCGGATACTTGTCCGCCAAAAGTTGCTAGTGCAAACGCACCCAGCAGTAGTAACTTACTGAGTTTCATATTCCTATCCCCCAATTAAAAACATTCCGTGACCCGTTTAACTAGCTAAGGAACTCCCAAAGCGACTCGAACCACAAATCTAAATATTGTTGCTTATTCCGTTACAATCGCTCAAAATTCCAAGCGTAACACATGTATCGGTTTTTCCGCATATAAGGGTATTCGGAGTAATTCCAGCGGATTCTGCAGGTCTTTTTTGGGTTTTAGCATCAAAACAGTCTATGAATTGCAAACTGTCTTTAAACACTATAATGTTCGGACAAAATCCATGTAACAAGACCCGTTAATATAGGTAAGCACCGTTAGCCTTACCGATATTATCGATAAATAGGGGGCTTTGCTCTAAATCATGAGTAACCTCTCCCTTGCAATGAGCATTAGTTGTACCATTCGGTAAAATTCCTAATCGCGCCCAGAACACTTCAAGATTGTGCCCTCTTCACTGCGTCCCCCAACGCCTGACAGAATCCACCCCACCTTCGCCACTAGCCCACTTGCTATGCACTTTCCCAGTGCTAAAGTAGAGCTAAGCAAAGGTGGCAGCTTCCCTTAAATCCCACTATCTAAAAGAGAACTGTGACCAGCCATCATGTATGGATTTCTGAAACCACCCACTCAACGAGAAATTGGCGATTTCGACACACGGTTCTACCGCCGTATGCGTTGGCAAGTCTTCCTCGGCATTTTTATTGGTTACGCCGGATACTATCTGGTTCGCAAGAATTTCACCTTGGCGATGCCATTTTTAATCGACAGGGAAGGATTCTCGAAGACGGAGCTTGGCATTGCATTATCTGGTGTTTCCATAGCCTATGGTTTATCTAAATTTCTAATGGGTAGCATTTCTGACCGCAGTAATTCGCGATATTTCATGGCGATTGGCTTATTTATTAGTGCATCGATAATGATCACGATGGGGCTCGCGCCATGGGCAACGTCCACTATTCCGATCATGTTCACGTTGCTATTGATTAACGGTTGGTTTCAGGGGATGGGTTGGCCACCGAGTGGCCGAGTGATGGTTCATTGGTTTAGCCCACGTGAACGCGGTACATGGATGTCATTTTGGAACGTCGCTCATAATATTGGCGCATTTTTAGTAGGGCCTTTAGCCCTGCTTGCCTTCACATGGTTCGGCGATTGGCATTCCATTTTGTACGCTCACGGTTTTTGCGCAATGGGCATCGTAATGATTATCTTGATAACCGTCAGGGACACACCACAATCATTGGGACTACCAGCAATTGAGGACTACAATCAAGATTACCCAGTGACCTTTGGTTATTCTTCCTCTCACGAACATGAATTTTCCGCTGCTGATATTTTCTTTAAATACGTACTTTCGAATCGACTTCTTTGGGCAATTGCGATTGCTAATGCGTTCGTCTATCTAGTACGTTACGGCGTTCTTGACTGGGCTCCCACATACTTACAAGCCGAGAAGGAATTTACGTTCGATGAATCGAGTTGGGCATATTCATTCTACGAATTAGCAGGAATCCCGGGGACGATTGCCTGCGGTTTCCTCTCCGACAAACTATTTCAAGGTCGCCGTGCCCCTGCGGTCATCATTTATATGGCTTTGACAACTATTTGCAT
>Ga0315316_10002761_pt1 | contig 12671 bp, 12 predicted proteins | sample M160m3416metaG_FD_203702 | JGI IMG/M metagenome (GOLD analysis project Ga0315316, IMG submission 203702) | Ammonia-oxidizing marine archaeal communities from Monterey Bay, California, United States - M1 60m 3416 | ecosystem: Environmental > Aquatic > Marine > Intertidal zone | place: USA...
CCAGGCCGAAGAATTTGGTTAATGGCCCAAGGAAAAGACCCGGAACAAATACAAACTATTGTCGCTCCACCAAAATCAATAGGCCATGGGAAAGTTATGCCTCCAGATACTTCTGATAAAAGAGTCATCCTCATATATTTGCAACACATGAGTGAAAAAGTAGGTGCTCGGCTCAGGAAACACGACTTCAAATCTTCAGCATTCTTTATCGGATTAAAATCTAAAAATGGATGGATTGGATCAAAGTTAAAATTGGCCTACTCCATCGACGATGGAATAAGAATCATGAAACTCGGAGAAGAGATGATGAGGCATAAATGGCACGGTGAAGGCATTCATCAGATACAAGTGACTGCCCTCAATCCACAAAAATCAAATCAGCAAATTGATTTTTTAGAGCAAGATAGTAATGCAAATATTTCAGTTAAAAACAAAGTCATAGATTTAATCAATGAAAAATATGGCAATCTAACCATCGCGCCGAGCAATATAATGAATAGATCAACCATGCCTGACGTGATTGCACCGGCCTGGAAACCATCCGGTCATAGGCAGACGATATAAAACATGTGTGGCGGTACTTCATATACTCATAATGGCGAACATATGAGGGTTTACTTTCCCAATCCAAAGGCAAAACTTCCTGTCATAACGAAAGAGAGTGATACAAAATTGATACTTTGGGGAAGGCGCAAAGGACAATCAGGAAAACTTCCGTTGGGGGGATGGGCAAGACTGGATTCTATTCATGCTGGAATTTGGGACAGATGGTTTCCAAAACCCGTCAAGATACCTGTGCAGAGCTTTATGGAAAAAGATCATGAGGGAAAAAGTCATTGGTTTGATTTGGTTAAAGGACAGTGGATACAAGGATTAGTCGCTGTAGAAAAGCAAGAGCAGAGACTATATGTAGTAACAATTGAACCCGAGCTTGAACACAGTATTCATCACCGATGGCCAAGGGTTATGAGCGGATAGATTGAGTTAATCTCGCTTTCGATTTTGTCTTCTCCAGTCCTCAGGATCTAAAAAATCACCGCTCCAAATTCCAGCTCTATTTATCATCGCTTCTATCATCTCTTCTTCATATCGAGTTGAATAGCGAATATAGGCAACTGCCATTCCTGTTCTGACCATTTCAGATTGCAAGTCAACACCGTTTGCATAACAGATGCTAAGTGTTCTTCCATATTTGTCCTCACCTTCATCTGTGCACTCAACTTCATATTTGCCGATGAGCTTTTTTAATGCAGCAGAGGCCTTCTTTCCACAGGCCCAAATCTTTCCATTGGGTCTTTCACAGTACTGTGTCAGTCCGTAGTAATAAGACTCAGGTGCATCAATACCGCTGAATCTGATCTTGGTGTTATCGATGGTAATGGTATCTCCATCAACAACAGTGGCCTTTCCTTTAATGTAGATTTTATATTTACGTTCTTTTTGATTTGCTCGCTCATCTCCTAGAGTGTCTTCGCGAAAATCCTCCTCAAGACTCATGGGTATCTCACCTGATTGAATCGGGGAATCAGTCATGGGAATATCAAATGGATCTGGCTCATCATCAATTTCTTGAGCGATAACGTTCGAGACTAATAATGGAATGATTATTAGTAAATACGTTAATGGTTTTATTGTTTTCATAGATCTACTCGGTTAGGCATCCTTTTTTTGATTAAATATTTACCTATTCCTTTGGTTAATATCTTCGGAATTAAAGTTGAGATTAATGCAAAGAACTTATTTAACCAACCATTAATGACTAAACTTTTTCCATTCATTACAGCAAAGTAACCTTGCTCTGCTACCTTTTCTGAAGTCATCCATAGGAAATCAGGCGTATTTGCAACCTCTGGCATATCTGCAGCAATATGAAACTCGCTTCTGGTTAGTCCAGGACAGACTGCTGTACAAAAAATATTCTGATCCATATATTCAAAATGGATGCCCTCAGAGAGTTTGATTTGATAAATTTTCACAGGACTATAAAGACCCCCTCTATCAGCAGGAGGAATATAGGGTGCCAAAGATGCAACATTAATGATTCTTCCATATTGTCTCTCAATCATTCCGGGTAAGAAGATATGTATCAGTTCTGTCACAGAACCGATCATCACCTGAATAAAATCAGAATGCTCATCCCATTTAATTTTTTCAAAAGCTTTTGGATTGCCATAGCCTGCATTATTGATGAGTGCATCGATGTGAATATTTTGTTCTTTGCAAAAGTTAAATATTTGTTTAGGGGCATCTTGATCACTGAGGTCAGCTGGAAATATGTCTATCTTTTGATGGCTTGATGACTCGAGTAGATTTGCTCTTATAGAATCTAATCTATCTGCCCTTCTTGCAGTAAGAACTAAATTAAAACCATTTTTAAAAAACACCTCCGCAAAAGACTTGCCAATACCTGCTGAAGCGCCTGTGATCAGTGCTGTCTTGTTTTTCACACTCACTTCAGTAAACCGATAAGTCTTCACCAACAATCACTTTCCCAGAATAATTGGACCCTATCTCATCGAGAATCTCTTCTTCGGAAGATCCCCAGAAAAGTATGTGTGTTAATAATAGTAATTTTGGTTTTGCAATATTGGCAATCTCAGCAAGCTCATTTGTTGAAGTATGATGCTTTGAATGATAATTTTTCCAAACCTCTGATCTGCGGTCAAAACCAGATTGTGAATACACTTCATGAACCAAAATATCACTGCCCTTAGCCATCTCTATTAGCTTGTCACTGGGAGCCGTGTCACCAGAAATGATTATTGTTTTATCAGCAGTGGTGAATTTGTAGCCAAATGCATTTTCCCATGAGCCATGACTCACTTTAAATGCCACCACCTCCACTAAGTCATCTTTATAAACAATTCCTTCATCTATCTCATCTACTTCTACATTCCAGCCTGTTTCATTCGCTGGCTCTGAGCCATCTATTCTGTATCTAATATCAGAACCATATGCTTCCAATATATTCTCTGTCATTGATTTAATGCCTTTAGGCCCAAAAACTTTTAAAGGCGTATCACGCTCAAGAACCCATGGTGTAAATATCAGATCCGGATAACCGGTTGTGTGATCAGAATGAAGATGAGTCAGAAATGCGACTTCTAAATTACTTGGCTTAAGGGATATAAAAGCATCATTATCTTGGGTATATAATTTATTGGCTTGTCTAACTATTCCAGGACCAAAATCAACAATATATGATTTATCTTGAATGATTATTGCCAAGGATGGGCCTGACCTATCAGGCTCAGCATTTGGTGTGCCTGTGCCAAGCAGAACCAATGTTGTCCCATGATTCTCGGATGCATTTATGTCATTAATACTTATGAGTCCGATTACTATGAGAGAGAGAAAAAATCTCATGAATCTTCCTTAATCAAATCTTTCACTTCTTTTTTTTGCTTTGTTCGTTTATATCTTTTTTTTGTCCCATGAATTTTTGAAACAGCATGAGCCGGTGATTTTTTTCTTGTTTTGATATCCCTCTTATCTGTCATTTCATTTCATTAATCCATTCTGTAATAAGCTCGATAGCCTCAACATGCATGAGCGATCTTCCTGACTCAGGCATCATGACATCTGGTTCATTTGATAGCATTCGAAATAAAAGTATCGATTCCTCGGCTTTTCCAGGAACAATTGAGTAGCTAAGCCCTCCGCTTCCTCTCCCTGCAGCGACAGGCTTCTTATAAACGCCAAATTCCTTATCTTCAATAGATAAATAAAGGCCAGATGAACTTGCAGAACCTTGTGGTGAATGACAATGACCACAATTTATATCTAAATATGACCTTGCTCTCATATTGATATCATGATTCTTATTAAATGCATTAACCATTGAGTCATTTGAATAAGGCTTTTCTTCTAGAAACCCAATAACTGCCCAATGATCCATTTGATTGCTCTCTATTCCATTCTCATAAGCGATCGCTTTATTGATGTTTCTCGGTTTCGGACCTATTGGCTCAACAGCATCATCTTTTAAATGACATTCCTTGCATTGATTCTTATTCGGGGCTCTATATCTTATGAAGTTTGCATTCGTTGGTGTAATGACGTCAGTCACTTCGATGGTTTTCCCGCCAAGTGCCAAGTAAGCATCTCCTCTATCAATATCCCAAACATATGTGAGTGCATCCCATCCATCTTCTTTATTGAGTAATAAACGTGTTTCAAGCAGAAGTGTTCCGCCTTCAGTAGTTTGATAAGAGAATGTTTTTATGAGCGCTGTCCCAATGGGAAAATCAAAAACATCCTCACCATCGTATTTTGCAGTTGTCCCATCTGGAAGATATATAAAACGGTGCTTATCTGTATAGTCTGAAAATAAAGCCGTAATGAGTTCGTAAGGCACTACACCCTCGTTTGGGATTTGATTGAGTGCATCAGAAAAAAAACCATATTCAGATAATGCTTTCGGAGTTTTGTCTGAAAGTATTGCATGATCATTGACCGCATAAAGGCTGCTTGAAAAGCATATCAGTATCAAAAAAGTCAGTAGATTCTGATTCATACTTTTTTAATCAATCTTGACAGGTGGCAGTGGAGTAATGTTTCCAGAATATTTAGATTCATCTCGACTGAGTTGGTATGGAAATGAAAGCATATATCTGATTGGATTCATTACAGCAAAGCCTATCTCTCCATTATCCTTTAGAATCAATTTCTCATTGTTTGGTTGTCCCAAGATCATTTGCTTTAATGGCAGAACACCATCCCAAAAAATATCTGGCATGTCTCCATCAGATATCTCATATAGTATTGAAGCAATGTCCTTATCTAAATCTGGGTTATGACCTGATCGACTGATCTCATTATTATGTATTTGAACTGACTTTGGATGTGGGTAATATCCAGAATCAGTAAAATCGTCTGAGTCATCATCATTGATATAACTAACGACAGCAATACCAACTGTTTCATGATCATCAATTCTATTGCTGAATATCTCAACATTTGAATTTGCCATGATGATAATTCCTGTTCCACGAGGGACTTCGCCAACAATATTTCCTTCAGGAGCAAAGTTATCCGTATTGTTATGCACTATAGAATTATTAAAGACTCTGACATCATGGCCTCCTTGTTGAGGCAAGCCCGGTAAGTCAAAAACTAAGATTCCTCCTGTATTATCTTCAGCAGTGTTGTCATAGACATCTGCATAGTAAGAATTTTCAATCTCAATGCCTGCAACATTGAACTTTGCAATAGAGTTTCTAACAACAATATTTTCTGACTGCCCTACATAAATCCCAGCATCAGAGGCTCCGATTGCGATGCAACCATCGATGAGTACATTCTTTGAATCGACTGGATATAGCCCGTAAGCACCATTTGATGATTTAGGTCCTCCAGACCATTCAGTTCTTACCTTGATAAAAGAAATTCCATCACTGCCTTTAACCTTTATTGCATCTCCTTTCGTATCCAATACAGCGAAGTTTTTTAATATGACCTTATCAGAGGTAACCATGAGTCCCTGGGCACCTGATTTTTGATCAGAAAAATTAAGAATTGTTTTTTCATGGCCATCACCTTGAATAGTGACCTCATCTACATCCAATGAAAGACTGTCTTCAAGATTATAAATGCCGGTGGTCAGTTGAATGATGTCCCCAGGATTAGCAAGAATCAGAGCCTCTTGTAATCGCTCTTGAGAATTCTCTGAAGGTGGAATAATAATGACTTCTGTGAGTATTTTAGGCGGTAAAAATATACTGCCAGCAATAAATAATATTACTATTTGTTTCTTTAGATGGTTTACCAACCGCACACCCTCCCCTCGTTTTGCTCATCCAACCAATCCTTAAGTGGTGCATAATAACTCAGTAAAGATTTTCCACTCAATGTTCTCTTGCCAGTGATTTTCTCGAGTGCATCAGGCCAAGGCTGACTCTGTCCTACGGAGAGCATATTTCTCAAACGGACACCCGCTTCTTCATTTGCATAAATTGAGCATTCATGCAAATCCCCATCATTTCCCATTGACTCACACAACGCTTCATGAAATTGGTACTGCAATACCCTTGCAAGGTAATATCGAGTGTATGGAGTATTCCCAGGAATGTGATATTTGGCTCCTGGGTCAAAGGCATCAGCCGGCCTATCAATCGGAGATGCAACACCTTGATATTTTTCTCGTAGTTCCCACCAATAGTCGTTGAGCTCATCATCAGTTAAGACTCCATCGAAAACAGCCATTCTCCATTTATCCAGCATCAGGGTCCATGGGACAGCTACAACGCCCTCTAATGCTTGTTTCATGAGCAACCCTATAGCATTCTCTTTACTTCTTTCAGCTTCTTCTTCTGAAATAAAGCCAATATCCTTCAGATAGCTTGGAGTGATAGATAGAGACAATAAATCTCCTACGGCCTCATGAAATCCATCATTGGCTCCGCTCTGAAAAACTTCAGGAAGATCAGCGTATGCCTGATAGTAAAAAATATGACCGAGTTCATGATGAATAGTAATAAAGTCTTCTTCATTCTTATCGATACACATTTTTATTCTTAGATCTTGTTTTTGACTATCGATATCCCAGGCGCTTGCATGACAAACAACATCTCTATCCTGTGGCTTTGTGAGCAAAGAACGCTGCCAGAAAGTATCTGGCAATGGGTCAAAACCCAAAGACAAAAAGAAATCCTCCGCAATTTCCACCATTTCAACTTCCGAGAGCCCTCTGTCCATAATGATCTGTGTGAGATCAATTGAACTCGTTTCATCAAAATCATAGACGATGTCCGAAATATTGCTCCAAGACTGTGCCCACATATTTCCCAATAAGTGTGCAGGTATTGGTTCGCTGAGTGGGACGATTTCATCACCATAATATTCATTCAGCCCTGCCCTTACATGGCATTGCAAACCTTCGTATAATGGACGCATATCTTCATAAACTTGGTCAACGAGCAAAGAAAATTCCTCATTCGACATATCATATTTACTGAACCAAAGCTCGGACAAACCATCAAATCCAAGATCATTTGATCCCTGGTTCCCGATTTCAACCATTCTGAGGTACTTATCCTTCATTGGTGGACTAATTTCTCTCCAACCGCTCCAAGCTCTTAAAAGCTCATCAGGATCCCTTGAGTTGTCAATAATTGACTCAAATCCTTCTAAGTCATAGCATTCATCATCACTAAAACAATGCTTTCCTGCTCCATACATCGCCTCTAACTCAGTCATGATCTGAGACAGCTCACCTGCCAGATCTTCATCAAGAGGAGGTGGCATAACGAAACCGTTCTTAATTAAATTCAGAGCCCTGCGGTCCAATGGGTCAAGCTCTAAATCATCAAATGTTGCTGCGGTTCTCGCCGCCTCCAAAGCCTCAAGCGTATACCTTTTCGAATAATCTGCAGCAATCACTTGAGAATCATGATTAATAAAGTTTGAAGCTATCCAAAAAGCCGAGGATATTACTGGGCCTTCCTCAGTTGCCATTTTTTCGTATTCTGCTAAAAACTCTTTCGCATCGATTACTGTTGGATCATTCTTCTGGTCATTTGAACAACCAACAAGCAAGAAAAAAAAGCATGAGCTTAGTAATAATTTTTTCATAATTCTGATTATAACTTTTTTTAAAATTATGTAGACAAATCATTGGATAACAATCGTAGATTTGATCATTAATACCAGCTCTGTTAGCTTGAAGAAGTCAGCTATATGAAAAGCATATTCTAAAACCCTGAGGGGGTTTCTGATTCCAATCTTTTGCTAGACAATGCAACAGATTGAACCCATGTCCTGACCGATTATGATTTATCTTTTGCTAGTTTTACTGGAGGTCTTTTAAGGTATTTTATAGCAGAGGCAAGTATATCCTTATCATGCTTTAGATAACCGATTCCTTGATTGCAATTCTGACAGAGTATTCCTCTCACTTTGAATGGTTTCTCTTGATATTTCTCTAATAATTTTTGAGTTTTTATTCAAGAATTTATCCTTATTAAAAATTTTTTAATCATCTTTTTTTCACTCATTGTTTGATTGAAAGGTACTTTTCCCCTGTACCTTTAATTAAAATTCTATCCCTCGAGAACTCAAAAAATAGCTCTTCAACCCCATCAATAATTCTTTCATGTAACTCAGCGAAAACAATTGGAATACTTTTCATTGCTATCATATCGTTTTTCATTAAATCGAATTCACCTCCTTCAATATCTAATTTCAATAACCCAATTTCATTAGTGTTTGTTACTAAGTCTGCCAGTCTGTATGCTGGTGTTTCATGTATTGGGGATGCATCAGGAGCATCTTTTGGTCTCTTAACAACCGAAAAACCCCATTCACCAGTGCCTCTATTATTAAGCATAATTGATTTAGATTGACTCCCAATTAGAGCTCCATGGACTACTTCAATATTCTCTATATCGGATACATTCATTTTAAGCAGATCAATATTTTTTATTGATGGCTCTAGAACAACTATTGATGCCATGGGATACATTTTATTAAGAGCAATAGCTGAAGTCCCTATATAGCCACCAGCATCGATTATAATTCCCGAGTAATCTTTTGGCAGTAAGTACTGAAGTAAATCAAACTCTCCGGTTAAACAGCTTAATGCAACCATCAAGTCAGGAGTACCTTTTCTGACGACTAGCGATACATCGCTTATTGTAATATTTATTTCAGAGCCATGTCTTGCCACTCTATATTTTAAAAACTCATATAAGCTAATTTTTTTTAGAAAAATTTGTTTCAAGATTTGAATAAAGTGATAAATTCTAATGATATATTTTTTCAACATATATCCCCTATGATGCTAGTTTTATTAATATCATTTTTTACTTTGTATCGTGTTCTAAGTTTTCTTATTAATCTCTTATTCATGACTGTAACGATTGTAAAATGATATTTGGAACCTTTGCTTCATCAGTTAAATAGTCTTTAGCCATATCTAAAAAATACTCCAATGATCTGTTTTGTCAATTGATCAGGTTTAGATCAGCCATGAATCATGTATATGTCATCCATTTATCAACTAAATGCGACCAAAGTGCAACCAAAGCGAAAGAAATGGGGCTTTGCTAAAACTGATTAATAGTCCGAAAGCCCCTTAAACTGGCGGAGAGGGAGGGATTCGAACCCCCGGACGGTTTAACCCGTCAACGGTTTTCAAGACCGCCGCATTCGACCGCTCTGCCACCTCTCCTATAGATTTAGCTTAGTATTCTATAGAGAATAGTAATATTTTAAAACCATAAAAAGTATGTCTGCATGATGTTTGTTCTGAAGTTGCTATAATCATAAGAAGATTCAAATATGAGTGTTATATTCAATCAAATGAAATTTAAAGAAGTCAGCCAATGAATCGTAATGTAATTGTGACCTGTGCTGTTACAGGTTCTGGTGATTCTGTTAACAAACATCCTGCTATACCAGTAACTCCTAAAGAAATCGCAAATGCAGCTATTGAGGCAGGCAAGGCTGGTGCTTCGATTGCACACATTCATGTTCGAGAACCTGAGACCGGTAAACCGAGCCGACGTATTGATTTGTACCGTGAGGTGGTTGAACGGATTCGAGAAAGTGATGTCGATATCATTATTAATCTCACCACTGGTATGGGTGGCGACTTATTTCTAGGCCCAGATGAAAATCCAATGAACTTAGGGGATAACACAGACTGCGTTGGAATGATTGAACGCATGATACATGTTGAAGAACTATTGCCAGAAATCTGCTCTCTTGATTGCGGATCTTTCAACTATGCAGAAGGTGATTATGTATATATATCAACACCAAATATGCTTGAACAAGGAGCCAAGAGACTTCAAGAGATTGGAGTAAAGCCAGAACTAGAAGTCTTTGATCTTGGGCACTTATCTTTTGCTAAACATCTTATTGCTAAGGGATTGCTTGATGATCCACCATTATTCCAAATTTGCTTGGGAATCAAGTGGGCCTCTGAAGCAAATACAGCATCATTTAAGGCCATGGTTGATGCTCTACCAGATGGCTGCAATTGGGCAGGTTTTGGTACTGGTGCAACAGAAATGCCAATGGTTGCACAAGCAGTTCTTTTGGGTGGAAATATTCGTGTCGGCTTAGAGGACAATCTCTATTTAGAAAAAGGTGTTTTTGCTTCAAATGCAGATTTGGTCGAAAAAGCCTGTGATATTGTTCAGCTTATGGGATGCTCAATTCAAACACCCTCAGAAGCAAGAGAAACACTTGGCTTAAAAACGGCTTCATAGGAGAAAATTATGGTTCTAGTTCAAAAAAGCGTTGCCCACCCATGGATGTGTGATGTTCTAGGTCACATGACGACTCGTCATTATGTCGCAATGTTTGATGATGCAGCATATCATATGCTTTATAACGTCTTTGGATGGACTGGATCCAGCGATGATAATAATAAGATTGCTTGGGCAGATGTGCAGCATATTATCGACTACAAAGCAGAGGTTTCTGTTGGTGATATTCTAGAGATTCAAGCAAAGCTTACTAAGATTGGTAATAAATCGATCACGATTCATTATGAGATGAGGAATCTTGGTAATAATAATGTCGCAGCGACGCTGCAGGTTATATGTGTGCTTTTTGATCTAGAAACACGTCAATCGGTCACCATGTCCGATGAATTAAAAGAACTGGCATCAAAACACTTGAGTGCCGACTAACAAAGTCTTAAAGATCTCTATTTACTCCTTTGGAGAGAGTAAATAATGCGAAACAAACCACTCCTCTCCTTGATTGATACTGAAGAACTCCGAACAAGCTATATAAAACAACCTCCATCTGTAAAAGTGAATGGATGGATTGTGATAATGATTTCTGAAGATATCGATGATCCTTTCTTTCGATTCATCATGTATTTTTAGCCATCGATCAAGTGTCCTTGAATATTGAGTACCATTGACCGTCCATGTTTGATTTACTTGAAAATCACCAAAATAAGTAAATATGTCGTTTGATGGCATTATTCCACCTCTAAAGAAATTGCGAGTCATCCAGTCTTTCTCACCGGATTCTTCGTACAGGTATGCCGTTGTCTTATGACAAAAGATATGAATAAAAAGCAATCCATCTGGTTTCAGTAGATGTTTTATTTTCTGTAAGAGGGCTTTGTAGTTTCTCATATGCTCAAACATTTCTATCGAGACTACGCGATCAAACTTTTCCATTAAACTTAATGAATTAACGTCTTGTACTTCTGGATGAAGGTTTTTAAGATTCTTTTCTTTTGCAGTTTTTATGATGTGCTCAATTTGATCGCTTGAGTTACTGACCGAATAAATGGTGCAATTGGGAAATCGCTCTGCAAGAAAAATGGATAGACTCCCCCAACCACATCCAAGATCTAAAATGGTTTGACCGTCTTCTATTTTTGCTCTCTCAAGGTATGATTCCATCATCTTGTTTTCAGCTTGAGCGAGTGAGGTGTTTTCATCTTCAAACCAGCAACATGAATATTTAAGTCTAGGGCCTAGGACTGCTTTAAAATATTCTGCAGGAACCTCATAATGTTGCTCATTGGCGTCGATCGTATTTTCAGCAATGGGTCCATTATTCAATCCATCAATGACCGATCTCTTTCCCTCATCACTGTCTGATTCTGTTAACCTTGAGAGACTAAAGCGCTTTATGAAGAACCTAAGTAATGAGTCTGGAATCAGTCCCCTTTCTGCCAAATAGATACCAAAAGAAATCAAAATAAAACCTCATTGAATAAAAAGATTCAGTTTCGTCACCTATATTAGCCTACTTTGGATTAATTTAATTATTATTGGAAGGTGGTACATCTCTAACATGAGATTGCCTGGATGAATCACTTGCAGCGATGATATTGAGAAATGAAATACATAAAATATTTCTCATATGATTATTCATTTCAGATTTCTTTTTTTTCGTACCTGCCGGGCGCCAGTGTATTTTCCAATAATCTAATAAACCAATAGGGAGTGACTCTGAGAAGAAAAACTAAAAATTTATATGTTTTTGTTGGCACACACAAATGTTTGCCCTTGAACATTGCTTCTGTGCCCTCTTTCGCAATCCTTTCAGCGCTGAATTTCATGAATGAAGGAACATCGTCCATCATTTTTTGAACATTGCTTGCGGTATGAAAATTAGTCACTGTAAAACCAGGGCAAACTGCGGTTGATGTTATCCCAATATGGTTGTAACTGGAGTTCATTGCATCACTGAAACGATTCATAAATGATTTAATTGGCCCATAAAGGACCTGAATTGCAGAAGGTGGAGCAAATGCTGCGACGGAAGACACAATCATAATTTTCCCAGCTTTCTTTTCAACCATGTCTCTTACAAATAACTTAGTAAGACTGATCACTGAGGTTGCCAAAACCCTTACAAATTTCTCTTCATCTTCTAACGATGTCTCATGAAAAGGTGATGCTATCCCATACCCAGCATTGTTTATAAGAATTTCTACGTTGTAACCCCTTTCCTTTGTGGTTTGATAAATATGCCTAACAGCCTCTTTGTTAGCTAAATCACTTGAGATGTAGTCAGAAGAAACCCTGAATTCCTCGGACAGATGCTTGCAGCTATCTTGAAGATTTTGCTCATTTCGTGATACCAAAATAATGTTGTACCCTCTCTTTGCAAGGTCCCTAGCAATTTCAAAACCAATGCCAGATGAACCTCCTGTGATGAGTGCATAATTTTTATCCATATCTAAATATTTA
>Ga0315316_10002767_pt1 | contig 12657 bp, 25 predicted proteins | sample M160m3416metaG_FD_203702 | JGI IMG/M metagenome (GOLD analysis project Ga0315316, IMG submission 203702) | Ammonia-oxidizing marine archaeal communities from Monterey Bay, California, United States - M1 60m 3416 | ecosystem: Environmental > Aquatic > Marine > Intertidal zone | place: USA...
TAGCATTTATAGTAGAAATATCATAATTCTGAGCAAAATCAAATCTAGTTTGTTGTGCTGCAGAATCGATATAAATATAATCAATGCTATATTTGTCTATCATTCGGCGAATTTCGGTAGCATGTTGTTCTGTAGTTCTTTCAGCGTCCATGTATTCATCTATAAGATAAAATTTTTGTTGATCCCAGTCGTATGCTATAACGCACAGCGCTGTTGGATCTTTATATCCAACATCAAGCCCCGCGAATACATCCATTCGACTAGTATCTAACTGACTGAGGTCTGCGACACACTCTTCAAAATTAAAATTCCAAACCTGTCCTTCATAAGTGTTAAAATCTGCCATATATTCTTGGGCAAATTCTGCTGAGGACATGGATCTCTTTGCTTCAATGATATCTTCGTCACTAAAGCGTGGGTTTTCATGATAGGTTGCTCTAATAGAACACCAATCTTTAAATTCATCACTAAACCCTCTGTGATAAAAGTCAGCAAACCAGTTATTTCTGCCTCGAGGAGTAGAAATGAACACAGCTTTACTGTTATCTTTGTCTAATGTGGGACGAAGAGCTACATTAAAAGCATCTTTTCCATCAGCTAGTGCTGCTTCGTCGAATATTATTAAATCATAAGACCTACCTACAGTAGAATCTACCTGATTTACAGAACCCATACGTATAGTAGAGCCATTAGATAACTCTATTACTTTGTCTTTTGCATTATCTTTAGTAACTTCGAGGTCAAAGTGCTTTATAAGCTGTCTTTGTAAGTCAAAAGAAATTTGAGATAGTGAATAGTTGGGTGACATTATCAAAATGTTTGATCCTGGCACGAGTGAAACAAGTTGTCCGATGACGTTTGCTATATATGTCTTACCCTGCCGTCTAGAAATAGCGGCGCACACAAATCTATATTTTGGGTTGTTTACAGCATTAATCAATGCTTTTTGGGAAGTGTTAGGTATGATGCCTAACAAGTCTAAATACGAATCTATAGGGAGTTTAATAAACCTGTCGGATGTAGGAAACTCCATAAAGGTATCACTAAGTATATCTTTTCTACTAATATCTAACATTAGTGTATAGTTCTAGTTAAATTTTTACCTAATAGAGTATCTTGAGTAAGTACTCCCTCTGATTGAGCGATATGCAATAAATATAAGTACCCCATACATATTTCGCTCATCATCTGATCTTCATCTGTGATATACCTTTCAGCTTCCGCTTTCTTATTGAGCGCGGACAAAGTGCTACTACATGTAATAGCAACTCCTTCTAGCCAGGCTTCTTTGTTGATCATTACGACCAAATAACAGGTGTACCTAATATTTCTGCGTGGGCAGCAAATATCTGGTCTGTTTTATCTTTTTTGATGAATGTTACTTCTCCATCAGCTAATGTGCAAGTTCCTATAGTAGTATCTGCTGAATTTGCAATAGTTACCAGTCTATTTGTAGAACCTGAATTAAATAATCTGACATCAGTAGAATCACCAAATGTAGATGCGGCACCTACGCTTGTTCCACAAGCTGCCTCTGCTCCTTTTATTCTGAAAGACATTTATTTCTCCTTTGTACGTTTAGTACTCTTTGCTTTTCGTTCAGCTTTTAACATAGCATCATCAATATCAACGTCTCCGTCCATATCTGCATCTTTGCCATTAATTATATTCCAAACTTTTAAAGCGGTTTCTTTTATTTTATTTACCATTTTACCTTATTTGCCCAGTAAGCTGCTGACATCTTACCCTTGGCGATATTTTTTCTATGCCTTGCTTTGAAAGACTTTCGTTTCATTTTCATTCTACGCGACTCTCCAGCTTTCGGCTTGCCAGCTGTTTTGGCTCCTTTTTGTCCAAAACGTATTGTTTTAATTCGACTTCCGACTTTAGCCACAACTATATGTGACTTTGTTCGGTGTCCGGGCGTACGCTTTGGTTTATTGAACCCCGATACGCCCGCTCTTTTTAATCTCGGATCTCGTTTTCTAACCTTTCTTACGGCCACGACTTCCCCTCCTTGCAAATGTTTTCACATTAGTAGGCCTTCCACCTACTCCTTGCTTCTTAGCCCTCTTTCTTCGGACTGCTGATTTTACTTGGCTTTTTGACATTCTGGCAGCTTTTGCAGCAGGAACACATTTTGGGTATTTACCTTTCTTTGCGCTTCTTCTACCACATTTATTATAGCCACCACCTTTCTTGGGACTGCCTATATTTACCCAGTCTTGCTTAAACCATTTAGTAAGTCCACCATTAGCCACGACGATATCTTCCTCCTCGTTTCTTGTACTCTCGTACTAGCCACGCATTAGCATATGCACTAGGGTAGACTGCAAACTTACGTCTGGTTGCAGCCTTTACCCTTGCATAAAGCTTCTTATTTGTAGGTACGTTTCTTCTTTTGGTTGAAGCTTTTCGACGTCTGCGTCTAGCAGCCATGATGCCTCATGCCTTTTCTTCTTTTACCACCGCGTTTTTTCTTTTTAGGACGACCTCTAGTTTTTCCATAAGTTCCTTTACCTGATGGCATACTATTCTCCTTTCCAACAAGTCCAAGCACCATATGCTAGACCCGCTACTGCTAATACTTTAGCTAGACCACCTGTGAACAGTACAAGACCACACACTACTATTAGTACTGCTCCATCCCAGCTTGTTCTTTCTGATACTCTTTCTTTTAACCAATCCATTTATTTCTCCCATTTGCCTTTTGGGCATGATGCCCTATTCAGCCTTGCTTTAAGTGGCATAAAACATTTACATGCTTTGCACACCTTAAACTTAGTATACTGATCACAAGTATTGCAGACTTTAATTCTGTTTTTGTGCATCAGTAGGTGAAGTAATCTCTTTATAGTAGACTACTACATCTTTTAATTCTGTAATGTATCGTTTTAATTCTTTCATATTAACAGACATAACTTCATAGTCAGGTACTGTCATAGCTAGGAAAAGCACTTCGCCTTCCTGCTGTTTAATTCTTTCTAGTTGCGCTTCCCAGTTAGTAGGAGTTATAACTATCCATTGTGGTACACCAAGATTAATTTCTCTAGGCATAACTGGTTGAACAAAAGTTCTCTCAAGTGGTTTTGCTGTTATCTCTACCTGTTTAGTTTTTGGTAGAAGACTGCAACTGGAGACCATCATCAAGATCATCAACGGTAGCGCTAAGTTTTTCAATGTCCTCAAATGCGTGTAATGTGCCATTATTTATTTTCCTTTCCATTTCAACTGGATTTTCTAGTATTTTTGCTGATAGTTTGTAATTTTTTATAAAATCACTATATCTGTTTAATTCTCTTTGAGCCGCTTGACTCTTTTTTGTTTGTTCTTGTAATTGAGTAGTCTGAAGACTAAAATCATTTTGTAAACTTTCTATTGCTGCTTCTTGAGTAGCAATTGCTCCTTCTAGAGCTGAGTTGTTTGCTGCTAATATTTGATTTTCACTGTAAAAGTAATAAGCAGCTACACCTAGTATTATACTTATTCCTATAAATAATTGGTTCATAATTCTTCTATCCTGTAATTAAGTCCTTCTGCTCCACTAATCTCTACTAAGTCTCCTTCGTGAGTTCTAAATTTTATAAACTTAGGATTCTTTTTGTAAAATTTCTTTACTATATATTCTTGATCATCTTGGTCACCCCAAGTATCATTATAACTAACTTTAAGTGTGTATCTTGGAAAAAGCTTAGAAACAAACCATAACCAAAAAGCACTAAGTTTAGCTTTTAAATCTTTCATTTACTTGAATAGTTCTAACCCTTCTTTTGCTTTTTCTTTTGAATCATAAGAGTGGATATTACCATTATTTTTAAATTTAAATTTAGGTCCACGAGCTTCCCAAATTACTAAGTCTTCATTTGGTTCATGTACTAAGATAGGCTTTCTAACTGGCATAGGTTCGAGCTCTTCTTGCATCTTTTTAGATACTGTTTTAGTTTTAGTAGCTTTTATGTCTTTTGTTTCGTACTTATTTTCCATTATTCAGGTCCTCCATTATGTAACCTTTGTTCTTTTTTACCTTCCCAGTTTTCTATTGCTTTCTTTATACCTGCTTCTGCTAGTACTGAGCAATGCAATTTTATTGGGGGTAACTCAAGGGCAGTTGCTATGTCCTTGTCTTTAATTAATTTTGCTTCATTTGTTGTTTTTCCTTTTAACATTTCTACAAATAATGTAGAGGAAGCTATTGCTGAACCACACCCATAAGTCTTAAACTTAACATCTAGTATTCTATCGTTATCGTCTAATTTTAAGTCTAGTTTCATCACATCGCCACAGGCAGGTGCTCCCACCATACCTGTTGCAACGTTAGGGTCTTTAGGATCAAACCTACCGACCGCGTGTGCAGAGGGATTATTCAAAACATCTTCGAATCTTTGAACAACCTTCTGCGAATATGCCATTATAAGTTATATGATAAAGTTAATGAAACATTGTCAGAAAACTGACCATCTTTTGCATCTTCCATAATCATGAGGTTAAGATTAGTTCTATCCCATGACTTAGCTATGCTTAACCCTTTCCAATTACTATCGTCTGGGAATCTACCATAAGTAAACCCAACATCCATGACTTTAATAAAAGGAACATTTAACATAACTTCCATATAGTCTTTGTCAGAATCATCTGTATCTACTGCGTATCCAAATCCTATTAGAGGAGTTGAAAAGCGTACAAAAGCTTCTTCGACCATTTCAATGTCATTATCGTTCCAGCGGTATTGTATAACACCAACGTCTACAGATAATTTGTCTGACATCTGAAATTTGTAACCACCATAAAGATCATACTCTAGAGAAGCACTATCGTCTCCGAAGTCTACTTGTGAAGTCCAAACTCCTCCGTAGAACCCTTCATAGTCTAAGTCTACACCAGCTTGGAGTGCTCCGCCACCTTGTGTTTGAGTTTGACCTCTCCACATGTAGTCAGAAGTATATCCAACATGACCGTCCACACCCGCAAAAGCAGGTAGAACAGAAAATGCTAGTAATAAAGTTAATAGTTTTTTCATAAGTTTTTCCTTTTTAAGATAACATTCCTAAGTGAGCCATAATCAAACCACCCGCCGCAAGGAGTCCTGCTCCTGCTGCGCTAATTAGTATTGTTTCTAGACGGGTTATCGAGTCATGTAAGAAATCAAATCGTTTACCTGATCGCTTCTCTATTCCTTCTAATTGATTGAATACAGTTTTCCAGCGTTCAGCACAAATTGCTTCATGTGTCGTGAGTCGTCCGTCTATTTCCATAATACTATCGTGATCTTTGTCTTTTACCTCGCTCATGTAAGTTACCTTGTTGCTTTGAATATAAAATTCTATGTAGTAATTATACCAAAATTAGATACAAAAGTCAAGAAATATTTTTTACTTGGTGATTGTATATATCTTTACAGGTTCCGATTTTCCCTTTACTGTCACCTCATCTAAGAACTGATAGTCATAGCCATCCACCATACTATACTCTGATATAATTAAATCTGTAGAATAAGTTTTGCAACTAGATTCTAACCTAGCAGCGAGGTTAACAGCATCGCCAAGGACGCTATAATCGAACCGATTAGAACTCCCCATGTTACCAACAACGCAAAGTCCGCTATTAATTCCGCATCCTGTGTGAATTTCAGGTATTCCTTCATTCTTGAATATTTCATTTAATTCTCCTAAAGCCTCTCTCATTTCTAGAGCAGCTACTGTTGCTTTTCTTTCTTGTTCCTCTACGTCGAGTGGAGCGTTCCAAAAAGCCATGATGCAGTCACCCATATATTTATCTATGGTTCCACCATGTTTCATTATAATCTCAGTTTGATTAGTCAGAAATCTATTTACAATTTCCACAAGTTTTTGCGGATCGTTTTGATATTTTTCAGAAATTGGTGTAAATCCTCGAATATCAGAAAATAAAAATGTCATACGTTTTGTCTCCCCACCCAATCTCAGCAAACTTGGGTCTTTTTGTAATTTTTTAACTAAGTCCGGGGATACATACGTCCCAAATTGTTTCTTAATTTGTCTACGCATCATAAATTGAGTTATAAAACTCCTGAAGGTTGCGATTGTCCAGAAGAAAAACGCGATAAAAATGGTTCCTGTGACGTCAAGTAAGTACCCTTGTCCAAAGTAGTACCAGGCTGCGTAGCATAACCCACCTATTGCTGATAAAAATATAGGAAGTGATAAATAAATGTTAGTTGCAGAGATAAATAGTAGTAAAAGTATGATAACTGCAACCGCTATTTCGGCTGCAGGAGCCCAAACAGGCTCTGAAGGGGCACTTCCGTTAATTAATCCATGTAATAAGTTAGCTTGTACCTCATGTGCAAACTTTGGACCGACTGGAGTAGGTATAGGATTTGCAACTCCCTCTGCAGTTACTCCAAATATCACAAAAACAGCTCCTTCGAGTGGTTCTTTTAGAAAGTCTGCTGCAGATTGTCTATAAAATTTTGTATTCCATGTTGTCCACACCCGTGCATTTGCGTCTGTATTAATTACAGGGTAGCTAGGAATACGAATAGCTTCTACTCCTGTTTCTTTTGTAATAATTTGGTAACTTAAGTTAGCTGTACCAACTCTTAACATCTCAAGTGCAAAGGTTGGATATAAATTATCTTGAACGTTTACTACGAGAGGCACTCTTCTTACGAGTCCGTCTACTTCTGGTGCTGTTGTTATTAGTCCTATGCCTTCTGACACTTCTGCTAGAAGAGGTAGTTGTCGTAAAATTCCTGGATACTCGAATAGCCATGGTCTTGGGTCGTCTCCTAATGCGGCAGTACCTACATGAGGTCCTCCTTCTGTGGCTTGTGTTGAAGCCGTAAAAGCTAGTACTGTTGGTACTTCTTCTAGATCACCTCTAAATGAATAATCTTCATCTACACCTCTAATATCGGGATCAGGCATAAGTACTGTAATCCCTGGTATAGCACTAGTGCGAGATATCATATCCCCATAGTAGCCTCTGGCTATAGGATACCCTCCTACACCTTCTACAAAGTCTTCGTCAATATCTACAAGAACTATCATTTCATCTTGAACTACTGGTTTAGTTGACATAAGCCAATCAAATGTTTTAAGTTCAAGTACTTGTAAAGGATAGGGATTCCAAATTAAAAAAGCAAGTAGGCCTATTGCGGATAGTATTCGTGTTTTCATTAAAATTTATAGCTAAGGCTTAATCCAATAGATTTATTTTTAGATACTGTATCTATATACATCATGTTCATAATAACTAAAGCTACAAATTTAGGCTTGTTGCTATTTTTCCATAAGGGTGCTGGGTAGCTTTTATCCAATAGATAATATGCCCCTCCTACAAGAAGTGATTTAATTAAGATTACTTCTCCTTTACTTGGACGAGGTCCAATTAATAAATTACTTTCGTGAAAAGGACATTCTTTACCTAACTTCTTTTGGCAGTCAATAAGATCAAATGTTTGCATAGTATCAACAACATTTAATACTACAAACGATTTAAATAACTTTTCATTGACTGGATGCCAATTTTTCCACTCTTTACCGTAGACATTAGTTGTTACTAAGAGTAGTAGTATTATTAATGTTTTCATCTCCAGTGCGGGCCCTCCACCCATGTTACTAAGCTGTGTCGTACTCCCTTTGTGACTGGAGTTACTCTGTGTTTATGAAAGCTAGGGAACACTATTACTGATCCTTTTAGTTTTGCGTCGAAAGGAAGCTGAGGTAAATCTGGATCAAATTCAAAATTACCTCCTTCATACTCTTCAGGGTCTGTTAGTTGTATAGTTACACTTAACTTTCTATGAAAAGCTCTAGTCTCGTGCCAATCTACATCATGGTGCCAGTCATACTTTCCAGGAGTTTCTGGGTCGCTAGCATACTTAGTAAACTGTATTTCATTTAAGTATCGTAAATCTAAGTCAAAAGAGTCTCTGTTGGCTCTATCTGCATGATACCAAATAATGTCTCTAAGCTCTGGCTCTGCTGCAGGGTGCATCCATCTTATCTCGCTTTTACGAAAAGCAGTATCTATTTTGTTATGTGTGTTAAAACCAATAGTCCCGTCTTCTATAGGGTATTTTTTAGATTGATTAATTATATTGTCACACGTCTCCGTGAGTACGCTCTCTTTAAAAAAGAGCCATGAATCTGTTTTCATCTTGCTTTGTCCCAAAGTCTTTCATGCCAATAATATAGGCACATTTTTGTTATTATTTCTATGCTTGCTATTGAAGTTGCAAACAATAGTCTTCCTGTAATTATGTAAGATATTATAAAAGTATCGGCTGTAGCGATAATTCTCCATGTAAGTGTTTTATAGGCACTTATCTTACGTCTCTGTATTTTAGATCTCATTGCTGAGTTATAGAAATCGTTTTAGTGCATTCACTGGTGCAGTTAAAGGTAGCGCTATAAGCTTGATTGTTTGCTCCTGATTGAGTAACATCAACATCATAGTCGTCTGTGTAAAACTTCATGTTTGCAGTATGAGCTCCACTCCCTGTCTGCGTTAAATCTACGTCTGTGTTATCTGCATCAGCGTAGAAAAATATGTCTGCGTCTTTATTTCCGCTTCCCGATTGAACTATAGTTGCTGAGTTGTTATCAGCATAGTTAGCATTAAAAACATAAGCGTTATGCTGTCCAGAATCGGACTGTGTAATGGTAATGTCTGAATCGTCACCAAATGCAAGTATTTTAGCATATTTGTTATTTCCTGTTTGAGTAATTGAATATACATTATCGTCTCCTGTCCCGAGTTGCTCAGCATGATTATCATTTCCTGTTTGTGTAATAGATGAAACATTATCATCTTCGTCTTGGTCAAGATAAGCAAAGTTATCATTACCATCAATTGTTATTGTATTTCTGCTACCAGTGTGATTTGACCATACTGTATACATTCTAACAGTATTGTTGTTTCCTTCTACAGTAGAATTCCAAGTAGCATTAGTACAAGTATGAGATACATAGGATGTACCTGGAAAAGTTCCACTACCGTTACTAGTAGGAGATCCACACAGTATATAAGTGTAGTTATTATTTCCTACCTGTTTTGTAGTTATACTACTTCCAGAACCTTTGTAAGTTATTTGCAGAGTATTGTCTGCAAAACTAAGGTGACTGAAAAATAATAATAGTATTATCGCCCGCGCCATTTACTTCTATCTCCATTGGTATGCCCGCAGTATTAATCTCTAAGTATGCTGAAGCATTCTTATCGAGTGCAATGTCAAAAGTGTTATCTCCTAAGTGTACAAAATAAATATAATTACCTTCTACAAATGAGTACGTTTGGAGTACGGGGTCAAACCCAGGTGTAATACCTGTAAGTTCTACTCCATCTAAGTCTCCTGTTTTCTTTTTCTTTTGCTTACTTGCTGTTTCTACTATAGCTAGTAGGTCTATTAAAAAGTCAAAACTTAATAAATCAATGTCAAGTCTTGTTACTTCTTCTTCTTCCTCTAAAAAGTCTTTATCTAGATCTGGTGCATCTTCAAAAAAGTCTTTGTCTAATTCTGTTTTAGGCCCTTCGTTTTGTTCCTCTACGGCTTCTTCAATTTTATCAGGTTGATTAATAATTAATAAATTATTAATTAGTCCTAATGTTAAATTTCCAAGCACTACAGGTTTTGTAGGTTGGGAATCCATTGTCTGAACCATTGTCGCCTGAAAAGGCTCATTAAGTATCTCAATACCTGCCCAAGTTTCTACCGTGATTTCTCCGCTAGATTCTCCATTTTCATCTGGCAGCAAAATTATTAATGATCGGCCGAGTTCGTCTACAGTAGTTGTAAAGTCAGTTCCTCGAATTCCGATAGTTGCACTTGGAGTACGAATGGAAATATTTTTCTTATCAATTTTTCCAAGTTTGCCTGTAATAAATCGAGCTGTCCCTGATGCCATCTTCAGCGCAAGCTTACTTTTGCTTGGGTCTGGATCAAATATATATTCGTCTATTACTACTCGTGAATGTTCTGTGAGTTTTAGAACTGTACTATCAAGGAACTCAACGGCCATTCGACCTCGTCCTGTTTTTACTGTATCAAACGAAAAAATATCTGAGGCTAGTTCAGCTATGAGAGAATCTGTCGAGTCTTTTCTCGATATTTCTCCATTGCCGTTTAGCTCAGATATTTCTCCAATTTCTGTTGCGTTAAGTGTACCTACTAATAAGATTAACAGCCAGAAGCGCATTGGTCAATGTCTATAGAACTACCAGATCCGCCACTAGTTTGTAACAATAAGTTTGCTACATTTGTACTAGCAGTATCAGTTTGATGAATATCAATATCCATTGAACTACCAGTTAAGTCAACTGTAATTGCATGGTTAGCTGATCCTGTTTGCACAGTATCAATATCATTACTGCTTCCTGTAATATCCCAGTTGTTTATACAACCAACAACTTCACATTTTGCATTGATATTATTACTACCACCTACAATTATAAAGTCTGTATTTGCACTTGTAGCAGTTGCATCTGCACCTTGTGTCCATAGTAATACGTTACTATCTCCACCTGTCTGTGTCCAATCAAAATCTGAACCTGCTACATCACCTGTAGCTCCAACTGCAAAAGTTGCACTATTACTATCACCTGTTGCACTGTAAGTCCATGATGTAGTGTTACCTTGTAGAATACTAGCAGCTATTGCATTTGATGAACCAATCTGATCTATATCTATAGTCATACTAGTACCACTCACAACCGCTCTGGCACTTGAAGTACCAATGGTGTTAGTTGCACCAATCTGATCTATTGTCAGGGTAAGGCCAGTACCCGTCTGTGTAATATAGATATCATTGTTACCTGCAAATGTTGTAGCTGATAATAGTAGTGTAATTACACTAATCAGTATCCTCTTCATTATTTTTCTCCCTAAGTTTGGTATAATCAAAATCCCAAACTTCTTTTTCGAGTCCCTGCATAACTAATCCATATACTCCAGCTTCAATTGCAGCTCGAGTAGCATAGCCTACAGCCTCGTTTTCTGTACTGCCACTTTCAAGTTCGACAAGGCTTGTTCCCATTTCATAAAAACGAAACAAGTCTCCTCCTTTTGATGTGGAGAGTATAGTTTTTGTAGCTGTTACATTTAAGAGTACCTCACCTGTTTGTACAAGAATGGCTCTAAGGACTACAGTTACTTTGTCCTCGCGGTATTGGTTCTTCATACCTATTCCTAAGTATCGTGCTCCAGTACCACCTGTTCTTAAATTTGTGTCGTATGATACAATTCCACCCTCTAGTATCATTCCTGCGTATAGTAGAGGTTTGAGTATAGTACTCGCTTCTTTGCCACTATAGCTTTCGTAAGTGTTTCTTACGAGTTGTCTTTCTTTTGTCAAACCATCGAGGCCTGTTCTTTCTACAACTGCAAACCAGTTGCCTTTGCCAGCATCTCTCAATGCTTCAATTAAAATATGTTCTGCACCTTGTGTTACAGCAGTACTAAAACTTGCCATATTGTCAGAAGCTTTACGCTGTCCTGTTAAGTCAGAAAAGTTATAAACTGCTACCACCGTCTTTTGATTTGGGTAAGGCAAGTTTAAAAGTTGTTCTGTGCTACTAGGCTCTATAACAGGGCCTCGTACACAAAGTAATCCATCATAACAGTCTTTATGTGAAGAATCAAGACCTACAGTTGCACAGCCTGATAGTAGTAGTATTAATGCTAAGTATCGCATAAGTGTGTTCCTTCTTTATCGTTGTAGCATAAGCCGTCTAATATTTCTACAGTTGCGCAACTTGGTAGTAATAATAGTAGTATAATTCCTAACCGCATTCTGTCCAACAACCTCCAAAGTCTCCTACAGGAATTACTATTTCAGTAGTTCCTACTAATACACCATCTACATACTCTTCTATAATTAAAGTTATTGTTGTACCATCATTAATCCAAGTAAGTTGATTGCCCTCTAAATTAATAGTTCCCATAACAGGTTCATCACCTGTAGCAATAGTACCATAATTAAATAAAGATTCTGATATGTCCTTTGCAAGTGTAGAATAAATTCTACTTTCTAAATTTCTTATAAATTTTGCAAGAACTGTATTGTCAGCTTCTCGCTCTGCATCTTCGAGGGCAGATTGAGCATCTTCAAATATTTTAGTTTGTCTTGTTCTCTCTTGTTCATCAATAGTTAAATAATGTGCAGACTGGCCCTGTCCGTTAAACGAGGGGCTTCCAAACTTATGTACAAGTTCGCTGCTATTTAGACTTTGAGCTATCAGTACTAGGGATGCCATCACCCACAGTAGTATCGTTATTTTGTAACTTCTTCTCATTTTCTTTCATTTCTAGTACGGTATTTACTTTTTCTTGTAATCGTATCATATCTTGATCAAGTAGACGTAGTTGGTCTATCAATCTTATTATAGTTATTTTCATTTGGTCTACAGCGGGGTCTACCTTCGTCAGAATAGTTTGATAAACAAAATATACGAAGTACCCCATACCTACTGCCATAACAATAGGAAATCCAAAATCAGATATTAATTGTCCGATCTCCATTTACACTATCCAGCAAACTGGATAAATACACCAATAAGGATTTAAAACTCCCATAAACCAAAGTACAAATATCCACAAAGGAATTTGTACCCAAACTTTACCTTTACTCCATTCTCTAAATCTTAGTGCATTTTTTTCAGTTAGTCCTAAGCGGTTAA
>Ga0315316_10002770_pt1 | contig 12653 bp, 10 predicted proteins | sample M160m3416metaG_FD_203702 | JGI IMG/M metagenome (GOLD analysis project Ga0315316, IMG submission 203702) | Ammonia-oxidizing marine archaeal communities from Monterey Bay, California, United States - M1 60m 3416 | ecosystem: Environmental > Aquatic > Marine > Intertidal zone | place: USA...
GAGCAATTGGCGTTTCCTCCACTACTACGTGGTCAGAAAGGTAGAGTGTGTCAGCCAAAGAGTTTATGGTTCCCGTGACTGTTATAAGAATTACTATGAGCATCGCAAAAATAAGATAGCGTCGCTTCGGATTCGATTTAGCTACGAGAATTCCACCATCAGGTCTGCTTAAAAAAATAATTAGTACTAGAGATCCCAGTAGTACCAATGTATTAACCACGTGAAAGCTATCTGCAATAACTCGTCCCCAAGTCGCATTATCTTCCACCCAGCCAAATAAAACGAGCGATGCACCCAAAAGGATTTCAACTAGCAAAATAGCCGTAGAGAAAAGAATGCTGCGCCAGACGGGGTGTTTCCTCCCAAATAAAAGGTAACCAGCAACCAACAAGCCAAGATACCCGAAGCTCAGGACACTGGTTAGCATTCGATGTATGAATTCGATTGCAACATGTACATCAGCAAAGGCTGGAATTAATGTCCCATCACATTGCGGCCAGCTATCACCACAACCAGCACCGGACTCTGTGGCCTGTACTATGTCACCACTGATAATGACGGCTACTGTAAATAGGAGTATCCCCCAGAGATATATCTGAAAGTAATGAAATGCTCTAACCGATTTACTAACTCTCGAGATTGATTCCATATATCTAAGACTAGACCCGTATCAAGTTAGCCAGTGTATCCAATTAATCTTATATCGCTTAATCCAAAAGCTCAGAGAGCTAACGCTGTCGAAAAATCAGGGATATTTTCCCATCTACCGGGGTTAGATCCTCGCATCAAAGCAATAACTTTAATAACTTCAGGATTTGCCAACCCATGCGGCGCTTCACCGCTCAACACGCGTAGAACGTTTTCAGCCTGCTTCCGGACGCCCTCCGATGATGAAACTGCCGAACCGGCAGCCACATGTGGAGTAATAATTAAATTATCCAAACCAAGTAGCGGATCTTCAGCATCAATTGGTTCAACTTCCGTGACGTCCAGCGCAGCCGCAAAAATTTGACCGTCAGTCAGAGCTACATGCAATGCTGCTGGATCCACCAATGGGCCACGTGCACAATTGATAAGAATGGCAGATTCTTTCATAGATTTAAAAGCGTCAGAACTGAACATATGCTTAGTCTCAGACGTCGACGGAGCGTGTATTGTCACAAAATCAGACACTCGCAAGAGTTCATCCAGCTCCACCAACTCAACGCCATACAAATCGGCCGAAGTTTGAGCCACATATGGGTCGTAGGCGATGACGCGAAACGGACCAAACCCCCGTATTCTCGTGGCAAAGGCTCGGCCAATAGCTCCGAAACCAACTATCCCAACTGTGCTGCCTGCAATCCGCTTTAACCCAGGAGCAAGATCGCGAACAGCCTGCGTCTGCGTACTCCAACGTCCAGCCTTTACAGCGCTATCAAATTCTCGTATCAGTCTGGTGAGTGCTAGTAACTGGGCCATCGCATGATCAGCTACCTCAGAGGTATTGACGCCCGGTGTGTTACAAGCAAGAATTCCAAGTCGAGTCGATGCTGCTAGATCAATGGAATCAACACCAACCCCCTGCCTGCTCACAATCTTTAGCTTAGGACAAGCTTCAAGAACCTCAGCGTCTGTGAGTGGCAATGTACCAATAAGAGCCCCATCAGCATCACGCAAAAGGTCGATATAATCCTCTTTTTTTGTAGTCGCGCCAACTGTAACTTGAACGAGCTCCATACCAGCAGCTGTGAATATGCTTGGGTCGGCCAATTGCCGGCCTCCATTAAATACTTTAATTGCCATTTCGGCACCCCCTAATTAATTTCAATATGACATCAAGAGTGTATATGGCTCGAGCCTGAATACAATAGTGTTCCTTATGTAGCTATAAACTAGGCATCTATGATTGCCGGATATATAAGTGACTTAAGTTGTGGTCGAATTTGAGTGGTAGCACGAGTTAACTGTGTCATGAAAACTACTAGTAGATCTTCCAAAGGATCTACCCAAAACGCTGTGCTCGCCGCACCTCCCCACCTAAATTCACCTACTGAGCCAATTGACTCGCTTTGAGCTACATCTAGCACCATCGAAAACCCAAGTCCAAAACCATGACCAGGGGAGCGAAGACTCAAACTCCTCTTCTTTTCGCGATCCTGCATTGTTCCACCATCAGTTAAGTGATTCATAGTCATCAAGTCGAGAGTTTTAGGAGCTATGATTCTCGTGCCCTCGAGTTCGCCCTTATTCAGAAGCATCTGCGCAAAACGAAGATAATCAGCCATAGTCGAAATCAGTCCACCAGCGCCTGAAAAATAACTAATCGGACCAAAAAAACCACTGTCTGTAGCTGAATCAAAAAGCTCGAGTTTACCGTCCCGTCCATGTGTATAATTTGATGTAAGACGAGAAGCCTTACTTGGATCTACCTCAAACGAGGTATCGTTCATCCCTAACGGATCAAATATTTCATTCTTGAGAAACGCATCAAATTTTTGATCTGAGATCACTTCGACTAGGTAACCACAAATATCGGTCGATATCGAATAATTCCAATAATCACCAGGAGAAAAAGCGAGCGGAACGCTCGATAGAGCGTTAATCGTATCTTTTAGAGTAAGACCCTTAGTCTGGAACCAATCAGGACCGAGACCAATGTCACGATAGGCTTGTTCAATCTCGGGATAATTTCCTGAAGCGCCAAAGCTTCCTGCTGCAATTCCACTCTGATGGGTGAGTAAATCAGAAATTGTCATCTCTCTGTCACAGGGTCTAGTTTCCCAATTAGGATATTTTCCACCAGCATATACCTCGAGATTTTTCCACTCTGGAATAAATTTTGAGACTGGATCGCTGAGTTGAAACAATCCATCTTCGTAAAGATTCATTAAGGCTACTGAGGTAATAGGCTTAGACATCGAATAGATGCGAAATAAATCATCTTCACGCATCGACCGATTCTGTTCCATATCAGCCTTACCTAGAACAGACAAATGCGCGACTTCTCCGTGGCGAGCAACCGCTATCATACAGCCCGCCAATCGACCCGCATCGATATATTCGCTCTGGAAAAAATTACTGAGCTTACTCAGCTGTGAACTGGATAATCCAACGCTTTCAGGAGCCACTACTTGAATTTTTTCATTCATTTTAAAGATTTCCATTTCTATTAAAATTTAGATGCTAGTATCCAAGACTAACGGAGACTTACATATGCCTGATTCAAAATTTGAACTCGACCACGTAGTAATAAATGTTCGCACCGATATAGATGAAGCCGCAGAAATTTTTGGTCAGCTAGGTTTCGCAATCACGCCCAAAGGCTATCACACCCTGGGATCAGTCAATCACCTTGCGATGTTCGATACCAATTATCTTGAATTGATTGGAGTCCCCGAGGAGAACCAAAAAAAACGGGCAGATATGATGGTGGCACCGCTGGGTATCGATGGTCTTGTGTTTAAGTCTGAAGACGTAGATGAGACCTACAAACTACTTCAAAGTCTGAATATGGATGGCGAACCACCAAAGGCATTTAGCAGACCGGTTGCAATCGGAAATAGTGTCAAGGATGCTCAGTTCAGGACAGTAACAGTGCAATCTGAAGTATTCCCAGCTGGGCGGGTATATTTCTGTGAACACGGAACCCCAGAATTAGTGTGGCGGCCAGAATGGCAAGACCATGTCAATCAGACTGTTCACGCTGAAGAGATGGTGATAGTGAGTCAGAACGCAGAAAAAACAGCTGAGGACTATGCCAAACTCGTTCAGGGCGATGTACAGCAGCAAGAATCAGGCTCTTACCACATTAACTTAATCAACTCCCGTCTGACCGTATACTCAACCGACATGTATACCTCAAAATATGGCGATCTTGCCACTTCAGTAGGTGATAGATCGACAATTTTTGGAGCGTTGCGGTTCATTGTTAGTGATTTGAGTGCAATTAAGAATCTAGTTCTCAATTTATCCGCTCACGTAGCAAGCGTAGAACACAATCAAAGTCTCTGTGTGCGACTTAACGAGTTCGACACACTCATAGAATTCATCGAACGATAATCAGAATTAGGTCTCTCAGTCCAACTCCAACTCAATAATTCGCTCATTCAAAACAAGATTGGAATAACGTGCACTTAGCCATAAAAAACGCCAATATTATTACCCTCGATGAAAATATCCCAAGAGCCTCAGCAATATTAATTCTTAATGGCACGATTGCAGCAATAGGTGATGACTCAATTGTCGAAGAGATGACTATCCCGAATTTAATCCATATCGATGCTGCGGGGAAAACTATCGTTCCGGGTTTCGTAGAATCTCATACTCACCCACTGATGACAGGAGTCCGGATGAATTCTGGCGTGAACTGTGGCTCACCGCCGAGCAGAACAATTACCGACCTGATAGCTCTAATGACTAAATTCGCAGAATCTAAAAATTCTGAGGTGATCCAAGGCCATTCATACGATGATTCTCTAATCCAAGACAACCGTCACCTCACACGATTCGATCTCGATGAAGTTTCAACTACACGGCCAGTTATAGTCACACATATATCAGGACATTTAGCATATGGAAATAGTGTGGCCTTGAAAATGGCAGGAGTCTCAGCTGATAGTTTAGATCCTGACGGCGGTGTAATTGATAGAAATGAAAGTGGGGATCCTACCGGAGTCTTTTACGAGTCAGCTACACGGCTTATTCTTCGGCTGGCTGGATCGCCTAATGTTAACGAGTGCATGGCGGGGCTGGAATGGGCTGGTAAACGGCTCGTCCAGACAGGTGTTACAACAATACATGACGTCGGTAGCGGACATCACGAAACCTCTTTTAGAGCGTACGATCTCGCTGGGAAAAGTGGTAAATTCCCTGTTCGAACCTATTTAGCAGCAAGTTATGGTGGATTAGCCGGAAGATATGGTGAGTTAGAAGCGGTACCGACATTGGCACGAACAGGACTTACCACTGGTTTTGGTTCTGAACAGTTAAAAGCAGGCATCCTGAAGATAGTCCATGATGGGTCCTTACAGGGACACTCGGGAGCACTTACAGAGGGTTACCACGACCACGATACGGAAACAGGCATTCAAATCTGGAGCCAAGAGACCCTCAATGAAGTCACTGAGCAAGCGCTTCTAGCTGGCTGGCAGGTAGGGACCCATGGCAACGGCGATCGGGCTATAGATTCAATTTTAGATGCGTATGAACGAGCACTAGAGCGACACCCAACACAAGACCATCGATTTCGGATCGAACACTGCCAGACCGTACGTGAGGATCAGCTAGATCGCATGGCAGAGCTCAATATCGCAGCCTCCTTCTTCAATTTGCACGTTTACTATTGGGGAGACAGACACAGAGATCGCTTCTTAGGACCGGACCGAGGAGAAAGAATTTCTCCTCTGAAAGGAGCTCTCGACCGTGGCATATTGTTTGGCTGTCATTCTGACTGGTGGGTCACCCCAGTTGACCCCATATTCAACGTGCATGTCGCAGTGAATCGGCAGACGCGCGGCGGTGAGGAGCTAGGCCCTGAATTTGTAATAAATCCAGAAGCAGCTCTCCGATCGATGACTCTTGATGCTGCAGCCTTAGGTTTCGAAGAAAAAATTAAGGGGAGTCTTTCCGTTGGTAAGCTGGGGGATCTTGTTGTGCTATCCGATGATCCTCTCGCCATCAATCCAACCGATATAGACCAAATAGAGATCGAGAAAACAGTGATTAACGGCGAAATTGTCTACGATCGTGAAATTGAAGGTGGTTCGAGAAAAGACGAGCGAAATGCAAGAAATCCGGACTTAGAAACGTCTTTTATCAGTCACTAAAACGAGGCTTTAAATTAGATAGTAAGAACTTACTTATATCTAGGCAGCACACTCGCCAGGATCTCGAGCTGACCGGAAATATCCTCGCAGCCAAAGCGTATACACAGGTGCTCAACACCCGCAGATACAAATTCATCAAGCCAGCCGACTACCTTTTCCACTGAGCCTGCAATCGATCCTTGAGCCCTACTAATTTGTTCATATGGCACACCGTAATAAAGCTCCGAATGCTCAGCTAATTGAGCCTGAGCTTGATCTGCCTCACCAAATACGACAGTAAGATAGGCACTAGCTGTTATTGAATCAGATGATCGACCCGCATCGGCAGCGGCCTGCCTGACCGACATGAGGCCACTTCTAAACGTCTCTGGCGATGTAGCGAGAGGAAACCAGCCATCAAACAAACGGCCCGTGCGCTCCAAGGTTCTTGGGCCGGCCCCACCCATCCAAATTGGGGGACCATCCGAATTATGAGTTAGAGGATACATCTGTTCTTTATCACCACGCCAAAGAGATTTAATTCGCTCAGCGACTTTTACTGACTGGCTGGCACGTTTTGCGAAATTCATCTCTGTGAGATCAAAATCCGTACGTACCCCGGGAGTATCTGGTCCACCACCAATCCCTAGGATGAATCGGCCACTAGAAAGAGCATCGAGGGTAGCTGTCGATTGAGCAAGCTGCTCAGCGTTGCGTAGAGCTGGTAACAAAACAGCCGTTCCAAGCTCTACTTTTTTAGTCCTTGCAGCGACCGCGGAGAGTAATGCCAATGGCTCTGACCGCGGCCGAGCAAGTAGCGAATCTCCAGCCCAGACCGAATCAAATCCCATCTCTTCAGCCTTAACCGCCAGATCGACAAGCGGTCTCGGATTACCTGATCTATCACCATAAAAAACTGCTTCTCGAGTAGGAAGCAATATGCCAATCTTCGTCATGAATTTTCCAATCCAGTGTTGAAATTAATTGCAGTTAAATTACGTAACCAGCTCATCAACAAATATTCAAATAATTAAGTATCCTGCGCTTTTCGTGCAGCGATTTGACTTTTTAATCCTTGCAGATTCCTTCGCCATATAGCCTGTAATATAGGCTTTGCAAACACTTCACCAATTGGACCACCAAATAACCACGGAAGCTTTAAATCTTCAACCCAAGAGAAACGAGTGCCTTCCGAAATCGATTCTAGATTAAATTGCCCTTCGCCACTCACCAGTCCCTGGTGCCTCACGCCCATTAGCCGATTATCTTCCCAACCTATAATTTCCATCTTATCCATAGTTTTGATCGGACCGACCCTTGTCAGGCAATCGAAAGTGGTTCCAACACCTTCGGTTTTTTTCGATGTAAGGGTGATATGTAACGCATCATGCATCCAGTCAGTATGCGATCGCACATCCGCAAGATAATTCCACACCTGTTCCGGTGTATCAGGTAAATCAACTGTTACATGAATATGCATAGGTTCTCCTTAACTTCAGCGACGAACCTATCTAGTCGCTAATGAATCCATCCCATCCACGCATATACTCAACAAACTTATTTGATAATCCCTCATTCTGTAGATGACTCTTAGTTACCGGCAATTGCACTGGCATAAAATTTTCATCATCTAGATGTAAGTTGGGAAAATTGTGATGGAGTATTGCCGCTCGGCCGAGCATTATCCAGTCAACTCCTTGCGACATTATTGTCTCAGCTTCGTTTGGATTCGTAATTTTTCCGGCAACACCGAGCTTCACATTGCCTCTCTCAAGTTCCGCAAAATGAGCTAGCAAAGTTTTCCCTTGAAACTCCTCTTCGTTCGGTTCCTTAAACACATCCCACAAAGACATATCTAAAAAATCAATGTCTCCTTCGTTCATCAGGTTTTGTGCCAAATCTTTAATTTCTGACAGTTGCATACCAAATCTTTCTGGAGAAAGTCTCACCCCCAACACGAATGTAGCGGCACAGGAATCGCGAATTCCTTCAATTATTTCTCTTAACAGCCTACTTCTATTCGCAAATTCTCCACCATATTGGTCTTTCCGCTGATTAATTTCACTGCTTAAGAATTGACAAAGAATATAGCCGTGCGCTCCGTGCAGCTCTACGCCGTCAAAGCCAGCTTTTTCGGCACGAATCGCTGCTTGTATGAAATCATCCCTGAGCTGGTAGACCTCATCCAATGTCATACCGCGTGCACCATCTCGCTCGTTATCCGATGGACACACTGGACGCTCGCCTATAAGAGCTTCTGGTGATCGCATACCGGCGTGATGTAATTGAACAATCGCAACACTGTCATGTGACTTGATTTCAGTTGCAAGTCTAGTTAATCCTGGTAAATGCCGATCTGAAAATATTCCCATCTGCCCAGGAAATCCTCTCCCTATTTCCTGCACGTGTGCAGCACACGTCATAGTGAGACCGAATCCGCCCCGTGCACGCATAGTCAACCAATGAAATTCTTCCTCTGACATAGTTCCATCATCATTACTCTGACAATTAGTGAGAGGAGCCAACATAAATCGGTTCTTCATATCTGTACCGTGATTGAGATTTAGTGAACTAAACAAATGACTCATAAATTCTTCCTTAAATGATCTGAGAAAATATTATTACTAGGTTATCAGTCACTGGTGATAGGTCTAGAAGTAGTGCAAATCTTCAAATCGAATTCCAATCTATGGTGCAAAACTAGATCGGGCTTGAACTCCCCATCTTCCATCAATCAAGGCAACGATCCAAAGTGACGGATAATGCCCTATCGATGTTCCGTCCTTGCGATATCTTGTAAACTGAACAGCAAAATGCACTTTATCTTCTTTGCTTTGAACGGCTCTACGATAATCCCACAGACTATAATCCCATCCCGTGTCTTCAATAAACGACTTGAAGAAATCCTGAGAACGTAGCCGATCTTTCTGCACAATCGTAATCTGACCACTTGCGATTCGAACGTGTGGAAAATGAAATGCTGCATCCATTCCTGCAATATCACGATTATTCCAAGACTTCATATAGAGCGTGAGTGCCTCCAAAGCTGTCTTCTCTGGCCCCGAATTCACCACAATATCAGCCGAGTGTTCGCTTTCATGATCATGATTATCTAACATTCTCAATCCTATCCATTCATATGCAGGGTATCGTCTAACCAATCACAGCGTTAACTCTAGAGATATCTATTCGTAAAATTACCCTCCTAATCTATTTACACGTCTCAAATAAGTCTACAAGTCCGTCTAACTCGGCCAAGGGTCAGACTACAAGCTTACCCACTGGAGTCTATTTCTAGACGAATGGTCATACACACACCAAGCACTGCTGTACGCGATCTCATCAGATTTTTCAATCACATCTTCCCATGTGCTACTTAGTTAAGTCGGCGGAAATACCTCGCCAAACCCCGAATTATATTTTCAACGCCCGCACGTTAACTAGATCGTAGATCGTGCGTTAGCAGACCTGCAGAAGACTTAGAAGTAGTTCATATGTGAAATCATTAGCGTAGCAAATAGGACTCATACAATAATACTTTTATTGTATTTATGCTAATAAATAATTGCATAATCTGCTTATTATCTCAATTTTCTTACCAAAAATTCCTTATACCACAATGCCTATGCGGGTAACTAACACAATACGCTCCACCGCATCAGCCTTAGCGCTATTATACCTTTATATATTCGTTTTTACTGTATTAATACCTCTATAGCCTGAATTTTTACCTGCCCATGAGATCGGTTAAAGGTTTAAAAGTTCAGTGAAAAACTCCTCTCCATTAAAGCAAAGTAACGGATGTCTTAAAGACCAAATGATTAACCTAAGTGATGGGTACTTACTCCATTAAGTAACTCAGAAAATACTTTCAAACTGGAAAAGAAAGATCACCAGGATTTCTACCTCAAGAAAACTTCACTTAACAAAGCTTCGCCACCTCCGTCAATCAATCAGCGACAAATCCTTACAAAAACGTACCAGAACGTCGATAGCGGAGACTTTTAAGAGTCTAGATAGTATTTCACGTTCAAAACGCACTTCGCAAGACTATTTATCAGCAAATTCGTTACCGGTCAGTCACCGTTGGAGCGTAATTGGCACTCAATCAATGTTCTAAGCCTCAATCAAGAATGCCAAGTAGACTGGAAGTCCTTAACCTAAATCTAGACTGGTTCACCAACTGTAAAATGCATCATATATACGAATAAAATACCTAGCGTCGCTATCACGCGTAGACTATCCAAATTGACCATTCAATGAGCGTACACGGCAGGGCTAAGACAACAAACATGACTTTATTAATTGATGGCGGGATGGGACAAGAACTCCGCTCGAGAGGATTGAATCCTGATGCCAAAACTGCCGGTCAAGCGCTCATTGATTCACCAAAAGTAATCCGAGAAATTCATGAAGAATTCATAAGTGCTGGCGCGGAAATTATCACCGTCTGGAACTATGCTCTGACCAAGCATCGTCTTGCGCTTTCGAACATGGCTAATAGGATTGATGAAATGACCCGCATCGCCGTTGAGATGGCTAATGACGCTCGGGACCGTGCCGGAAGTTCCAAGGTTCGAATCGCCGGCTGTTTGCCTCCGCTTCGCGAAAGCTATCAGCCAAACAAACAAGAGTTTGGTTCGATGATCGAAGAATATACTGAAATAGCTAGGTGCTTAACCCCTGGAGTGGACTTATTCTTGTGCGAGACCATGTCGAGTGCTGCAGAAGCTGCGGCGGCGGCACAGGCGGCGTCTATATTTGGGAAACCTGTATGGGTGTCGTGGACCCTCAGAGATGAAGCTGATGGTCTACTTCGCAGCGGTGAGACTCTGGATGATGCGCTCGCAGCACTGGATAACATACCGATCGAGGCTACGCTATTAAACTGCTGTGATGTTAGTGCGGTCGGAAACGCTATGTCGTCTCTCAGAGCCAAGACAACGCACTTAATCGGCGCATACGCTAATGCCTTTACCCCGATCTCCAATGACTGGAAACGCAACGGTAATCACTTCCGTGAATTAAAGGATCTCGCCCCAGAGACTTATGCAGATCAGGTTTTAAGATGGTGCGCAGACGGAGCCGAAGTCATCGGTGGCTGCTGCGGTATCGGACCGGCGCACATTGCTCATCTGCGTGAACTCATCGACAGTGGCATGTTGACCGCATAGCTTAATCAACTACATAACCCGCCACCTAGTTATTTCACATATTATTGCTCAGAATATGATTCAAGGCAGACGACGTAAAAACATCTAACTGCAAAGGAAGACACGATGTCACTCGAACTAAATACCGAAATCATCGATTCTCTCACCCAAACCCTACGAGAATTGGTTGTTATCCCGTCGATTAGTCTGGAGGGGCCAGATTCGCCAGCGATGAAAAAATGTGCTGATCTAGTAGTAGAGCAATTTCGTTCTTTAGGAGCTTCTGTGGAAATGCTTGACGTGGCAGGCGCACCGTCAGCAGTGTTTGGGGAATTCAAATCGGCCAACCGCGACGCCCCAACCGTACTTCTATACAGTCATTACGACGTTCAACCTGTGGGAAATATCGACGACTGGTCCTACCAGCCATTTGAGCCGGTCGAACACGATGGGCGACTATACGGGCGTGGCGCCAGTGATGACAAATCAGGAATTGTGATGCACCTAGGAGCCATCCAACTACTTTCGGATGAACAACTCCGATTACCGTGTCACGTGAAGTTCCTTATCGAAGGTGAAGAGGAACTTGGCTCACCACATGCCTCAACATTTATTGAAAAGTATGGCGAGAAATTAACTGCAGATGCCGTGATAATCGCGGACTCATCCCATTGGTCGGTCGGACAGCCAGCTGTGACTTCCTCGCTGCGGGGTGTTGTGGACTGTGTACTCACGGTGAGATCTCTGAATGCCGGGGTACATTCTGGGGAGTATGGCGGTGCGGTTCCCGACGCATTGATGTCGATATCACGAATAATTTCCACACTACACGATGATGACGGAGCGGTTGCCATAGCTGGTCTGGTGTCTTCGGCAGAAAGCGACGTTGATATCACCGAGCAAGAAATGATTTCGAAGGCTGGCGGAGTCACCCAACTACAGACAATTGGACGAGGTCAGGTTCTTTCCCGAATATGGGCGCAGCCGGCCATTTCAATACTTGCCATTGATGCGCCGAGGATAAGTGAATCTGTTAACTTGATCGTCCCAGAAGCGTCCGCCAAGATAAGCATGCGTATACCTCCGGGGCAGAGTGCTGACGACGCTTTGACTTTATTGAAGGAACATCTAATTTCTGTGGCTCCATGGGGAGTGTCAGCTACAGTAACGATCGGATCGACAGCTGAAGCGTTTAGTGCTGATCTCAGTGGACCGATCACTCAGGCTTTCGAGAAAGGAATGGCCCATGCCTGGCGCAGGGCACCAAAAAGAATCGGGCTTGGGGGTTCCATCCCTCTAGTAGCTGATTTACAGCACCTTCTTCCGAAGGCAGAAATTGTAATTACAGGTGTTGGGGAACCCATCAGTCGAATTCATGGACCGGATGAAAGTCAGGATCTTGGAGAACTCCGAAAAAATATTATCGCGGAGGCGCACGCGTTAAAAGCTGTCGGTTCTATGAATCACACTGCTGAATCCCATACAAAATAAGAGCTTTTCTTATATCAACTAGTCATAAGTTAACCACAAACGGTGACGTTCAAAGCTCCGATCTCATAATCAAAAACCAGAGTCCTCAGGGATATAAGGATGTTAGAAGATAATGGTACCCTCGGAGAGATTCGAACTCCCGACCCGCGGATTAGAAGTCCGCTGCTCTGTCCCCTGAGCTACGAGGGCATATCTGCCAATTTATTCTATCCGCGAATGCAGT
>Ga0315316_10002777_pt1 | contig 12634 bp, 12 predicted proteins | sample M160m3416metaG_FD_203702 | JGI IMG/M metagenome (GOLD analysis project Ga0315316, IMG submission 203702) | Ammonia-oxidizing marine archaeal communities from Monterey Bay, California, United States - M1 60m 3416 | ecosystem: Environmental > Aquatic > Marine > Intertidal zone | place: USA...
AGGCTCATCGGGAGATCCTTATTTTGGATCCGGATCATCAGCTTTTCTGACAGATGAATTTGACGATATAGCTACCCCTATTATTACAGAACCTCACACAATTGAAGATGACCATTATATAGAAGCTATCCATGAAATCATGCGAGATATGGCAGAAACAGGGGATGTGGTTTTTGTTGGAAGAGGTGGCCATTTAATTTTGAATGACATGCCTAATGTACTTAGAGTCGGGGTTGTGGCACATACTCAAGATAGAATTGCCACTTTGACTAAAAGAGAGAGCATATCAGAAGAAAAAGCTGTTGCTTTAATTGCTTCCCGTGATGAAGCTAGAAAAGAATATTTTCGTAAGTTTTTTAATATTGCTGATCCTGACAAATCGGATTTGTTTCATCTAACGATTAATACTAGTGAGGTTAATTTAGACTATTCTGTAGATATGATCATTAATGCATTAAGCGCATTGAGAGAAGGAAAAATAAAAGGTGATGCATCTATTATAGATGGTTGAGGATTTCATGGTAGAAAATTCAAAGAGAATTCTGATGACAGGAGCAACAGGATTTGTAGCATCTCTTATGCTGCCAAGATTTATGGGAAACTACGATATGACTCTTTTAGATGCACGCAATGTTGATTCGGAAGGGAACTCTATATCAAACGTGCACTTGGTTGATTTGTCTGATGATGACAGTTCGCAATATAGGCATTTTTTTCAAGATATAGATACGGTTATACACTTGGCGTATATACGCAGATCTGGTCCAGCCTTAGAACATTTCAAAACAGAAAAAAGAAATGTAAGTATGGCATACAATGTACTGAGAGCTGCATATGAATCAAATGTAAAAAGAGTTGTTATTGCTAGCTCTAATCATGCTGCTGATTGGTATGAACATAATATGATTCATAATCATAAAAAAGATATGGTACATCCGTATGAATTACCTTTATCAGATAATTTTTATGGTTGGGCTAAAGCTTCATATGAACATTTAGCTTTTTTATTTGCAACTGGGGCATTAGGAAATGGAGGAGATGGAGGATTTATTACTACAGACAATTTCCTTACCGGTAATTCTGGAACTAGTAGGAAAATGGAAATAGTAATGGTAAGAATAGGTGCACCTAGAGAAATGGAATTTGATGACTATATAGGTAAACCATCTACTTTTAAGCGTTCTTTAGGGGCATATGTTAGCTCTCGGGATTTGACCCAATTGTTTGAAAAATCTATTGAGGTTAAAGATATTAATAATGAGCATGGAATCCCTTGGCAAATTGTCTATGGTATTAGTAATAATACTCGTGCTTTTTGGTCAATAGCTAATGCGCGAAAAGTTTTTGGGTATGACCCTAAAGATGATTCAGAAATCCTGTTTTCTGATTGGATAAAAAAAATACTTGTTGATGAAGGTAAATTAGGATAAATAATGGATATAGAGGAAGCTCAATTAACTCTTTCCAGAATAGCTTTAAAAACTAAATTATCTGAAGGTCCAGAAGGAATTGAAAAAATTCTAAGGAATATCAATAACACTAAAGGGATTCCCATTCATAATTTAGCTAGAATTGTTGCTATTCCTGTACCTGTAATAGCTGCCATTAGGAAAGAGATGGAAAAGTCAGGATTGTTAACTCGAGATTCGGGGATGATATTGACCCATTTAGGAGAATCTTTATTGAAATCTATTGGTGTTTCAGGAGAGAAGAAAATTTTTCTTGATCATGGTTATATATTCCCAGATTTTCTTGAGGATATTAAGTTAGATTTGGAACAAATATTTAAAAGTAGACCAGCTCCAAACTACACTTTGGATCAATCCCATGTTGATGCTACTACGGCTGTTATGAGAGCAGCATATTTACTCCATCATGATGCAATAGAGGGCAGGAAAATAATTTTTCTTGGAGATGATGATTTAACTTCAGTTGCGATATTTTTAGTGTCGGAAAAATTAAAAATTTACCCCCAAGAAATCCATATAATAGATTTAGATAATCGTGTTTTAGATTTTATTGAAACTATAATTGCTGGAGATCATTTTATTTGCAATATCACAAATACAGATTTAAGGGATCCAATTAATCAAGATTTGATTTCTAAGTTTGATGTATTTTTTACTGATCCCCCTTATACAATTGAAGGATTTAAGCTTTTTGTTTCTAGGGGAATAGAGGTGTTAAAAAATGAGACTGGTAAATATGGGTTCATAAATTTTCCATCTCGTACTCCTGATGAGACGATTGAGTTGTTTTCACTTATGACTCAAATGGGATTGGCTCCACAAGAGATTGTTAATGGATTTAATTCTTATGTCGGAGCTCAAATTCATGCAGGGAAAAGTAATATGATACGATGTGTTACTTCATCTGAAATGAAACCAATTATTGTTGACAATTCGATACCTATTTATACAGCATCAAGAAGATGAAATATAAGGTTACTACAATTCCAGAATTGTTGAATGAATCTTATTTGTTAGTTCCTGAATTAATCACAAGTATTAAATCTGTTATACAAAAAATAAATAAAGAATCGTGGGTTTATTTTATCCCGTTTTTATTAACATATAATTTGTATCCTAAAAGATCGCTTTATTATGCAGATATTTTTGATACGACTATTGTTTTTCAACATATTAAAAATAATACTAATGAAAGAATAGATTTTGTTATTCCCCCATTCCCATTAAACTCTCAATCTTTAAAGTCTTTAGATGTTTTTATTCAATTAGTTAAAGATCAATTAGATCAAGATTCAATAAGAATTCTTTGGGTGGATAAATTGGATAAGAATTCTTTAGCTGAATATTTCGGCAATAGATTAACTATTGAAAAGGAAGAGACTGAATATTTATATGATGTTAAATCTGTTATTAGTATGGACGGGCCATCCTTTAAAGATTTAAGGAAATCGGTTAACAAAGTAAAAAAACAATTTCCAGAATTCAAAAAAATGGAATATGAAGATCTAGATGAAGCAATGGAGTTGTTAAAGAATTGGAGGAAAGTACAAGGAAGAAAAAATGATTTCTTATTAGATTGGGGATATACGAAGAAAGCATTGATGATTTTCAAAGAGTTTTCTAACGAAGACTTGTACGCTTGGTGCATTAAAATTGATAATAAGATGGTTGGGTTTGCTATGGCGGGACCAATTACTAAAGATGTTGCCAATTTTTTCATTATTAAAACGGATATAGATATTTCAGGGTTATCACTATACTTAAGGTGGAGAGTATTGAGAGAATTGAAAGAGTTTTCGATAGTTAATGATGCGAGCGATTTGGGCATACAAGGTTTAAAGCAGCATAAAATGAAATTAAGACCATTTGATTACAATACTGTTTTTACGGTATCTATCAAATCTTAAAAGTAGTATTTGTCACCATAAAAATCTAATAAACGTAATATACGGCCTTCATAATTATTGACCTTTTGTTCATGGGGGCTTTATAATTTTCCCTCGTGAATAAAAAATTGTTAAATTTTATATAAAGAATTGACTGCTACATTTAATTAAAGAGGTCCTATTATGCCCCCACTTCCTAAGAAAAAACATTCCAGTAAGAGGAAAGGCGGACGCAATGCCCACAGGGGTATAAAACCTGTTAATTTATCTTTGTGCCCTGAACCTCAATGCTCTTCTTATAGACTTCCTCATAGAGCTTGTCCTGAATGTGGCGTATACAATGGGAGAAATGTTATTTCTTCCCAAGAAGAAACTTTTCAGCCAACTGAATAGTTAATTACTATAAGGTTGTTTAAATTATGACCCTCACTTTTTCAAAAGAAACTAAAACTGCTTTTTTGTTCCCAGGTCAAGGTGCGCAAGTTGTTGGTATGGGGCTTGATTTGTTTAAAAATTCAAAAGCCGCTAAGAATGTGTTCGAAGAAGTAGACGACGCTTTGGGTAAATCATTGTCGAAACTTATATTTGAAGGTCCTGATGATCTGCTTAAGAACACAGTTAATGCACAGCCAGCTATTATGTCTGTTAGTTTAGCTTGTATGGCAGCTTTGAAAGAAAACGCTGAGTCTAACCATATTGTTCCAACAGTTCTTGCTGGACATAGTTTAGGTGAGTATACTGCTTTGGCTGTCGCAGAGGTATTAAGTGTTAAAGATACTGCTTTATTAGTTCAAAAAAGAGGCGAATTGATGCAAAGTGCATGTGATACAAATCCAGGCACTATGGCCGCTATTTTAGGGCTTGATGAAATTATTTTAAATGAAATCACAAGAGAGACGGGGACCTATGTTTCTAACGTAAACACTTCAGAACAAATTGTAATAAGTGGTTCTGATATTGCGGTAGCTCGAGCTTTAGATATGTGCTCAACTCGTGGAGCTAAGAAAGTTATCCCGTTAAGAGTTGGAGGAGCTTTTCATTCTGGATTAATGGAACCAGCGATTAAAGGATTGATTGATACTATAGAAGGACTTGATTTTCAGGAACCTGTTGTTCCTATTATTGCTAACTGCACGGCTGATTCGTTATTTGATTCTAATGAAATCAAATCAGAATTAATTAATCAGATAACAGGATGTGTTAATTGGAAAAAATCAGTTGATTTTATGATCAAGTCAGGGATCAATAATTTTTTAGAGATTGGGCCAGGAAGAGCTTTAAGTGGAATGGTAAAAAGGATAGATAGATCTGCTGAAATATCAAGCATATCTGATTTGGAATCTATTTTACATTTAAGTAGAAACTAGAACCTTTTAAAAGTGTTGATATTGTCAAAGACTAGACGTGAAATAAGAATGATAGTATTACAAGTTTTATGCGAGTCTGATATTGTTTCCCATGATGCGAAAGATGTGTTAGCTAGAGTCGTTTCCGAACAATCAGTCCGGGTTGAGGAATCCAAGTTTGCATATCAGTTAGTGCAAAATGTACTTGAAAATATCCCTGAAATAGATAATATAATCGAAGAATACGCTACAGCTTGGCCGATATCCCAGATGCCTATAGTGGATAAAAACTTATTACGAATGGCGATTGCAGAAATGCAATTTGGTATTGATGTACCTCAAGGGGTGGTTGTAAATGAAGTTGTTGAGATTGCGAAGATTTTTGGTTCTGAATCTTCTCCAGGATTTATTAATGGAGTTCTTGGTTCATTACTTGATAGATAATAAGGTTGTGCATAAATAAGGAGAAAATATGAGCCTTTTAGATAGAGTACAAAAAATAGTTGCTGAAAAATTAAGTGTAGATGAAGAAGAAGTTATCCCTTCAGCTTCTTTTACTGATGATTTAAATGCAGATTCACTTGATTTAGTCGAACTTATAATGGCTTTCGAGGAAGAATTTTCATCTGGTGATGTGGAAATAGAAATTTCTGATGAAGATGCAGAAGGCATTACTACTGTTCAAGCTGCGATAGACTACCTTTCAGATAAAGGCGTTGACGCGTAAATTTGTAAGGCTAAAACATAATTTTTATCTCCGGCTATGATATATTCAGACAATATCATAGGAGATATTTATGAGAGCTGCAGTATATAAAGGTCCACAAAAGTTTGTAATAGAAGATATCCCTGTACGAGATTTAGAACCAGATGAAGTTCTTGTTAAGATCAAATATAGTGCTATTTGTGGAACTGATATTCATGCCTATCAGTATGATTTAATTTCTGTTGGACATGTGCCAGGGCATGAATATAGTGGTGTCGTAGAAAAAATTGGATCCTCGGTAAAACTTCTTGAAAAAGGTGATCGTGTTACTGGAGGAGGAGGAACTCCTCCTATTGGATTAACAACAATCCCACGGAAACTCAACCAATTTAATTTTAGAGACCAAGGTGTATATAATGATATACACCGGACACGAGGATTTGCAGAATATACAATTCTAAAAGAATGGGAACCCTTAAAAGTCTCTAGACAAATATCAGATTTACAAGCAGCCATGATAGAACCTTGCTCTACTGCTGTGAGAGCAATTCGGTCATCTAAGCTTAAGCTTGGTGATAATGTTTTGATAATGGGTGCTGGTCATATTGGTATGTTGTGTTTGCAAGCTGCGCGAGCAGCAGGGGCATCTAAAATTGTTGTTTCAGAACCATCTCCAGATCGAAGGCATTCAGCTTTAAGATTAGGAGCTGATATTGTTATCGATGCCTTAGATCCTGATGTTGATCAAGCTATAATTTCGGCCATGGATGACATAGGACCTGATATTATATTTGACTGTGCAGCAGCTCCTTCTACACTTGATTTAGCATTTGATGTGGTTCGTAAAAAAGGAAGTATTATGCTAGTAGCTTTGTCCTGGGAAGGTGTTCCGTTAATTCCAATTAAGTGGGTTACAAAAGAGCCTACTATGGCGGTAACGTATGCAGGAGACACTAAAGATTGGGAAATATCAGCTTCGCTTATAGCAGAAGGTAAAATAGATTTGGAAGAAATTCTATCAGACACTGAGTTTATTGACATTGATGATATTCAATCAGCTTTTCAAAAGGCACTCAAGCCCGGTGGATTCCAGGCTATTCTTAAATTAGATTAATATTAATTTCATATCGTTTTGTAAGACAAAGTAGAATTATATTTTGGAGGTATTTATGAAGGCTGCTGTATATAAAGGTAATCAAACCTTATCTGTTGAAGATATCCCTATAAAAGATTTAGAGTCTGATGAAATACTCGTAAAAATCAAATATAGTGCTATTTGCGGGAGTGATGTCCATGCTTTTTTATATGACATGGTTGATATTGGACATGTTATGGGGCATGAATATAGCGGTGTTGTGCAAGAAGTCGGTTCTTCAGTAAACCTTTTTAAGAAAGGAGATAGAATTGCAGGAGGAGGAGGAACTCCTCCCCCTGGTCAGGAAAATCCAATTAGAATTAAAGATCAGTTTAATTTTATTGATCAAGGAATATATAAAAATACAAAACGGACTAATGGATTTGCAGAATATACTATTCTTAAAGAATGGCAACCCGTCAAATTATCTGATGAAATAACAGATCTTCAAGGCGCTCTTATTGAACCGTGTGCTGTTGTAGTTAGGGCTGTAAGGCTTTCTAATCAGAAATTAGGAGATAATGTTTTGGTGTTGGGGGCAGGTCCTATAGGATTGTTATGTTTGCAAGTTGCAAAAGCTGCTGGAGCATCCAAAATTGTTGTATCAGAACCATCTTCGATTCGTAGAGAAGCTGCCTTGGCTTTAGGCGCAGATGTGGTTATTGATGCTTTAGATCCTAACATTAATCAGATGATCGTATCTGCTATGGATAATGTAGGTCCAGATATTGTATTTGAATGTGCGGCTGCCTCCCCTACACTTGATTTAGCCTTGAATGTGGTTCGTAAAAAAGGCAGTGTTATGCTCGTAGCATTATCTTGGGTAGATATTCCTTTATTACCAGTTAAATGGGCTGCAAAAGAAATTACTATGTCGACGACGTTTGGGACAGAGTCACAAGATTGGAAAATAGCAGCAGAACTTATATCGAAAGGTAAAATTAATTTAGATCCAATGCTTTCTAATACTGATTTCATTAAACTCGAGGATATACAAAAAGCATTTGAGAGTTTAATTAAGCCAAGTGAGCTTCATACTATAATAAAACTACATTAAGTCTTAATGTAGTTGAGGTAATTTTGCAGTATTATGGTAGCTGCATACGAATCTAATGCCCCTTTGTCGCGCTTAATTCTTTTTGATATATGAGGAACATCTTCAGATTTTTTGATTGCTTCTTGTGTAGACATTCGTTCATCTACAGTTTTGATTTGTATTTTGATATTTTTTGAAAGTTCTTGTATGAATTGCTCTGTATCTTTAGCTTGTGTTCCTTTTTCCCCTGATGGTAAATATGGCATGCCAACTAGTATCATTTCTATATCTTCCTTATAAGCAAGTGAGACTATGCTTTTAATGCAATCTTTCCTTTCTATGAATCCCCTAGGGAAAGCGAAACTGTGAGAAGTATCACTTATTGCAATCCCAATACGTTTTGTGCCAACATCTAAGGCTATTATTGGTTTTGATGTTTGATTCAAGAGTTACTCGAATATTCTTTTATCAATACTGATACCATTGATAAAGCATCATTTAATTTAGATGGTGATTTGCCACCTGCTTGAGCAATTTCTGATTTGCCACCACCGCCTCCATCCATAATTTTGGAAACTTTTTTTGCTATTTCCGATGCGTTCACACCTGTATCGGCTAAATCTTTTGTGACCATAATAATAATCATTGGATTTTCATTGATTATTGACCCAATAGCGATAACACCGCTTTTGATATGTGTTTTAAGGGAATCGCCTGTTTTTCGCAGTAAATTAGCTGAAGAAGCATTTAGAGTAGTGCATATGAGGTTAATACCATTAATGTTTTCTATGGTTTCTAGTAATGATTTAGATTCTTGAACAATTAGTTTTTCTTCTAGTATTTCAATTTGTTTTGAATACGTTTCCACTTGATCTATAACAGTAAATATCTTTTCTTCTAGTTGGTCTGTAGACACATTTAAAGAATCTGATATTTTTGATATTAGTTGAAAGTTTTCTTGTACTAAATTTTCAGCTTCTCGACCACTTACAGCTTCTATACGTCGCATTCCTGCACCAATACTTGATTCGCCTATTATATAGATAGCACCTAATTCTCCTGTTGTATGCGCATGGGTTCCTCCGCATACTTCAAAGCTGAAACGACTTCCATTAGCTATTTCGATTAATCTGACTTTCTCGCCATACTTATCTCCAAAAAAGGCTAAGGCCCCGTCTTCTAAGGCCCCAGCATAAGTATTCTCACTCCGAGATATCAACATGTTTTCTCGGATTTTTCTGTTAACTACAGATTGTATTTTTGACATTTCAGAATCTGAAATGGGTTTCATATGACTAAAATCAAAACGTAGCCTGTTCTCAGTAACCAATGAACCTGCTTGCCTAACGTGAGATCCTAAAACCTCCCTTAATGCAGCATGTAGCATATGCGTTGCAGTATGGTTTCTAGCTGTATCCTCTCTTTTAACACGATCGACTTTAGCTGATACCATATCATTGATGCTAAATTCACCTTCGGTTACTTTCCCGTAGTGAATTATTATTTCAGGGATTAACTCTTTTGTGTCATATATTTCTATGGTTCCTTTTGCTCCAAATATTTTGCCATTATCTCCTACTTGCCCCCCACCTTCAGAATAGAATGGGGTTAAATCAAGTATGATTTCTACTTCATCACCTTTAGACACTTTATCTTGAATGCTTGCTTTGTTAATGATTCCAATTATCGTGGAATTTGATTCTAGAGAATCATATCCTACGAAAGTAGTTGGACTTAAATTTAATTCTTCATATATTTTTATTTTCCCAAAATCGTTACTGAAATTTGAACTCTCTCGAGCACGAGTTCGTTGTTTTTCCATTTCATCCTGAAAACCTTTTAGATCTATTTTTATATTTTTTTCAGAAGCTATTTCTTGAGTTACTTCTATTGGAAAGCCATAAGTGTCCCAAAGCTGAAATAAAATCGCACCTGACAATGATTTGTTTTTAGTTAAGGATTCCTCTAAAACAGTGTAACCATTTTCATATGTCTGTTTGAATCTTTCTTCTTCTAATTCTAAAACCGATAGTATGAAATCCTTATTGTTGTTTAGCTCAGGATAAGTTTTTTGCATTTGAGATATAACCACTTCGGCCATCGTTTGCATAAATGATTCTTTTATATTTATTTTCATTGCTAACCTTATGGCTCTTCTTATAACTCGACGAAGTACATATCCTCTACCTTCATTGCTAGGAACTACCCCATCTGCTATTAAGAATGTTGCACTTCTTGAATGCTCTGCTACAGCCCGAATTGCATAATCTATCTCAAGGGTTTCACCATATTGAAAAGAAGTTTTATTTAGAACTTCTTTTACTAGAGGTTTAAAAATATCTGTTTCGTACATTGTTGAAGCATTTTGCATTACAAGGGTAGCTCTTTCTAGGCCCATGCCAGTATCTATGCTAGGTGCGGGTAAGGGGGATTTTGACCCATCAGGAGAATGATAGTATTGCATAAATACTAGATTCCAGAGTTCTACAAATCTATTACAAGTCTCTCCTGTACTCATTATGTTTTCGCAGTTTGGGCCACATGATATTTTTAGGCACCCAGTATTTTCTCCAAAATCATAATGCAATTCACTGCAAGGGCCACAAGGTCCCTCTTCTCCATGTATAGGAGGCCCCCACCAATTGTCACTATCTCCAAATCTGTGTATCTTTTCTTGGGGTATCCCTACATCTTTCCATAATGAAAATGCTTCATCATCTGTTTCATGAATAGTTATATCAAATTTTTCAACAGGTATTTTTAAAGATTTTGTTAAGAACTCTAAAGCAAATGCTATCGCATCTTTTTTGAAATAATCTCCAATACTGAAATTTCCAAGCATTTCAAATAATGTGTTGTGAGTAGAATCTCCAACAATATCTATATCGGGAGTTCTAAAACATTTTTGTGATGATGTTAAACGTTTATTTGGAGGAGATTGTTGGCCTGAAAAGAAAGATTTAAACTGGTTCATTCCAGCGATTGTTAAAAGCAGTGTTGGATCTCCCACAGGTATGAGAGAAGAACTTTGCATTCTTAAATGTCCCTTACTTTCAAAAAATGAAAGAAAGGATTCTCTTATTTCATCACTAGTCATAGTATTCATCACTTAATAATAAATCACTTTTAATATATATGGTTATACATCTACTACACATCTGAATCCTAAATTACCTGTTGAACTATCAGGAGTATTAGAAGTTCTTGCTGCTATTCTATATCTATTGCAATACGAATCATGACATAGGTATGATCCTCCCTTTATGGTTTTAGCTGTTCCAATCTTGGGTCCAACAGGATTATCTGTTGGACCGTTAATATGAAATGATGTACTAAACCAATCTGATTGCCATTCCCAAACATTACCAGACATATTGTATAATCCGTAACCGTTTTGGGAATAATGTTTTGCTGGAGCAGTTCCTAGAAAACCATCTTCATTTGTGTTTTCATTAGGGAATTCTCCTTGCCATATATTACATAAGTGATTCCCGTCTTTTGATAAAAGATTATCACCCCAAGGAAATATTTTTTGATTTAATCCACCTCTAGCAGCAAATTCCCATTCTGATTCGGTAGGTAATCTTTTACCTGACCAATTACAATATTCAATCGCATCATTCCAAGACACATGTGTTACAGGGTGGTTCATTGTAGATTTTATAGTCGTTTTTGGTCCTGCGGGATGTTTCCAAGAAGCTCCGTCTACTTTTCTCCACCAAGGGGTATTTGGGGGAGATTCAGGTGATATTTTTAAAATATCACCTGGAGTTAAAAGATGGAATACAAAGGACCATCCGAATTTTTCTGCTTCAGTTCTGTATTTAGTTGCATTTATAAATTTTGCAAATTGAGAATTAGTTACTGTTGTTTTGTCTATATAGAATGGGTTTATGGTTATTTCTCTAACTGGGCCTTCGCCATCTTGTTTAAAAGCCAATTTGTAATCGGTTCCCATTGAAAATTTTCCACCTGGGATCAGAGCCATTTTCCGTGTATCTGCATTTGTTGATTTAAATGACTTATTAGGTGAGGCAATATGCGTTTCAGACACAGATGATTCTCTTGAAGCTGTGCAACAATTTTCTATATTAGATTCTTTCATGATAAAGAATGTAACAGGAGAAATCCTATATGTCAGTACTTTATGCTTAGCAATTTAATCAAATTATGAAAAATGTTGACACTCATTTTTAAAAAACGTACCATTTGGTAGCTATGTGTTTTAATTATTTTACATATTATTACTTTGGTAGATATTTTATGTTGCCGAAGCACCGTATACTTTCTACATAGGTTTGTTTGGAAGTTAAGAAAAGGTCTCGAGCAACTAGTGCCGAGACCTTTTTTTTTGGATTGATAAAAATAGAATTAATAAAGAATAAAGATTGCCTGAAGAGTGAAAGGAGTTAATGTTATGAGTATGTCACAAAAAAGTCATGTGGATGGATTGGGCTTTTCCTCCCAGAGACTTTTTAGTCCTTTGGAATTGGTTGGTAGGATTCCTAGATCTACTAGTGCTGAAAACACAGTTGAGAATGCTCGAGAAATTATACATAACATACTCGAAGGTCAAGATGATAGATTGATGGTTATTGTTGGGCCGTGTTCGATTCATGACGATAAAGCTGCTTTGGAATATGCAAAAATGTTACAGGGTATTAAGAATAATATTAATGAAAAGATTTTCTTAGTCATGAGAGCATATTTTGAAAAGCCTCGTACGACTGTTGGGTGGAAAGGTTTTATTAATGACCCTGATTTAGATGAAACATATGATATTCCATCAGGTTTAGAAAGAAGTAGAGAACTTTTGCTTAGAATTAATGAACTAGGAATTCCTGTTGCGAGTGAATTTCTTGACCCTGTGGTTCCGCACTATATTGAAGATTTAGTTTCTTGGGTCGCTATTGGTGCCCGAACAACTGAAAGCCAAACTCACAGACAAATGGCTAGTGCTATTGGGATTCCTGTTGGATTTAAAAACGGAACAGATGGGACTTTTCAAACAGCAGTAGATGCTATATTGGCTTCAAAACAAGAACATTCATATGTT
>Ga0315316_10002781_pt1 | contig 12629 bp, 10 predicted proteins | sample M160m3416metaG_FD_203702 | JGI IMG/M metagenome (GOLD analysis project Ga0315316, IMG submission 203702) | Ammonia-oxidizing marine archaeal communities from Monterey Bay, California, United States - M1 60m 3416 | ecosystem: Environmental > Aquatic > Marine > Intertidal zone | place: USA...
CTCCATCTCTCAGCTCCACCGCTTCGAACTGACCTGTGGAAGCACCACTCGGAACCATTGCCCGTCCAGTAGCCCCACTGTGAAGTAAAACTTCCACCTCGACAGTTGGGTTTCCACGAGAATCTATTACCTGTCTTCCGGAAACAAATTTAATTCTGCTCACAGTCACCCCTTAAGTAATACTGCTATTGAGCTCCGCCTATTACTAAACTACCTCTTTAGAGCTACCCAAATAGGACGGATAAGAAAAAAGTTGAGATACAAATAGTCGTTAGTCGCTGAAATCGCGGTTTCTGATCTCCGCTTTTAATTCTTTCTTAGTGTGACTATCTGCAGAAAATAAATCCACATCTCTAGTCTCAGCGAGTGCTTCAATGTTTTTGATAAAAGCAACAAACTTAGAATTAGCTGTTCGTAAAGCTCGCTCGGCTTCAAAGTTATTTTTTGCAGCCCAAAAAACAAGGTCTAAAAGGATATTTCCAAGCTCTTCGTCGGTTTCAGGAAGAGGTCTCTCGTTGTAAGTTTTTTCGTCGAGCAGGTCTAATGTTTTTGATTTTTCAAATACTTTCTGCGTATAAGCAAGCGCTGGAAGAGTATCTGGAATTCCATCCAAAACTGAAGATCGTTTCTTTTCCTCTTTTTTAAGTTCTTCCCATCTTTTATGAGCAGAATCCGGATCATCCCTCAAAGGTGACCCTTGTTCAGATGTAAATATTCTGGGATGTCTCCTGCGGAGCTTTTCATGTATTCCTTTCGTTACATCAGCCAAATCGAAACGGGCATCGTCTGCTGCTATACGCGAGTGGAATACAATCTGAAATAATAAATCACCAAGCTCTTCTTCTAAATCCTCAGAACCTTCCCCTGTTTCCTCATTGAAATTCTCAATAGCTTCCAAAACCTCATAAGTCTCTTCTAGTAAATGTGAAGTAAGTGAAGAATGGGTTTGTTCAGAGTCCCAAGGGCATTGGATCCTTAATACTGCTACTAGGTCGACAAATTTTTGCAATTCAGATGCAATCGGAGATTCCAGATGCGGAATGAAACACGAAGTTAAATGATCCGGTTCAACTTTTTCAATTAAATCTTCCCATTGAAGTTCCTGTATCTTTTCGTCCTCTAGGCCTAAACGTTGCAATACAGTTACTGGTTGCATCGGCGGAGAGTCAACTGCCGCAACTATGTCAGCCAATATTTCTCTACTGTCTATTTGAGTTACTAATAGTGGACCTCTGTCCCCAGCTGCTTCGGTTGCAAATCTGTGAGCATCAACAATTCGCACTCCGATTTCCATGGGGTCAATCTTTAAACATCTCCACGCTAAATCCACAAAAGAAAGACACGGAAATACCTCTATCTCAACCTCGGTTTGTTGAGTTAACAGCTGAACTGTTCTTTCCGCTAAAAATGGGGAACCCGGAACTGCGTAAAGTATATTTTGATTCTTTTTAGCAGCTGCTATCAATTCTTCAACGATAGTTACGTAAACCTCTTCGAAATAATCTGAGGACTCATAAATGTGATCGAATGAAACAACATCAGGCCCTAGTAAACAACTAGATGGATGCCTGGTCGTTCTCACATAACGGAATTCGTGTTCTTCTATAAGTTCAAGATTTTTTGCACTACAAAAAGATGGCTCCCCGGGACCTAAACCGATGACTGTCACCTTAGGTAAAGGTTTCAAATCAAGAACCTTTTTAAATTCATGTAGGTTCTATCTGTCCGATTACAGAGTCCCACGTGCCATAACGGCTATCCACATCAACTTCTCTCGTAAGAGAGGAGAGGTGCATGATCGACATAAATAGTCTCTCACCTTGTTGTTCAAACGGTATCGGTTCGACAGCATTAATTTTGTCAACTCGTATCACGTGATATCCGAACTGACTGCCAACAGGACCTACTAGTTCTTTTGAAGCTTTGATAGCACCGAGTACCGCCCTTTCGAAAGATGGAACGAATGCTCCTAAAGGCACACACCCTAAGGAACCGCCGTTAGCGCCGGAACCCGGGTCAATCGAGAATGTTAAAGCCAACTCTTCAAATTTCTGTCCTGACTCAAGAAGTTCGATCACTTCTAAAGCTTCTTGTCTTGTATTTGTAAGAATGTGGCTAGTGCAAAGCTCATACCCAAGGAGTTCTTTATTAGCTTCGTAAGATGCTTTAACTTCTGAACTGCCCTCTGCAGCAAAATTACGAATTGCTTGCCATTCGCTGTAAATTTCAAGACGTGGATCTGAATCTGCTATTCCTGCTGCTAGAAGTTGATCCCGTGCTTTCACAATATCCATTTCGTCAATGACAGCTCCGTATTCACTCAAAAAGTCAGCTAGTGCCTGATTCTGTATCCACTCGTTAGCCGTTTCGATGAGAAGTGACATCGAAGGGTTAGCAACACCCGTGCGTTCTTCATTCCATTCAATTAAGGCATCCCGCTTAATTTGTGTTTCACCAACCTCAATGTCAACTTGGGAACCACCGCAACTTAATAAGAGGCACATTAAAAATACAGTTATAAAACCTTTTGCTCTTTTCGAAAGTAAATTTGCCCTCATTAAACTCACTCCAAGATGCTACGTGATTGAAGTGGGAACAGGAACCAAATCTTTTAAGTACTCACTTAATACCCCAACCGGATTCTTCTCTGGTATAGGAATTTGCAACTCTGCAGAACTCTCTTTCAAATAAGCTTCAGGATGCAATCTTTCTAAACGGGTTTGTTTGCTGAGCGGTAGTAAAACAGGCGAACAACGAGCTAAAAAACCTGAATTCAAATTTTTTCTTTTAGTAACCGTGACTTCTTTTATGCCGCGTTCAACGCAGAGAGTTCGCAGATGACCTATTGCTAGAAGTTTTTCTGCTTCTTCTGGGATCGGACCATACCTGTCTTCCCACTCTTGTCTGACTTCTTCGACTTTTGAAGGATCTGAAGTTTCTCCAGCGGAAGCAAGTTTTCTATAAGCCTCGAGCCTTAAATCACCACGAGCCACATAATTCTCAGGCAAATACGCGTCTACAGGCATTTCCACTCTGATTTCAGTTGCAGCAACTTCTTGAACTCCTGATGCTTCTGACACTGCTTCGTTCACCATTTGACAGTAAAGGTCATAACCAACTGAAGCCACATGTCCACTCTGTCCAGTCCCCAAAAGATTTCCTGCACCTCTTATCTCTAGGTCTTTCATTGCTAAACGAAACCCAGAACCCAGTTCCGTTGTCTCACCGATTGTTCTCAATCTCTCGAAGGCTTCCTCGCTAAGTGAGCGATCAATAGGTGTAAATAAATATGCATAAGCCCTCTGCCCTGACCTGCCGACCCTTCCGCGTAACTGATGCAATTGACCAAGCCCTAAGAGATCCGCCCTATCTACAACCAACGTGTTTACGGTCGGCATATCAATTCCAGATTCAACGATCGTAGTGCAAACCAATACGTCATATTTTCGTTCCCAAAAATCTATAATCACTTTCTCCAAAGAAGATTCATCCATCTGTCCGTGAGCGACCGCTACACGTGCATCAGGAACCAACTGTTTGATACCTGCGGCTGTCTCTTCAATGTCGTGGACTCTGTTATGTACGAAAAAAACCTGCCCCTCACGCAACAACTCTCGTCGTATCGCTTCAACTACTGCACTTTCGTTATATTCACCAACAAAAGTAAGTATTGGTTGCCGATCCGCTGGAGGAGTGTCGATTAGACTCAAGTCTCTGATTCCCGTTAATGACATTTCCAGAGTTCGAGGAATTGGAGTGGCTGTCAAAGTCAAGATATCCACTTGTGCTTTCATAGCTTTAATAGCCTCTTTATGACTTACACCGAACCTCTGTTCTTCATCAACAATCAATAAACCAAGATCTTTGAAGGAGACATCCTGAGAAAGAAGCCTGTGCGTTCCGATTACTATGTCCACGGACCCATCCTCTAAACCTAAAAGAACTTTTCGCGCCTGAGCTTGTGTCAGGAATCTACTGAGAACTTCCACTCTGATCGGATAAGAAACTAGGCGCTCTTTAAAGGTTTCTCCATGTTGCTGAGCTAGCAGTGTCGTGGGTACGAGAATCGCTACTTGACATCCATCTTGAACCGCTTTGAATGCTGCTCTAAGAGCAACCTCTGTTTTCCCAAATCCGACATCTCCACATATGACACGATCCATCGGGAAGGGTTTTTCCATATCAATCTTTACTTCTTCTATGGCTCTTAATTGGTCAGGGGTTTCTTCAAAGGGAAATGCCTGTTCTAGTTCTGTTTGCCATGGTGAGTCTTTTGCAAATGAGCGGCCTTCTAAATTGATTCTTTTTTTGTATAGCTCTACCAAATCGGCAGCTATTTCTGAAATAGCAGATTTCACCCGGGATTTAGTTCGTTCCCATTCAATTCCTCCCATCCTTGAAAGAGTGGGAACATCACCAGCGCTATAAGGTCTGATCACTTCAATTTGGTCTGTAGGTAGGTAAAGGCGGTCACTGCCTTTGTACTCCAATAACAAATAATCCTTCTCTGCTCCACCTAGTTTTTGACTCACTAAACCCGCAAAACGAGCTATTCCATGATGTTCATGAACCACATAATCACCAATTGAAAAATCCTCAAAAATACGAACTGTTTCTTTTCCACGTTTCCTTATATGTTTATGAGTTCTACGTCTACCTGTTATTTCATTTTCTGTAATTAATGCAAAATTTGAATTTTCTAAAATAAAGCCTCGTTCAAGAGATCCGATCGTGATGTGAATTCCACTAAATCCGTTAGTGCGATTTTTCTTATTTAGTGAAACTATTAAACCTTCTTTTTTAAGGATTTCTTCCAATCGATTTGCGCTTCCCTCACCATCTGCCGCTACAACAACGAAATAATTTTCATCTAACAACTCTGATATTCGATTAATTTTTCCGGAAACATCAATATGAAATGTGTCAGAAGTTTTAGTCGAGTCCCACGTACTTGCTTTTACTTCTGCAGTATTTGTGGCATTGCGAGTGGAATCGATAAACCAAATCGGTGCTTTACAAGATTTGATCGACCTCTCAAAAGAAACATGAAGTTCCGGAAGTTCTGACCCTTCAAAGGACCATGTTTTAGCTAGTGACTCAGCTAACTTCTTTTCTTTTTCTAATAAATCTTTAACTCTAGAATCAAGGCGGCTTCTATCAATTAACAACAACAAACCATCCTTTGGAAGAATGTCAGCCAACACTGTGTCTTCATTCAGAAGCCATGGCATAAAAGATTCCATACCATCGAATAATTCACCATTAGCGAGTCTTTCCCATTCACTGGAACCCCAGTCATCACGCTCAACCATCAATGCTGCTATCTCTATCATTTCAGAATTTAAAACCAGTTCTCTACAAGGAAATATCTCGACTTTGTCTACAGAATGTTTTGTCCTTTGATCTGCTACACCAAATTCACACAACCTTTCGATCTCATCCCCCCAAAGATCTACACGGACAGGAGAATCCGTTGTCGAGGGCCAAATGTCAATTATTGAACCCCTTACAGCCACTTCGCCACGATGTTCAACTTGATACTCTCTTTTATAACCAAAAATAATCAGCTTCTCTAAAAGCTCCCTCTGATCTATCAAATCGCTTGTTTTTAGAGAAATAGGAAATATTTCCTCTTTGGTGGACAACTTCTGCACAAGAGCTCGTGCTGAAGTAACAATTACTTCTAGACTTTCATCACAAGCAAGTAATCTGTGAAGGACCCGCAATCTTTTACCCATTGTCTCCACCCCTGGGCTAATCCTCTCAAAGGGCAGTGTCTCCCATGAAGGAAAAAAATCTACTTTTTCAAAACCGAGAAACATTTTCAGATCATTAAAAAGTTTTTCAGCTTCCGCATTCGTAGGAGCCACTACCACCAATGGTTTTCTTTCACTTGAACGTGAAATAGTTGCTGAAACAATTGCATGGGCACATTCCGGTACGAAAATTTCAGCGCTAGGAAGTCCTAACGATTGAACTAGTGACGGTTCTTCTTTTAAAAGTTCAGGCAGAGTCTGATAAATCTCATAATTCATATGCTTTTAAGTTTTTTTATTGAAGATCTGCATTGCATTATCAAACCCTGTTTCAAGAACGCTCTCTATTGAGTCCGCTGCATTAAGCACGGACAATAACAGTTCTTGACTTTCCTTTTTTCCCGGTTTGGAAAGAACATATTGAGCACCTTTTTGATTTGGAAAAGGTTTTCCGATGCCAACCCTGACACGACAAAAATCTTGATTTTTTATATGCTGTTTCACGGATCGTAAACCATTGTGCCCAGCTAAACCTCCGCCTTCTTTTAGGCGGATAGCTCCGACTTCTAAATCTAGTTCGTCATGAACTATCAACAGTTTTTTTACTTCACTTAATCGGTAACGTCTCATTAATTTTGCCACTGAGATTCCTGAATCGTTCATGAAATTCATCGGGATGGCAAAAACTATTAACTTTTCGTTATGTCTAATTTCTGCAACAAGCGCTTGTTCTTTTCCCGCTTTTAAACTTGAATTATTACGTTTAACTAACTCATCTATAACTTCTCGACCAACATTATGTCGGGTACCGGCATACTCCGACCCTGGATTTCCTAGCCCGACTACAAGTAACTCTGCTGATTCACCCCGACGTGTTAATGAAAGACGCTCGCCCCGTGTTAATCGGGACATGCAAATACCTACTACCCGTCTTGAGCGGCATCTTCAGACTCATCACTGGCACCGCCTTCCTGTCCAGCAGACTCGTCATCCTCAACTCCGGTAGCGCCAGCTCCTTCTTCACCTTCTTCAAGAGCTGCAAGCTCAGCGGCTTCATCTGCAGCAATCGACTCAAGCGTTGAACGAGTAATCATTCCTACTGCTATCGGGTCTTCAGGATCACCTTCAGCGGTAACACCCTCCGGCAAGCTAAGATCCCCCACTCTTACTGCATCTCCAACAGTCAAGGCGGAAATATCAACTTCGATCTCAGTTGGTATTCGATCAGGAGGGGCACTAACACTAAGCGAGAACATGTTCTGATCTACCATTCCATCCGCTGCTGACACTTCACGTGCTTCACCGATCATTACTAATGGAATGTCTACAGTAACATTCTTATTTGGATCGATTCTAAGAAAATCAACGTGTAGAACGTCACGCTTAACGGGATGACGTTGGATGTCTTTAACGATGGTCATATGTTTTTTACCATCTACTTCTAATTGAATAATTGCATTAATTCCAGAATCTGTAGTTAATGCACGCCTCAAATCAGGCCAAGCTACAGACAAAGATACAGATTCTTCATTGAGGCCGTATAAAACACCTGGAACAATCCCTTCTTTGCGCACACGGCGACTTGAACTGCTCCCGACTTCTCTCGTTGTATTTGCGTTTAGAAGTATTTCTTCCATAAGATTTTTCCTCAAGTTCAAGTATTGTGACCCGACAGGCGAGTCTAGCCACTGATTTCACAACCCAAACGGCTATCGCTAGTCATTTGTTTTTAAACTAAATTATTTCCACCAAATATCTCTGAAACAGAAGTGTCTTCAAATACTGCTCTAATAGCTTCAGCAATCAGAGGAGCTACTGAAAGCACTTCAACTTTATCCATTTGCATATTCTCTGATAGAGGGAGTGTGTCTGTAACAATGATTTTTTCTACCGGAGATGCTGAAAGTCTTTCAGCTGCGGGACCTGAAAAAACTCCATGGGTAGCAGCTGCCACAATTTGTGAAGCTCCTCTTTCCGCTAATTGTTCTGCAGCTGAACAAATCGTTCCAGCAGTGTCAATCATGTCATCTACTAACACGCAAACTCGACCAGAAACGTCACCCACAACCTCCCTTGCCTCAACTGTGTTAAAGGAACTGTGACTTCTTCTTTTATGAACGATTGCTAACTCTGCCCCCAAGATCATCGCATAACGCTCAGCTACTTTCACTCTGCCAGCATCGGGTGAAACTATGGTCAAGTCTCCTTTGAGGGAAGCAAGCTTTTCAACTAAAACAGGCATAGCTGTTAAATGGTCAACTGGGCCATCGAAGAAACCTTGTGTTTGACCCGAGTGAAGATCCACGCTTACCAACCTGCTTGCTCCGGCTTCTTTAAACAAATTAGCAACCAATTTAGCGGTAATAGGCTCACGACCAGAAGCCTTTCTGTCTTGACGTCCATAACCAAACGATGGACAAACGACTGTAATTCGCTTAGCAGATGCACGTCTTGCAGCATCAACCATTATCAACTGCTCCATTAACGAATCGTTTATTGAAGCGCTATCTGATCCACTATGCGTCTGAACTATGAATGCATCACATCCACGTATGGACTCTGAAAATCGGCAATGAACTTCTCCATTAGCAAACTCAGCCAAATTTGGATCACCTAAAGAAATTCCAAGCTCATCTGCAATTTTTTCTGCTAGTGGCTCATAGGTTCGACCTGAAACTAAATACAACTTCTTGTTAGTCACCAATTCCATATATCAGTTCTCACCTTCCATAAGAGTTGTTACTTCGATCATAGGTTGCCTAGAAGCAGGATTGTGCATTTATAAAAATTTTGACTAACAGACGTAAATAGGAGTAGGTGGGATTCTGTACTCATCCGTACCAACCGTTTCGATTTCCGAAAAAGTCGACTCAGTATCTACAGGGGCAACAGGTATCGTGCTTTCTGGTGGAACCGTTGTACATGTGGATGGTGCAGGCAATGTCGTGGTCGGAACGTTATCCATTTGAGTTGTAGTCGTCATGCTTTCAACTGGGATTTGAGCCTGTGCTTCGAAAATTAGAGATCCTGACATCAAACTCATACCCGCTTGGTTGATTGCAGAAATCTGAAACTCTTTTGAAACGTCAAACTCAAAATTAACAATGTTGTGAGTCGTAAACGCAGAACTCGTATTCGCTATTTCGACTTTCCAAAAATCTGAACCTATCTCACGACTTTCAATTCGGTAACCAAGGACTGGGGAGCCCCCATTGAATTCAGGAGCATTCCAATTAAGAACTAAAACACCATCCACGGCTTGTGCAATCAAGGAACTCGGTGGATTAGGCGAAGTGAAAGGAATACCTATAACCGCTTGTGTTGAACTCCCGATTCCATTTGAATTGATAGCTGCAACGGATAACGAATAGCTAGCGCCGTTAGTTAAGGACTCGAGTACCGTAGAAAGAGAAGAAATTATTGACATTCCACTTTGGTCAGCACCGTTCCAGTTGAACTGGTAACCGGTAATTGTTGATCCACCATTATTTAGCGGAACACCCCAATTAATTGTAAGAGTTTCATTTCCTCCTATGACTTGGAAATTGGTAGGAGCATCAGGGGTATTAGAGCTTTGAGCAGAAACTTTCCATACGCTCAAAAAGGTCACTGATAGAAGAACTCCGATTATAAAGGACCAACTTTTAATCACTTATGAAAACTAGCAATCCTTCAAGGGGTATAAGAAAACAGAAGAAATAATTGTTTAATGAGAATTTCAAACGATGTTGTGGTCGGGTCCATAGGGAAACTTTGTAAAGTTCTCATTACCATCTTGAGTTATTAAAAGTATGTCATGCTCGCGGTAACCTCCCGAACCAGCCTGACCCTCAGGAATCATTATCATCGGCTCCATCGAAATCACCATGTTGGGTTCTAAAACTGTTTGTATGTCTTCTCGTAGCTCCAAGCCTGCTTCTCTTCCGAAGTAGTGGGAAAGGACACCGAAAGAATGCCCGTATCCGAAAGTTCGGTACTTTAATAAGTCGTGTTCTGCGTATATGCCATTTAGTTCTTTTGCGATTTCACCACAAACAGCTCCAGGTTTTAACAACTCCTTACCGGCATCATGCACTTGGCAGTTGACTTCCCATAAGCGGATGTTCTCTTCTGTTGCTTCACCGGAGAAGAGCGTCCTTTCTAGGGCCGTGTAGTAACCAGAAATCATGGGGAAACAATTTAAGCTCAATATGTCTCCTCTCTGAACTTGTCGTGAGGTGACCGGATTATGAGCTCCGTCCGTATTTATTCCCGATTGAAACCATGTCCACGTATCCATAATTTCTACGTGTGGGAAAGTTTTGGCAATTTCTTTAACCATTGCTTGCGTAGAATGTAAAGCCACTTCGTACTCAGGGACCCCTTCGGAGATTGCTTCGACACATGCAGCACCTCCTATGTCAGCTATTCGGGCTCCTTCTCGAATTAGTTTTATCTCTTCGTCTGATTTAATCATTCTCAATTCCATGCACCCTGAAGAGATATCAACAAATTCAACTTCTTTCATTACGTCTCTTAATTTTTCTAAAAGTTTTAAATTTATGTGATCAAATTCAATACCAATTGTTTTCGCATCTGTTGCAAGTTCAACTACTGCTCTGAGATAGTTGTCTCTTCTCCAGTCTGTATAAACCAAATTCTCACCAAAAGTTCTCCTATAAGGCTGTCCCGCATCTATATTCGCGGAAATTGAAGTAGCTTTCTCTTGCGTTACAACAAGACCATAAGGGCGTCCAAACGCACAGTAAATAAAATCGCTGTAATAGTTGATGTTATGAATGGAGGTAAATAGAGCGGCATCCAACTCAAGGTTTTCCATTACCTCTCTTAATGAATTGAGGCGGTTACTCATTTCATTTTTCGAAAAAGTTCCAACTGCTTTTTCTCCATTTGGAATTTCTTTCAAGTCAGACTGAACAACGTCTTCTCTACTCATAATAAATTCTCCCTTTAACAGCTGGCCGGGGAGGGCTCGAACCTCCAACCTCCTGGTCCAAAACCAGGCATTCTGCCGATTGAACTACCGGCCAACACCTACTACCGTAGCGTCGTCTTTTGCGGGCAGGTCGGGAAATGTTGATAAGGCGGTTAACGTATCGTCGGCATGGGTTCATTAATTAAAAAGCGCCGAAAAAGAATGCGCAAGAAAAAACATAGAAAAATGCTCAAAAGGACGAGAGCTCAAAGAATGAGGGGCCGCTAGTCATCTAGTTTTGTTCGAGGGTAGTAATTGTGGAAACGACATGATGTCCTTTCTGTGGAAAGGAACCTTCGACAAACCACGTGCTTCCGCTACCAGCTAAACGCGGGCTAATTCCTGTAGCTTCACCAAGTTGATCTCTCCACTTTCGTAATGCTGGATATAAATCCAGTGCCGCAGGCTCCAAGTCATTGCCATTTTCTCCTCGTGGTCCACCTATGCGATCCCAATGATCATAAACCTCTACAGTCGAACACGAAAATGGTGGTATCAACAAAGTAAATGTCTGTTCGAGATAAGCAACTGGAGTTATTTTTTCTCCTATTCCCGCAACAATAGCCCTACCACCCTGCAAACAAAATGGAACATCCGCCCCTAGACGCGATGCAGCTACAAAATCTTTAAACCCACCCCAACGTAGAACTGCAGCGGCGTCTGCTGACCCTCCTCCAAGCCCGGCCCCTGGTGGGATCTTCTTGCGTATATGAATTGACTTTTTAACGTTTAGGAGATTTAAAGCTTTCGATACAAGGTTATTTTCATTATCTGGTACTGAACTTTCAGTGTCGAAACCCCAAGGCTGGTCAAGATACTCAATGGAAACCTCTATAGCTCCGTTTCCTCTATCATCACTAACTTCCAACTCATCCATTAAATCCAACGAAACCATTTCAGCTTCTATCAAGTGATAACCGTCATCACGTATTCCCATAATCTCCAATGAAAGAGTCAGTTTGGCTGGAGCATAAAGACTAATCATTGCTATTTATGGCCTCTGGAAACAATCTGTTTTGTCAACAATTCCCACTCTTTTAATGTAAGGTTTTCCGCTCTTTTAGTTGGATCAATTTCCGTTGCAGTAAAATCATCCGTACTGAGAATTCCTTTCAAGGAACTACGCAACATTTTCCTTCTATGTCTGAAAGCTGACTTAATCAAACTGAAAAGTATTTCATAATCTTCGGAAATAATGGGATTATCACGTCTGACGATCTGAACTATTGACGATTCAACTCTTGGTTTCGGTATAAAAACCGTCGGAGGTATATCTGCGATTATTTTTGCTTCAGCAAAATACTCAATTTTAACCGAAGGCAAACCGTAGGCTTTATCCCCAACTTTTGCAATCATTCTTTCTGCAACCTCTCGTTGCACCATTACAGTCATTTTTGAAATTAATGGAGCTTTCTCAAGAAAATCGCAGATCATTGGCACGGCAATGTTGTAAGGCAAATTTGCTACTAAATTCCAATGATTGCTCCGCTCTTCTAGGACTTGTTTTAAGTCCAGCGTCATAACATCCGCATGGATAATCCGGAGTTTGTTGCCTGTTTGGTCTCCCGTTGTTTCTTTCAAGATTTTGACGAGCACATCATCTACCTCTACGGCTGTTACATGTTCACAGGATTCCAATAAAGCAAGAGTTAATGATCCGAGGCCAGGTCCCACCTCAATGACAAAATCCGCAGGACCTAAATCAGCGAGCTTAATTATTTGGCGAATTGTGTTCGGTTCAACAACAAAATTTTGACCTAGGGACTTTTTCGGATGGATCTCGTATTTAAGAAGCAAATTTTTTACTTCTGTGCGAGTCAGAGACACTTTTTTTCTATGGTAAATAACGTCCGCATACTGGCCACTGTCCTCTTCCTCTCAACAAATACAAAGACTGA
>Ga0315316_10002782_pt1 | contig 12627 bp, 17 predicted proteins | sample M160m3416metaG_FD_203702 | JGI IMG/M metagenome (GOLD analysis project Ga0315316, IMG submission 203702) | Ammonia-oxidizing marine archaeal communities from Monterey Bay, California, United States - M1 60m 3416 | ecosystem: Environmental > Aquatic > Marine > Intertidal zone | place: USA...
CTGATATGCAAGTTGTTGATAAAGAAATAAACTTTATGGCTATGTTAATTGAATTATTAGGAGTAATAAAATGAGTATGCACCCAAGAAAACCTTTAAAGAAACCAGAACAAAGGGTAGATTTATCACAAGCAGAAACAATGAAGTGTGATAAATGTTCTAATTATCTTTTTATTACATCATATGTATTGAAAAGGATATCTGCTTTAATATCACCAAATGGACAAGAGGGAATAGTTCCTATTCAGGTCTATAGTTGTGGTAATTGTGGACACGTTCCATCAAAACTACTTGAAGGAACTGACATTACAGGCAAAGAACTTGGCGAAGAAGAAGCAGACAGTTAAACGAAAAGGTGTATTTGATTATTTAAATCAAATCACAAAACATCAGAAAAAAGGATTTTGGGAATCACTTTCTGATGAAGACAAAAAGGGTTGGTCTACATTTCTTGTAAACCGATTCTTATCAATGAGATCAGATTTCCTACCCATAGTGAATGAGGTTCAGAAGTATAGCTTGAAACCAGAATTGATTTACAAGACATACATGGATATTATTCCAAAAGGAAATTATTACTTGAGATATATCAAGGGAAAGAAGAAGAAGAATATGGATTACCCAAATTGGATGATTAACGTGGTCAGTAATGACTTACAAGTTAGTAAAAGAGAAGCAATTGATGCTATCGAAATGTATATGTTAACTGAAGCAGGACAACAAGAACTGTCAGTACTTATACAGAAATTCGGTGTTGACAAAAAACAGCTTAAATCAGTTGGATTGTATTTTGAATCAAGTGGAACAGACATAAGAACAATTGGCTGATTTCAAGGATTATATTGTTGAGTTAGTTCCCCGAATGGCTATACAAGAGTTTATAGCTAAACATCATTATAGTCATAGTACAAACGGAATTCAAGGTTTGGAATGCTTTGCACTATTTGCTCCAGGTAACTTTGGTATACCAAAAATGGTAGGTGCTATGATGTACGCTATACCATCTATGCCACATACTGCTAAAGCATATAACCCAATTCATCCTAAAAGATGTATTGAGTTAAGAAGATTAGTTTGTTTAGATGAAGCACCTAAGAATAGTGAAAGTTTCTTTATAGCTCAAACTATAAAATGGTTGAGACAGAATACAGATTATGAAGTTATTATTTCATTTGCAGATAAACAACATGGACACACGGGAGTTATTTACAGAGCTAGTAACTTTGAGTTTATTGGTGAAACTGGCGCAGGTAGAATTTTGATGGTTGATGGTAAAGAGTATCACAGTAGGTCTCTAAGTCAACCAATCAAACCATATAGTAGGAGAATACGTGCTAGATGGGAAGCAAAAGATCCTGATGTATTTTTTGTAAAAAGAAAAAGTAAAAACAGATATGTTTATTATTTGAATAAAGGCATCAAAAAGAAGATAAAAAGATTAAAAAAAGCTTGACATGAATAGTAAAATGTTCGTATATTATAGTGATGCAGGAAAGTATGAATCAGATACTTTCATAGGTTTATTGTGGGAGATTTTTAAACATAGAACTTGGCATTTATTTAAACATGGAAAGTGGATGGATTAATGAAAAGAATTAGTTATAGTCAATATAGCCAATGGGCTGTATGTCCACACAGATGGAAGTTAAACTACATTGATGAGTTAAGAACATTCAAGGGTAATATACATACCTTGTTTGGTTCAGCTATGCACGATGTATTACAAACATATCTAACTGTAATGTATAATGATAACATCAAGAAAGCTGATGCTTTACCATTAGCAAGTATGTTATTACATAGGATGAAAAAATACTATAAAGGTATCGTAGAGGATTTGCATGGTGAAGAGGTATCATCTCAAGAAGAAATGCAAGAGTTTTATGAACATGGATTAACCATAATAGAGTGGTTTGTAAAGAAAAGGTCTATGTATTTCAGTAAGAAGGGTTATGAGTTAGTTGGTATAGAAGTTCCTATTGATTTAGAGTTACCAGACAAGATTAAGTTTGTTGGTTACATAGATGTTATAATTTACGATACTATAAGAGATAGGTATAAAATTATAGATATCAAGACTTCTACTATGGGTTGGAACAAGTATATGAAAGCTGACAAGACTAAGACAGACCAATTATTATTATATAAACACTTCTATGGTGCACAACATGATATTCCAGTAGATAAGATTGATGTAGAATACTTTATCGTAAAACGTAAACTATATGAGAAAGTAGATTTTCCTCAACGTAGAGTTCAAACATTTTCTCCAGCTAGTGGTAAGCCAAGTATAAATAAATTAATGAATAATTTAAATCAATTTATTGATGAATGTTTTATTGATGGAAAGTATGAGGAATCACATATTTATAGGAAAGAAGCATCAAAGAAGAACTGTCGGTTCTGTGAGTTTAATCAAACTGAATATTGTGATGCTGGAGTCAAATAAAATATGTATGATAAATTTAACATAAGTCTAAGATTACCAATACATCTATTTCTTAATCAGAAATCTGAAGCAATGGTTGTTGATAAAATAAAAGAGTGTTACTCTAAGATTAACACATCTTGGACATTAAAGATGTGGATGGATTCTGATATTGTTGATGCTCAAGATGTTATAGAATTTGCAGAAAAATATGAAGATATTTTTAAACATAGAACTTCATTTAAACCAAAAGATAAAATAGATTCTAATGATTATGTTTTGTTTGAAATAGTAGATACTAACAATACATTACCAAATCAAGAAAAATTTAACAGAAGTAGATATATCTACAAAACTCAAGTTGGAGAATTGATACCTAAAGGATTAGATGAATACATAAAAATATCTAATTTTATTTTAAGTGTTAACCAACGAAAGGCATTTGAAACATCGAAACCGTCAAGATAGCAATAATAGGTTCAAGAACCTACACTAACAAACTAAAAGTAAAAGATTTTATATTTAAACTCAAAGAAGAACATGGTAAGTTTATAGAAGTTGTTAGTGGTGGAGCTAAGTTTGGTGCAGACAAGTATGCAAGAGAGTATGCACTTGAGTTCGGTATAAAATATACTGAATTTCCACCATATCACGAACCATACAACTCTTATTGTGTGGAAAGTCAGTTTAAATATAGTAAAGAATACAATGTTAAACATTTTTTTATCAGAAACGAAGCAATAATAAAGTATTCAAATGGAGTTGTTGCTTTTATTACTAATGGGGAATTAACATCAGGTACTGCAAACGCAGTAAATCACGCAAAAAAACACAAGAAAAAAATTGTGTTTATTTCTTAATATATTTATATTTATATATATGAATATACGAATGGAGTTTTAATTATGGAAAGCAAATTAACATCGGTAAAAGTTCTTACCGACTTATACAAGAAATTTAAAGGGCTAAGTATTGAAGAGGAATTTACTCTTCAAAAATTAGTTAATCGTTCAATGGATTTATATTGTTCGGATGTAAAATTTCAAGAACAAATCATGACCTATACTAACTTAATTCAAAGTGGTAGTAGGTACTAAAATATGGCTAAAAAGAAAAAAATACTATTATTATCAGACGACTTGAGAATGTCAAGTGGTGTTGGAACAATGTCAAGAGAATTTGTTACAGGAACAATAAAAGATTTCGACTGGGTTCAAATTGGTGGTGCAATAAAACATCCCGAAGAGGGCAGAGTGGTAGATATATCGGATTCTATCAATAAAGATTATAATTTAAAAGATGCATATCTAAAAATATATCCTATTAGTGGTTATGGAAATCCCGAAATTTTAAGAAGTATTATGTCTGTAGAAAAGCCTGACGCAATTCTACACTATACCGACCCAAGATTTTGGAATTGGTTATATCAAATGGAACATGAACTTAGACAAAGTATTCCTATCTTTTATTATAATATATGGGATGATTTACCTTATCCTCATTGGAATGAACCTTTTTATGAGAGCTGTGATTTGATGATGAATATTTCACGACAAACAGTTAATATTGTAGATAAGGTATGTGTAAATAAACCAAGAACAGATTGGGATAACACATATGTTCCTCATGGAATAAATCATAAAGTATTTTATCCAATAGATGCATTACATAAAGAGTATGATAAAGTTAAACAATTTAAAAATCACATAACAGGTGGTCAAGATTTCGAATATATTGTATTTTGGAATAACAGAAATATTCGTAGAAAATTGCCTGGTGATGTTATAATGGCATTTAAACAATTTTGTGAGTCAATTGGTGAAGAAAAAGCTAAAAAATGTGCTTTGATAATGCACACACAGCCAGTAGATGATAATGGAACTGATTTACCTAAAGTAGTTGAGAAACTATTACCAAAACATATGAAAGTTATATTCTCAAATGAGAAATTAGATAACCAACAAATGAATTACATATACAATACAGTAGATGTTACAATCAATATCGCATCTAATGAAGGATTTGGATTAGGAACTTGTGAATCTCTAATGTGTGGAACACCTATAGTAGTAAATGTTACAGGTGGATTACAAGACCAATGTGGTTTCAAAAAAGAAGATGGTTCTTATCTTACTGTAGACGATTATTCAGATGAATTTCAATCTAATCATAGAGGAAGATATAAAGAGCATGGTGATTGGGTATATCCTATATTTCCATCTAACATTTCCTTACAAGGCTCACCACCCACACCATATATCTATGATGATAGATGTAATTCGGAAGACGCAGCAGAGGGATTAAAATACTTCTATGATATGGATGAAGAAGAGAGAAAAGAATGTGGTGAAAAAGGCGTAGAGTTTGTTCAGACGGAAGAGATAGGTATGACAGCAGAGAATATGAGTAAAAGATTTACAGAAGATATGAATACTGCATTTGACAAGTGGAAACCACGTAAACGATACACCTTGTATAAGGCATAGGAGTTATAATGACAAAACCATTTATTTTATTTCAAGGACCTGTTGCTACACGAAGTGGTTATGGAGCACACGCAAGAGACCTTGCTTTAGAGTTAATAAAATCTGATAAGTATGATATTAAAATAGCGTCTCTTCGTTGGGGAAATACACCAATGAATGCACTAAACGAACAGAATCCTGATCATAAACTTATATTAGATAATATGATATATGAAGGTAAGTTAGACAAACAACCAGATTTGCACATACAAGTTACAGTTCCTAATGAATTTCAACAGGTTGGTAAGAAGAATATGGGTATTACTGCAGGTTTAGAATCAACGGCTATACCTAAACATTGGGTTGATGGAATGAATAGGATGGATTTAAATATAGTTCCAGCTGAGTTTGTTAAAGAAATGATTGAACATACCCAATATGAAGAAAAGAAAGGTAAAGAGGTAGTTGGTGTTCACAAAGTTAATAAACCTATAGAAGTTTTATTTGAGGGTTACGATGAAAAAATTTATGGTAAGACAAAAGAATTTAGTCAAGAATTACTTGATGAGTTTGATAAAATCAGAGATCCATTTTGTTTTTTATTTACAGGTCATTGGTTAAGTGGTAATATGACTGAAGATAGAAAAGATGTTGGTATGTTAATTAAAACATTTATCGAAACCTTTAAGAATAAAGGTAAAAAGAAAAGAGCAGCATTGATTCTAAAAACAAGTAGTGCTACATTTTCAGTTATAGATAGAGAAGATATATTACAGAAAATTCAAAAAATCAAAGATAGTGTAGAAGCTAAGATATTTCCAAATATTTATTTATTACATGGTGATTTAGAAGATGATGAGATGAATCAGTTATATAATCATCCTAAAGTAAAGGCTCACGTTTCATTCACACATGGTGAAGGATTTGGTAGACCATTACTTGAAGCATCATTAACAGGCAAACCAATTATATATTCTGCTTGGAGTGGACATTTAGATTTTTTACCACCAAGTATGAGTACTGCATTAGAAGGTAGTTTAGTAAAAGTTCCTAAAAATGCATTTCCAAAAGATATGTTTGTTGATGGTATGGCTTGGTTTGGTGTAAACTATAGTAAAGCTTCAGCAAAGATGAAAGATGTATTCTTAAACTATAAGAAATATACACCTATATTTAATCAGTTAGCAAAATCAAATAAAGTTAAATTCACAAGGTCTAAGATGGGTGAAAAGTTTGTTGAGATTGTTGATAGAATGATTGGTGAAGTTCCACAAGCAGTAAGTCTTAAATTACCAAAACTAAAGAAAATATCAGGTGGTCAAACAGGCGCAATAAAACCACCACAACCTAAAGTAAAAGATGTTATTAAACTACCTAAGTTAAGGAAGATGTAATGGAAAAAGTAATAGTTTGTCCAGTATGCCATGATACAGATACTTGTTTTGAAGAGATACAAGAAAACTTCAGTAGTTATATGTGTTTCAATTGTGGTTTTATGAGTGATACAAGATACAGAATTGGTAGTGTAGAGTTAATTGATAATATGACTGCTAGCCCACAATTGGTACAAGATTTACAATATCACGATGAGAAAAAAGGTATTGTTTGGTTTCCTTGTGTTATTAATATGGGAGAGCGGGGTATAATTTATCCTGATGAAGATACAAGTGTTGTTGAGGCTTCATATACACACGGCAATAAGAAAAAATATGTTTGGAAATATGCTAAAGTAGCAGAAATACCAGAGGAAGATCGTGATAAGTATGATAATTATGATAAGAGACTTGATGTAGAAAATGCACAAGTATATGGAAAACATGAATTTTTCAGAGCGTGTCAAGATATGGGAATAATTAAAGACTTGAAAGTAAAAGATGGCATTTCTTCCGAAACACAGAAGTAGAATATTAAATAAAGTACCTGTTGCTAAGAGTGGAATACAGAACGGAACACTAATAGAATTTCGTTATAAGAAAAAAGATGGTTCAAGTGGTTTGTATATGGCTATTGTGTTGAGTGTCTGGCCACCAGCTGGTGGTATATCAGAAAAAAAGATACATTCATTATCTATGGATTATATTTCTGATAATCATTTAAGAAGATTTGTTAAACGAATTGGACAACCATCGGTAGATGAAGACGTTAGAACACAAACTGGAAAAGAAATAAGTAAATTCATGCTACCAAAGGGTCGTCAAGCACCAAGAAAATTTTATGAAGTCAAATTAAATAAAATATCAGGTATTGTGGATGAAGCTTACAGAACATTTAATTTGAACAATATGAGTCAGATAAAACAGTTAGATTATGATTTTAAAAATATAATACCATCAAGGTTTTTAGGAGAGGCTGCTGAGTGAAGATCAGTTACGGCATAACCGTTTGTAATGAAGAAACTGAGTTACAAAAATTAGTTACATTTTTATTAAAACACAAAGAGTTACAAGATGAAATAGTAATCACCTATGATTCTAAGAATGGTTCTAAAGGTGTAGAAGAATACTTGAGAACACATTCAGTAAATGGTGAGTTTAATTGGCATGGTTTTGATTTCAAAGGAAACTTTTCAGATTTGAAAAATCATACAATATCTATGTGTAGTGGTGATTATATATTTCATTTAGATGCAGATGAAATCCCACATGAAATATTGATGGAACAATTACATACAATTTTAGAAATGAATGATGTAGATTTGGTTTGGATACCAAGAGTAAATACAGTTGAAGGCCTCACCGATGAGTGGACACGAAAATGGGGTTGGAGAGTATCAGAAAAAAATTGGGTAAATTATCCAGATTATCAAGCACGAGTATTTAGAAACAGAGAAGATATTAGGTGGACTCGTAAGGTTCATGAGTATATTGACGGTTGTAAAACATATGCACATATACCACCACACGAAGAATTAAGTTTATATCATCCTAAAACATTAGAAAAACAGATAAAGCAGAATGAATTTTACCAAAGTATTTGAATTTGAATCTCTGATTGGAGATGTTTATGGTGTTTTCAAATATGAAGATTTCATAGAGGTTTCAGATTCTACATTTTCCCAAAAAATAAAAGAAAAAAATAGTCGTTATGGTGAAGAGAACCACACTCGTACCGTTTATAAAATTGATGATTTTTATATCAAGGTTTGGGATGTAGATTATATCAGAGCAAATACAATATCAGCTGCATTCGCAAGTGGTTTCTATGATAGCACAATCATTCCTAACTTCGTTGGTTTACTATATGATGAAAACAATAACTGTAGAGGTTACATAGCTAAAGAATCTACACCATCAGAAGAACATTTTGAAGAACTTTTCAAAAGAATAAAATTAAAAACTATAAATACTAATTACTTTGCTTACGATTTTTGTAAAAACCACACATATGAATTTGAAGGAAAGCCAACTCTAATAGATTTAGAGGGAATATATCGTATAGATGAGTATGATAATCTTTCTAAACACCACTATGAAACTTACCTTTCAGCTGGAAATTTTATAGAGGATAATACTTATAAAACATTTATTGAAAATTATACATCATTAATACCAATTAACTTAGAAACTTTTTTTGATATGAAATTACAACATGGTAGTGGTGGCAAAGAAATAATTCATAATGATAAGAAAATCACAACTGTTGGTGAAGCTGTAAGATATTTTTCAGAAGAGAAGAATAGAAAAGAAGCAGAAAGTAAGTTAGATAGTAAAAATCATCAGTATTGGAATTGTATGTGGGCTGAGTTTAAAAGAGATGCTGGAGATCACCACGCATTGGGTTGGGAAAATATGACTAAAGAATATTATGATTCTTTAGAATCAATGCCAGATGATGAGATACAGTTAGCATTGATAGAAAATCCTGTAGAGTTTTATGGTGGTATTTTAAAACATGGATATCATAGAGGAGTTGCTATGATGGGTAGAATACTTAATGGTAAGGAGTATATTCCATTTTATATACCTAAACAAACCATATCCAATCCAATATCCAATGTTAATTTCATTGAGATGATGGATATAATGGGATTTTCGAAAGAAGAGTATGCAATATGTAATAGTGCTATCTTAGCAGTTATGGGAGTAGATGCAAGAAAGAATAAGAATGGTGATTTGGATTTAGTCTTTAGTAGCAAGTTAAGAAAACAAATTGAAGATGAGAATATAGAGTTACCAAAAGAGATACATCCATTTGGTAAAGATAGTGGTAAGTTTAGATTCTTTGGTTGTAAAGATGATGATGATTTAGTTTATAACTATTCTGTAAATATTAATGGTTATAATTTTGCTGAACCAAGATTTTATTTTAGTAGAATGCATATGGTAAAACCATCAGCACATAGAAGTTTAGAAGAGAATAGGAAGATAAAGCAAGAGGGTAAGGTTGGTGTTGATAAGTTTATTGAGATGAGAAGTTATCAAGGATATCCATTTCATTTGATTACTCAAGAACAATGGGGATTCGACTTGATACAGGAAGTAGAATGAACGACATATTTTTAGCATTTGGAGATTCCTTTACTTGGGGTCATGGATTACAATACTATGATTGGATAAAAAATAGTAAAATGTCTAAGGAAGAAATAAAAGATTTTTTGTTAGAAGACCAACAATCTCTACATCATCAATGGGCAAATTTTGATTTTAAATGCTCTGCTGCAGATTTAGAATCTATGAGGAAGAGAAGATATACAACTTTACTTTCTAAAGAATTGGGTATGGATTATATCAGTAGGATAAACAATGGTGGAAGTAATTTTGGGAATATTAATATGATTAAAACACTTTTACGTGATGATTACCCTGACAATAAAAGTAGATGGAAGAAAGCTAATCATTCTCTTAATAATGATAAGTTAATGAATAGAAAAATTAAATTTATAATATTACAACTTACTGATTTAGAGAGAGATTATAAATCCACAAAAGAATTAAGAGTTCATGCAGGTGAGTTGGAGCATGTTAGGTCAATGATTGGTAGTTGGTGGGACACATATGTTATGTCTACAGAAAGTGGAGGAATATTTAATCCAAATAAGAAATCGATTCAAGTTCTGAAACCCTTTCAACAAAGTGATGCATATAAATACGATCAACTACTTGATAAAGTTACAGAACTTTATGAAATATGTAAAAAGAAAGATATAAAATTATATGTTTGGGCATGGCCAGGCGACATAGGACAAGTTTTTCTTTCCCAACCATATTTTGTTGAAATAGAATATGATAATAAAAAATATGAGAGTTATGATAATTTAACAAATTTCTATCCGAAGTTTAGTCTCGGCAAAAAAGGTGGAGATTTAGAAGAATATGGTGTAACTGATGAACACCCATCAGAACATTTTCACAAACTTATTAGTAAAATATTATTAAATAAAATTAATGGAGATAAATAATGTTACATATACTTACATTACATTTAGGTGATAAGTGGGTTGATATTCAAAAGAGAGAGTTAGCTAGGTTTATATCAGAACCATATAAAGTTTATGCAAGATTGGGAGATGGAGAATATCCCAAAGAGAATTGGAAGTATAAGTACAATAATCAAAAAGCAAAGGTTGAAAATAGCAAGTACAATGATGGTACTATAAGTTATGATAAACACAAACATAAGTTTGATGGTGCCATATCAGGTGCACAACATTGGACTTACTCAATGGGTAAACTTATAGATTATGTATTAGAGAATCACGAAGTAAAACTAACTGATAAGATATTGTTGTTGGATTCAGATGCTTTTCCAATAGCACCTATCTCTGATTTCTTAGATGAGAAGTTAAAAGAGTATCCATTTGTATCAGCACAAGAACCAATGCATGAGTGGGATAGAGATCCACTATACTTGATACCACATCCAATGTTTATGTTATTTGAAGCTAAACATATTATAGAGGATAACTTAACTGATTATCTTAGAGAAGTTGTTAAGGATAAGAATGACAATTGGTGGGGTGGAACTACAGATTGGTTAACAGAACGTGGACATGATTACTATCCATTGATAAGAAGTAATAAGATTGATTTACATCCATTGTATTATGCAATCTACGATGATTTGATTTATCACCATTGGGCAGGTTCAAGGAATATGATTACGAGACCAGATAGAATTAGAGTTGGACAAATTGGACCACATATTATTCCTACAGAAGCTCAAAAGAAAGCTGTTGAAGATATAGCAAAAGAAAACCATGAAGTTTCAAGTCAAGTTTTTGAAAGAATAGAAAATGAAAAAGATATTGATAATATGATGGCACATTTGAAAGGTGAATATGAAAAATCTTGAGTCAAGTGTAACTAAGCAAGGAAAGTATGTTACTCAGATAATACACTTTAAGGGTGGTTATAGAAAAACTATAAGACATATAGATACAGATTCTATTGAACAAGGTCAGTTTACTAAGTTCTTTACTAAAGAAGGTAGAATGGTATTGATACACGATCCAAATGTATTAATGGTTGAAGTATTTCAGGAGAATAACAATGAAGATTAGAGAAACAATGTTACCTGTGTTGAAACCACATGGTGGTGAAGAAGAAGTACAGGCTATACGTGAAGTTATCGAAAGTGGTTGGTGGGGAAAAGGTCCTAAAGTTGCAGAGTTTGAACAAAAATTTGCTGAAATGGTTGGACACAAATATGCTGTAGCAGTTACAAGTGCTTCACATGGTCAAGACTTAGTTTTGAAAGCTAAAGGATTTAAAGGAATCGATGTTGTTAATCCTACTATGTCTTTTATAGCAACTGCTGTTATTCCACTATGGAATGATTGTACATCTAATATCGTTGATGTTAGAGAAGAAGATTTAAATATAGATCCAGATGATGTTAAGAAGAGGTTAAAGAGAAATTCAGACGCACTTATCGCTGTCAATATGGCTGGTGTTCCTGCACCTATAGATGAGATTAGAGAGTTTTATGATGGTTACATTATAGAAGATACCGCTCATAGTTGTTATACAGAGGGAGCAGGGTTAAAAGGTGATGTTGCAGTTTGGTCGTTTCAAGCAGTAAAGACAATGCCTTGTGGTGATGGTGGTATGATTACAACTGATGACTATGACTTGTATTGTAAGGTAAAAGATATGACTTGGTTTGGTGTATCTTCTACTTGGAGTAGAGCTCAAGGGCAAAGTGGTAAGCCAGGTTATGCATGGGATTATCAAGTAGATATTCTTGGTTATAAATGTTATATGATTGATATTATGGCAGCAATTTGTTTAGTACAAATGAAGAAATTACCTTATCATTTAGGAAGACGTAGATATATTCAATCACAATATAATGAAAGACTGAATGAAAGAATACAACGACCACCACATTCAGATACAGTTCAGTATTATATTGCTAGGATACCAGAACATAGAAGTTTCGCTCCCGATATGAGTGGTAGTGTAATTGCAAAAAGAGATGGATTGATTGATTATTTGGCAGACAAGAATATACACACTTCAGTACATTTTAAACCACTACACAAGTATGGTATATTGAGACAAACTAACTATAGAGATTATCCTGTAGCAGATAGTGTTTGGGAGTCTTTAATCAGTCTACCTTGTCATCCTGCTATGACAGATGAAGACATAGACTATGTTATCTATTGGGTTAACAAATACTTTGAGGGTTAAATGAGACTATCTAACATAGATACATTGTCAGCATACTTCGATAGACTGATAACAGAAAACATAAAGTTGTTTTTCTTTAAGAAAGAGAAAGACTTACAGAA
>Ga0315316_10002784_pt1 | contig 12619 bp, 7 predicted proteins | sample M160m3416metaG_FD_203702 | JGI IMG/M metagenome (GOLD analysis project Ga0315316, IMG submission 203702) | Ammonia-oxidizing marine archaeal communities from Monterey Bay, California, United States - M1 60m 3416 | ecosystem: Environmental > Aquatic > Marine > Intertidal zone | place: USA...
TCTCTGCCCCGGCGGAGTCGACACCGCTTTCATCGAGGGGACAAGACTCGGTGAACGCCTCGCCGGACAGGTCATGATCTCCCCTGATGACATCGGGGAGATGATCACCTTCCTCCTGCAGCAATCTTCCAACGTGGACCTTTCTGAAATCGCCATCCGCCGCTTTACCTGAGCTGCCGGCAGACCGTAACGACGATTCCGCTTCCTTCCATGAACCTTCCCCTCCCCTTCCGCATCTTCAACGGGCTCGCCGTGCTGTTGTTCGCTGCCTTCGCCTTCTTCCAGTACAACGACATCGACCCAACCGTCTATCACCGGGCCTCCAGCCTTGATGCCGCCCTCTGGCTTGGCTTTTACGCCCTCATTGCGATTCTCTTCGCCCTCTCACTCTTCCGCAAGGCCGCCCCAGCCTGGATGCTTCTGGTCGGGGCCCTGGCCTGCCTCGTCGAAATGGGGCGCACTGGATGGGGCCTCTGGGTCAACATCTTCGGAAAGGAGGAATTCACCATGATGCAGGTCAGCATGTCCGCGACCGACCCCCGGGTGGAACTCTCCCGCGAATTCTTCGGGGCCCTCCTCGCCCTCGCAGCCGTGACCCTCCTCTGGTGGGAGCGCCGTAAGTTCGCTGCGGCCGCGCCTTCCCCAGCCGGGGAGACCTTCACTTCCCCACCGGAAAGTGAAGGAGGGGCGGATGAATCCTGACAAGGGCACGGATGGACCTCTTCACCATCCCCCTCCAAGGGTATGGCCGGCATCCACGGTGAGAGATTCACCCGTCACCAGATCGCTGCCGGTAATCAGGCCGAGGATCACATCCGCCACATCCTCAGGACTACACGAAGTTTGCAGGGGCGCCTCGGCTTCCTTCGCGGCCACGAAGGCATCGTAGTTCTCGCCCACTCCGCGACGGAGCCAGTCTCCCTTGATAAACCCTGGCGCCACCGCATTGACGCGCACCCCCTTTGGACCCAGGACGCGAGCCAGGGACTTGGTCATGGTGACCAGGGCCCCCTTGGAAGCGCAATAGGGAATACAGCTGCCCCGCCCGGTGAACGCGGCCACGCTGGCGACCGAAACGATTTCCGCACTCCCCGCCGCTTCGAGGTGAGGCCGCGCGGCCCGCACACATTGGAAGGCCGCCTTCACATTGACGTCCATCAGGCGCGACCATACCTCGTCGTTCACCGCCTCGAAATCATCGGCCGGGATGAACGCGGTCGTGCCCGCATTATTGATGAGGATATCCAGTCGCCCGAATTCCTCCACCGCAGCCTCCACCATGCCCCGGCAAACCGCGTCATCGGAGACATCACCCTGGAAGAGGGTTGCCTGCACGCCACATGCCTCAGCCTGCGCACACACCGCGGCAGCCGCCTCACTGGACTGCGCGTAATTGATCAGCACCGAACACCCCTGCCGGGCCAGCGAGAGCGCAGTGGCGGCCCCTACCCCACGACTTGCCCCGGTCACAATCGCCGCTTTCCCCTCGATCAGCATGGCGTTTACAATAGCGGCCCGTGCCCGCGGATCAACCCATCCCCGGAAAGAAAACGGCGACGCGAAGAGCATTCCGATGCACTTCCTCACGGAGAAACGGGAGCAGAGCCCGGCTTCACCCGGGAGAGGCGAAAACAAGGGAGTGCATCCGGCGACCCGATGATGTGAACTCCCGCAGTGCCCACCGCATTCGACAACAGTTACGCGCGCCTCCCCGGGCACTTCTACTCCCGGGTCGATCCCACCCCGGTGGCCTCCCCATCCCTCCTTCGCTTCAACCATGCTCTAGCGGAAGAGATGGGAATCACCGCCGGGGACTTCCCCCCCGACGTACTTGCCGGCAACGCTCTCCCGGAAGGATCCAAACCCATTGCGCTCGCCTACGCCGGACACCAGTTCGGCGGGTGGGTTCCCCAACTCGGGGACGGCCGGGCGATCCTTCTCGGCGAGGTTGTGGGACCTGACGGAAGACGCCACGACATCCAGCTGAAGGGATCGGGTCCGACCATCTTCTCCCGCAACGGAGACGGCCGTGCCGCCCTTGGTCCCGCCATCCGGGAATACGTGGTGAGCGAAGCGATGGCCGCACTCGGTATTCCCACCACCAGGGCCCTCGCTGTTGTCACCACCGGGGAAAAGGTCCTCCGCGAACGCCCGCTGCCCGGCGCGGTCTTCACGCGGGTGGCCAGCAGCCACATCCGGGTGGGCACTTTCCAGTATCACCATGCGCGTGAAGATCCTGATGCCCTTCGCGCCCTGACCGACCACGTCATCACCCGCCACTACCCCGAGGCCGCAGAAAAGGAAGTTCCCGAACTTGCCCTCCTCGGTCTGGTGGCCACCCGGCAGGCCGAGCTGGTCGCGCAGTGGATGCTGGTCGGATTCATCCACGGGGTGATGAACACCGATAACTTCTCCATTGCGGGCGAAACCATCGACTACGGCCCCTGCGCCTTCGTGGACAACTTCCACCCCGGGAAGGTCTTCAGCTCCATCGATCGGCACGGGCGCTACGCCTGGGGGAACCAACCGCAGATCGCGCACTGGAACCTCCTCCAGCTCGCACAGTGCCTCATCCCCCTCCGTCCCGGCAGCGCGGAGGACGCCAGGGAAGAGTTCGAAGCTGTCCTCAACGAATTCCCCGGCACGTTCGCTCGTGCCTACGAGCAAGGGTTCGCCCGTAAGCTCGGGCTCCTCGACCCGCGCCCCGGAGATCTCGACCTCGCGAGGGATCTCCTCACTCTCCTCGCCGAACAGGAAGTCGACTTCACTCTCTTCTTCCGCCGCCTCACCACTCAGGTGGAATCGCACGATGAGGACCAGTCCGCAGTGCATGATCTTTTCGGGTGCGCCAAGGGATTCGACCAGTGGTCCGCAAAGTGGCAGGCGCGGACCTCGCAGCAGGATTTTCGCGACCAGGCACAGACCATGCGTGCAGCCAACCCCATCTTCATTCCCCGCAACCACCGCCTCGAGGAAGCCATCACGGCTGCCGAACAACAGAACTTCGCCCCCTTCGAACAACTCCTCGAAGTCCTCTCCCGGCCCTTCGACGAACAGCCGGAGAATGCCGGGTATGAGAACCCACCCCAGCCCGGGGAAGTCGTCCACTCGACCTTCTGCGGGACCTGATCACTTCTTTCGGAAGGCCTCCTTCTCCTTCCCCGGCCTGCTCTCCCCTTTTTCCAGCCCGGCCCGCTTCTTGAGCTCCTTGATCTGGTCCCGCAGGTGGGCTGCCCGCTCAAATTCCAGCCTGGTAGCCGCCTCCTGCATTTCCTGTTCCAGTTCACTCAGGACATTCACCACATCGTAGAGTGAGGCCTCCTCGGCTACGAGGGAGCGATTGAGCTTCTCGGCCCGGCTCCTGTCATCCTGGTAGTGGTGCAAGCTCTTCTGCACCGCCCGCACCACACTCTGCGGCGTGATGTTGTGCCGTTCGTTGTACTCCTTCTGCCTGCCGCGCCGATACTCGGTCACATCGATCAGACGCTGGATGGAATCGGTCACCTCGTCACAGAACAGGACGCACTCCCCATTGATATGACGGGCCGCCCTTCCCGCGGTCTGGATCAGGCTGGTCTCGTTGCGCAGGAAACCCTCCTTGTCGGCATCAAGGATGCACACCATTGAAACCTCGGGCAGGTCCAGTCCCTCCCGCAGCAGGTTGATCCCCACCAGGATGTCGAACTCCGCCGCCCGGAGCTGCCGCAGGATCTCCACCCGCTCCACCGCATCGATGTCGGCGTGGATGTAGCGGACCTTCAGCCCGGCCCCCTGGAGGTACTCCGAAAGATCCTCGGCCGTGCGCTTGGTCAGGGTGGTCACCAGCACACGCTCACCCTTTTCAGTACGCTGCTGGCACAGTTCAATGGTCGCGTCGATCTGGCCCGCCAGGGGCTTGAGGGTGAGGACCGGATCGAGCAGGCCGGTGGGGCGGATGATCTGCTCCACGATGAGGAGGTTGCCCTTCCGGGTCACATCAAAGGCCTCCACCGGGTCCTCGGTGGGACTGGGCACGATGCGAAGCTGCCGCAGGCTGATGGGATCGATCCCACGCTCCTTGTTCCCATGCACGAGAATACAGCCCTTGTTGTCCGGACGCGAATTGACCACCTCGAAGGGCCCCGGGGTGGCACTGACGTAGACACGCTGGTTGGTAAGCTCCATGAACTCGTTGAACCGCAGCGGGCGGTTGTCGAGGGCACTGGGCAGGCGGAAGCCATGCTCAACGAGGGATTTCTTGCGGCTCATGTCGCCTTCATACATGCCACGGATCTGCGGCACGCTGACGTGGCTCTCATCCATCAGGACCAGGAAGTCGTCCGGAAAAAAATCGAGCAGGGTGTAGGGCCGCTCCCCCGGGGCCCGTCCCGTGATGTGCCGGGAGTAGTTCTCGATCCCCTGGCAGAATCCCATCTCCTGCATCATCTCGAGGTCGTACTCCGTGCGCATCTTGAGGCGCTGGGCTTCGATGAGCTTGCCTTCCTTCTCAAAGAGCTCGATCCGCTCCGTCATCTCGGCACGGATCGCAATCATGGCACGCTGCATCTTTTCGGCCGAGCTGACAAACTGCTTGGCCGGGAAGAAGGTGTGCTTGTCGACCCGCTCGATCACCGCCCCGGTGAGAACATCAATGGTCGAAATCCGGTCCACTTCGTCCCCGAAGAACTCAACCCGGATGGCGGTGTCCTCGAGGTAGGCGGGATGCACCTCCACCACGTCACCCCGCACCCGGAACTTCCCCCGGCCGAAGGCGATGTCATTGCGCTCAAAGAGAATGCTCACCAGCTGTCCCAGGAGCTTGTCACGCGCCAGTTCCTGCCCCTGCCAGACGGGGACCATCATCCCCTCGTAGTCGTCGGGTGATCCCAAGCCGTAGATACAGCTCACCGAGGCCACCACCAGGACATCCTGCCGGGTCAGGAGCGACCCCATCGTGCTCAGTCGCAGCCGTTCGATCTCTTCATTAACGGAGGAATCCTTCTCGATGTAGGTGTCGCTGCGCGGGATGTAGGCTTCCGGCTGGTAATAGTCGAAGTAGCTCACGAAATACTCGACCGCATTGTGTGGGAAAAAGTTCCTGAACTCGGAATAGAGCTGCGCCGCGAGAGTCTTGTTGTGGCTCATCACGAGGGTGGGCCTGCCCATCCGCTCGATGACATTGGCCATGCTGAAAGTTTTACCGGACCCCGTGACCCCCAGCAGCGTCTGGTGGGCATTGCCGGCCTCCAGCGACTTGACCAGTTTCTCAAAGGCCTGTTCCTGATCACCCTTGGCGCTGTAGTCGCTGACCAGTTGAAAGGACACGGGGCATTACTAGACCACCATCACGGCATTGCAAACTCCGGGACCCCCGCCCTTGAATCTCCTGCTTCTGTACAAGCAAAGAGAGGCGCCACGGTTTTAGGATCTAAAACCCGGCGCCCCCCTTACCTTGCCTTGTCAGTCGAATGAATGTCCGCTACCACCCGGACATATTCTGCTATGATTACCGGACAGGTAGTCAGCCTCTCCGGTAATGGCTGTTCGCCGACTGGACCGAGACCGTCCGCTCCCAACCCCTTGATGGCGCACCCGGATTAGTGAACTGCGCCAGAGGTCAGGTCTGCGATCGGGCTCATCAAATGGCCCCGCCGTCGAAAATTCTTCAACTCCGCACCGGAAACCCGCTCCTCCTTCGTTTCTCCATCCCCGTTGGACGCCAAGGGTTTGCCCTGGCGTGGCGCAACGGTTCCGGGGATTCGTCAGGACGGAGAGTTCCAGCATATCATCTTTATGGAGTGAGGGGTTTTGGTTGCACAACCCGTGCCAACTTGGCCATCATGACCCTTAACTGTTTGATATCGTGCTTGTTGTAAATTTATTACGGAAACGTTAATATAATTTTCCACCCTTGGAATCCGGTAGTTCTTTCCGGGTTCAGCCTTTGCCAACTTGTAAGTTTTACCGGGCCACCCGGCCCCCGCTGGGGAGCGAAGAACTCTGAGACCGGGCCCCTTGCCTCCGGGATTTCCGGGACCGGCGACAATGACCGGCCCTAGGAAACCAGTCCCATTTCGTGCAGGGCATACTCCACATCCGCGGGACGGAGGGGTTTGGGAAGATAGCCGTTCATCCCAGCCTTGCGACAGGTCTCACGATCCGATTCAAGCACGTTGGCAGTCATCGCTATGATGGGAAGGTTGGCCGTGTTTCCGCCTCCCTGACCCGCCCGCACGAGACAGGCTGCCTCCACCCCATCCACCTCCGGCATGTTCATGTCCATGAAGATGGCCTCGTAGTTCTGTCCCTGCTGCAGTTTCTCGAGCGCCTCGCGCCCATTGTCGGCGGTGTCTACCTGAAAGCCGAACTTTGCCAGGATGAGAGTGGCTAGACGCGCATTGATCGGATTGTCCTCCGCCACCAGGATATAGCGGTCCCCGGCGGGCACGCATTCCTCCCCGGCATCGGGACTCAGGATCGGGCCGAGCGCCCGGAACATCTCCCGTTGCCGCACAGGCTTGAACAGGACCTGCCGATAACCCGCTGCCAGCGCGTGCTCCTTTTCCCCGCTCAACCGCGCGGAAGTGACGAGAATCATGGGCGGAAGCAGGGAGCCCGCGACCTCCGCTGCAAGACGGGCGAACTCCAGGCCGTCCATGGTGGGCATCATCATGTCGCAGAAGATCACATCGTAGTGAACGCTGCCGAGTTGCCGCAGTCCGTGCTGGCCGCTCCCCACCACGTCGCTCTCCAACCCCCACGAGAGCAGTCGCTTCTGCAGGAAGCGCTGGTTGATCTCGTTGTCATCGATGACGAGGGCCCGCTTGCCATGAAACTGCCCCTTGTCCTCGATCATCGCGAAGGGACTGGATTCCCCCACCACAAGCGGAATGGTAAAACGAAACTCCGCTCCCTCTCCCATGTGCGAGGTGGCGCAAATTGTGCCCCCCATGCGTTCCACCAGGCGTCTGCAGATGGCCAGGCCCAGCCCCGTGCCACCAAACTTCCTCGTGGTCGAGGCGTCCTCCTGCTGAAACGGCTCGAAGAGACTCTCCGCCTTGGACGGATCAAATCCCACCCCGGTGTCGCGCACCGCAAGCTCAAGGAAGGGCCCCGGGACCACTCGGCCGTTCACGCTCACCACCCCCTTGGAGGTGAACTTGAGAGCATTCGAGACCAGGTTGAGAAGAATCTGTTTCACCCGCGCCACATCCCCGACCACCACCTCAGGCGTTCCATCCATCATATCATAAGTAAGCTCGACACCCTTCCCGGAGGCCTTGGCGGCATGGAGACCAAGCACTTCCTCGATGCAGTCGGTGAGTTCGAAATCAACCTGCTCCAGGTCGAGGCACCCACTCTCGATGCGCGAGAAATCGAGGAGGTCGTTGATGATGTTGAGCAGAAGGTCCCCACTCCGGTGGATGAGGCCGAGATTCTCCCTCTGCTCTTCCGTGAGCTTGGAGTCGAGAAGCAACTCGGTATAACCGATGATCCCGTTGAGAGGGGTCCGGATCTCGTGACTCATCATGGCCAGGAACAGAGACTTGGCCCGCTCGGCCCGCTCCGCCTCCTCCTTGGCCAGGCTGATCTCCCTGACGGCCTTCACCCGTTCGGTGATATCACGCACGATGCCGTGCACCAGAGTTCGACCCTCGTACTTCACCCGGCCCCACACCACTTCCACCGGCAGGAGCGACCCATCCCCTCGCCGCAGCTGGGCCTCGCTGCGGCTGTGTCCCGTGCGCTGAACATCGTTGAGAGCGGCCCCGGTCACCTGCCAGTTCATGAGCTGGGAGATGTACATCCCCCGCAGCTGCTCCCGCGAAAATCCGAACATGCGCACCGCGGTGTCGTTCACCTCCATGAAAGCTCCGAAGCCGTCGAGCAGGATGATCCCGTCCACCGAGGCGTTGAAGAAGACCTTGAATTTTTCATCGTCCCGACCCTGCAACTGCCAGCCCTGCTCCTGAGCACGGCGGCCAAGCTGCTCCTTCACGCGCGCGAGCTCCCCGGCAAATCCCTCAAGCTGCTGCTGGACCTCGTGGCGAGCAGCCAGCTCGACTTCATAAAGCCGTCGCCATTCGGAGGCCTCGTCCAGGAGCTCGCGTTGGGCCTTCCTCACATTAATCCGTGCCGCTTCAGCTTGTTGTAGACCGACTTCTCCGTGATCTCCAGACGACGGGCCGTCTCCGCCTTGTTCCCGTTGCAGAGCTTCAGGGTCTGGATCAACGACTCCCGTTCCAGGTCGGACAGGGCAATGCCCCCGATGCCGGCCGGAACCCGCCCCGAGGGCTCGCTTCCGCGCACCGCACCCGGCAGATCCTTCAATTCAACAACCCCTCCCTCGCAGAAGGCCGCCGAACGCTCGAGGACGTTCTCGAGCTGGCGCACGTTCCCGGGCCAGTCATAGGCCTGCATGGCCGCGACTGCTTCCCTGGAAAGTTTCACGTTCCGGCGCCCACCCCGTTGCGCGATGCGCTTGAGCATGACGTCACTCAGTCCCCGCAGCTCCTCCAGGCGTTCGCGCAGGGGAGGAACTTCTATAGGAATGACACTCAGCCGGTAAAAGAGATCCTCCCGGAACTGCCCTTCCTTCATGCGCTGCTCAAGATCGAGGTTGGTGGCCGCGATGACGCGGACGTCAGCCTCCAGGTTCTCCTCCCCGCCCAGGCGCTGGAATTGACGCTCCTGCAGGACATTGAGGAGCTTGGGCTGCAGATCGATGGGCAAGTCTCCGATTTCATCGAGGAAGAGCGTGCCTCCCCTTGCCATCTCGATCTTGCCCCGCCGGCGGCGCACCGCACCCGTGAAAGCACCCTTTTCATGTCCAAAGAGTTCGCTTTCCAGGAGCTCACGCGGAAGGGTGGGACAGCTCACCGTCACGAAGGGCTGATCCCCCCGGCCGCTGTTGGCATGAATGTGCCGGGCTAGCATGCCCTTGCCCACTCCGCTCTCCCCGGTCAACAGGATGGTCGAGTCAAGGGACGCCACCTTGGTAGCCTGGGAAATCACTTCCTGCATCGACTCCGAGTCGGCCACGATTTCCACTGCGGGCCCCCTCCCTCCGATCGCTTCCCGCAGCTGTTCGTTCTCCCGCTCCGCAGCGCGCAGTCGCCGGGCATTGCGGAGAACCGCCAGTAACTCCTCCGGGTCGAAGGGCTTGGTCAGGTAGTCGAGGGCCCCAAGTTTCATCGCCCTCACCGCATCGGACGCTTCGTCCACCGAGGTGAGCACTACCGCCGGCAGGCCCGGATGCTCCTGCGCCAGGCGCTCCAGCGCGCCAAAGCCGTCGAGGACCGGCATTTGGAGATCCAGCAGCACCACATCCGTGTCGTCGTTGACGAGATCGAGGGCCTCCGCGCCATTTTCGGCGGACTGCACCGTGAAACCGCCCCGCTCGGCCTGCATCGTCAGCAGGTTCCGCACAGTTTCGTCGTCGTCAGCGACGACCAGATGGGGTGTCTCTTCAGACATTTAGGATATCTTAACTATTCTCGCGGGAGATGCCCACCACAATTTCCCCGGCCGTAATGGCCTGATCCCCCGGAAATCCGCCCGTTCTCCGCGAAAGGGCCCGCTTGATCCACCCGTCTCTTACTCTTTCCCCCCGGCCCTCTGGTCCGTATGGTGTCCGCGTGGCCCTTCTCGATCCTGTCCAACTCGACGCCATGGCCTCCGGCAGGCCCGAACTCCTCCTGCCGATCGTGAGCGACTTTGAAATGCACGGGCGCGGACAGTTGTCGAACCTGCACGCGGCCCTCACCCAGGGCCGCCCTGAGGACGGCAGGAGCATCCTGCATCAACTCAAGGGCGCCTCCGGCACCATGGGCATGATCCAATTTCAGGAACTCTGCCGGGAATGCGAGGAAGAGCTGACCACCGGCCAGATCCCTCCCCGCCTTGCGGAACTCGGCCCCCTCCTCCTCGAATCGGTGGCCGGAGCCAGCGCCCACCTCCGAGGAGAAGTCTCTTAGGCTACACAGCCCCTCAGTCCCCGCCCCTGGCCGCGGCGACCGAGTTCACGGTGGCATAGACGGTCTGACGGATCGGGCTCCCATCGGCCGCCACCACGTCCACCGCAATCTCCAGTGGCAAGTTGACTCGCACCTTCACATCGCCCGACTCCTTATCCCTGGTCGTGCGGTGGATGAGATCCTCCTTCGCAATTCCAGGAATCGTGATCAGCACCCTCCGCTTCCCTTCCAGCTTCACTGCCGCAGCTGGGCTGGCAATCCCCTGCGATGCCTTCTTCTCGTTACTCGCCCGCCCCACCCCGATGTTCTCCCGAATCACCGACTTCGCATCGAGATCACAGGCAAAGGTCAACCGAATCCCCTCCCCGGTGACCTGTGCGCCGCAAACCGCGTGGCAGGAATCACCGGTATATCGCAACCGGTAGATCGCCCCATCCCGGGGGGCCCTCGTATCCCATCCCTTGTGACAGGCTATGTACACCTGTCCATCAACCGGGTTCACCCGGGGACGCATGGCCCCTGAGACCAGGTCATAGGGAAACCGGATCGCAAAGCCGTTGGGATAGGGCGCGACATCCTCGATCAGGCAATAGAACACCGAGCACAAGCTGTAGGAGGTGTGTATCACCGCCCCCCCCAACGGCCCCCAGCCACGCTCCCTGCTCTGGCACTGGCCCCCGCTGGAACTGTCCACCCCCGGGGGAAGAACCACCAGCATCGGGGTAGTGCGCTCCTGCTCGAAGCCGTAGCGGACACCTTCCCTCGCAAGCATGAAGCCATTGAATACTGCTTTCCCGCTCGGATTATCCGCCACCGTGATCCCCTGCGCGATCGAGCCCAGGCCATTGGGATTACGAAGATCCCTCCCGATAAAGGACGATCTCTTCCCGTCCGGACTCACTTTCACAACCGCCCCCGTAAGCGGCGATTTATAACCACTCTGGGAATAATAGAAATTTCCCTCCGGGTCACATTGCAGGTCGTAGACGAAGGCGTGGTAACTCGCCCCGATCTCATGGGAGTCCTCGTGGAAACTCTCGTAGTAGTCCGCCTCCCCGTCGCCGTTGAGATCGTGCAGGCGCGTGATGCGATCCCGTCCCCGCACGTGGACCAGTTCATCCACCACCTTCAACCCCAGCGGCTCATACAGACCTGCGGCAAAGCGTGACCATCGCAACGCTCCACCCGGCCCCTTCTCCGCGGTCACGATCCAGACATCCCCGCTCAAGGTGGAAACCGCCATGCGGCCATCCTGGAAAAAATCCATCGCGGAGATGCGCATCCAGCTCCCGTAGGGATTGGCAAAGGGCACCGTCAACAAATCAGCGGCATAACCCTCGAGCGGCTTGCCGGGAGCCACCGCGGTCTGTAATTCGATCGGCCAGCGACGGGGTCCCCCGTCGAGCAAGCTCTGGAGAGGAATGGTTTCACCCCCCGGTTGCTCAACGTCCTCCGGGGAGAGACGAACTGCCAGCTCCGTTGCCTTCGGCGAAGGCGCAATGGCTATCCAGCGCGCGCCATCCGCCCCGGAGACAACCTTCGCCGCACCCTGCAGGGTCTCCAGTCCCACCTCGAGGCGCTTGTCCCGGGCCGCCAGGCAGTAAACCGTTCTAGTCCCCGGCCCCACTTCCAGCACTCGCGTGATCACCTTCCCGCCATTCGACACGCTCGGCAACTCGCGCACCTCACGGCCTCCCACCTCGTAGCCGAGCACCACCCGCCGTCCATGCAGGTGCACTCCCTTGAAACGGAGATGCCCCCACCTGTTGTCGTCGGTCACCTCCGGCGAATCAACCGTCCAGCCGATACGATCCACATCGTGATAAAGCACCTCCCCACCCGGCATGACAGGCCGCCCGCCCTTGTAGCTCGTGTGGTGGGTCTCACTGGTGTCGGCGAGGCTGCCCCTCCAGATCCCGCTCACCGAGAGACGGGCCGCATCATAACAGATGACCTGGTCCCCGGGCAGGTCGACAATCAGGGCCTTCTCGGTCGTGTTCTCGATCTGCGCAGCGTTCCTGTCCTGGATGGAGCCGTAGGCCACGGCGTGCTGCAGGAATGGTCCATAACGCATCCGGGTTCCCCCGCTTCCATCGATCATCCCCGGGGCAACCTGCACCTGGTTTTCGAGCTGGCCCTGCGCGACCCCGTCCGCAGCGGCACGCTCATTCAAGCCTTCGTAGTAGGCCTCGTCGGGCTCAAAATACTGCCCGGGATTCCTCTCCCGGATAATCTCCTCCCGCAGGTGATGCACGACCTCGTAACGCTCCTTCGGGCTCAGCACCGCGTCCCATCGGAACATGAGACCGTTTCCGTAACTGATCGTTTTCCAGAGGGAGTAGGGATCACTTCCAAACTTCAGCTCATCCACCGCAAAACGCCGCGCCAGCGGGTTGACCGCAAGGTCCCCCTCCTTCCCATGGCAGGACGCACAATGCAGGGCATAGAGAGCCCGACCCGCCTTCACCTCACCATCGCCTAACGCCCTGATGGTCTCCTCGTGATCAATTCCTTCCGCGGCCTTCGACCAGCCGGACATCAAAATCGTGAGACAAACGAGGCGGACAATCATTTTGATCGACTCATACGACCGAATGCACGCCTTCTGACAAGCGCAATCCTCCTCCCGCTGCACCTTCCATTCCCCCGCAAAAAAGCCTGCA
>Ga0315316_10002789_pt1 | contig 12611 bp, 19 predicted proteins | sample M160m3416metaG_FD_203702 | JGI IMG/M metagenome (GOLD analysis project Ga0315316, IMG submission 203702) | Ammonia-oxidizing marine archaeal communities from Monterey Bay, California, United States - M1 60m 3416 | ecosystem: Environmental > Aquatic > Marine > Intertidal zone | place: USA...
TAATTATTTACAAATAGGTCCATAAATACTCATAGCTAAACAAAAAAATGGAAAAATCAATAATGATACCACCAATAGTTTAAAAGGTACATAAAATGTATATCTTGCACATCGAAATCCACAAGATTTATTTCTTTTGGCTAGTTTTTGTTTATTTTCTTGAAATGTAACAAAAAAATTATCATAAATATCTTCGGCTGCTTCTGGTAAATAATGGAAGTACATTTCTTCAAATTCATTATCAAGTTGCATTAAAAATTCCATAGCAAGTGCGTTTAATATCATTTCTTGTAAAGAATCATTACCAAAAACAATCCATAAATTAGCTAAGTAAACCATTAAATTAAATCCAAATTCTTGAAATGTATCTAACATAACCCAAAAATCAATACTTGGTATCATCCTATTAAGTCTTGTTCTATCAGTTAAATTATCCCATAAAAAGAAAGACCTAACAAAATATAACATGCTAACAGAAAACATTATAAGCTTAACTTCCCATGTTGCTTCATTTGGACAAAATCCTTTGTCGTAATGTCTTACTTCATTTGCGATAAGACCAATATAAATAAACCATTGAGTAAAAAATACTATAATAGGTAAAAAGGCAAGTAATGAAAATGTATGAGAACAATAAAACGCATTTTTCTTTTTCAATATATCATTTTTATAACCCTTTTTCAGGTGCCATTTAAAAAGTGCAAACATTCCAAATTTTGGATCATTCAAAACAATTTCTACTTTTTCTTCTTGAGATAACTCTTGTGTTAATCCTATAGGAGTTACACAATCCGGCGTTATCTTTTTTGAATGTTCTGTTCCTATTAATAAATCGTCTTTAAATTTTTCTTTAACTTGGGCACAACAAAAAGATAAATTATCACTTATAATTTTACAACAAGGCATATAACAAAATTAATGTTAATATTTTTAAATCCGTTTGATATATGCTATGCGTACTCTCGTCAAAGAGATAGTATATTAACTATAACAACGTGTTTAAATTTTAAATAAATAGTTTCAAAATTTAAAAAGTGGAGAGAATTTAATAATATCTTCCTGTAACTTTTTTGTTACTAACATTATGAAAAGTGTCAAAAACTCTATTATATGAAGGTTTTCTACCAAGATTGGTTAATGGAACCTTTGTTATAGATACAGGTTTGAAAAGATATTTGTTTTTTATTCTACACACCCTGCATCCCTGTGTTGTAATAATAAACACAGTTTCTTTACCTCCTATAAGTTTATTATTTTTACAATACGGACATGTTTCCATAGGTTGTATTTTTTCATACAATTTCATACAATAATTTCCCATATAATACTTGTAAATATTTTAATCAAACAAGTCGATTTCTCCATAACAATAATCACACCACATACCTGAACTACACACGCAGTTATAAGTAGTAGATACATTATTGACAGATAAATAACAAGAACAACAAAGTTGACTACCATAAATTATCTTTTTACAAATAATACATTTTTTCTTGTCTTTAAGGTACTTGGGTTTTTTGACAATTTTTTTCTTAGTGTTTGATTTCATATATAAAATTGAAGAGATTAATGTTTAGATTATTTTAGTTATTCATAAAATGCAACAACAATCTTTGGAAGAAATCCAAGAAATGAGTGATGCCCCAACGTTGATATGTATGTTTGTGTTGTTGGGTATTATTTTCGGTATAGCACCGTTATTTGACGAACAACTAGGTGATTAAATATTCAATGAAAGGAATATTAGTATAATAGTCCTTCCTTATTTCATCCTTACTTTTATCTTTAATTTGTAAATATTCTATAATTAATTTATATTTCAAAGAATATTTTTTTTTGGAGAAAGCACATGGAGCTTTGACACTATATATTAATTTGACACATCTATATGGTTTTAAATAAGATTGGTAAACCAACCGGGGTCCAGCGACGGGTATATGTTTTATTGGTAATGATTTAACAACCTTGTTGAATTGTATAATATTTTTCTTTTTTTTTAAATGTTTCCCATGAATTTTTATGTTATGGAAAAGATAAAGTTTAATTTCTCTCCAGATATCTTCAACTATCCAATATTCTCTCATATTTAATATATATATAAATACAATTTATTCTCTATATATTTTATATAATGGCGAGTTATAATATAATTTTAGAAAACAAATCAATAAATGAAAAAGTTATAGATATATCAAAAAAGGAAACCCCGATTATCTCAATTATTGGTTTTATATGTATAACAGGATTAGTTATATTTATGAATGAAGAAAAAAGTAAATTATTAAAAAAGTTAATGACAGATAAGTTATTTTTAACATCACTTACAATAATAATTGTGTTTTCAATACATCAATTGTGGAAAAGCGGTGAAGATTCTGAGATAGTAAGACGGAAAAAGGCAACTAAGGAAGCAATTTTGGGATTAATAATAGCTATTTTAGCTTACCTTGATCTAAAAGCTGCTCCTTTTTTTATAATTTGGATAATTTCATATTATTTGAATTAATAATTATTTTATAAGTAAAAAATAATTATTAATTCTCTCCATTTTCATATATGGGAAATGGTTGTTTCAAGAAAAATTATGAACCTCTTATAGATATTGATTATAACTTGAAACAAATAATAATTGAAGATATAGGAAACTGTAATATATGTGATAGAAAAGTTGTATCAGGTTATATAATAAATTCAGTAATAGAAGATATGATAATCTTTGTATGTAAAGATTGTAAAGATTGTAAAAACTGTAAAACTTAAAATAACAATAAAAAACGCAATTAAAGAGAAAATAACAAGGTATGATGTGAAGGGTACAAGAAGTATTCTGCGTGTTGAAATAATCATTTGACACTAAAAAAATTCTCGATTAGCTCAGTTGGTAGAGCATCGGTCTTATGAGCCGAAGGTCAGGGGTTCAAGCCCCCTATTGAGAATACAGCATAGTCGAAGGGATATCAAGTGGGTTCAAATCCCACCTATGCTATTATAAAATTTTTGCGTTTGTATAATGTTTTTATTATACTTTAGAATATTAACTTGCCCGCATAGCTCAGGGGTAGAGCGTGTGACTTGTAATCATAAGGTCGTGAGTTCAAATCTCACTGTGGGCTTGCTGTGATGTCCGAGCGGTTAAGGAGATTGACTTGAAATCAATTGGGCTTTGCCCGCGCAGGTTCAAATCCTGCTCACAGCGTATAAGGATAATTGTTCAAGCACCTTTGGTGTAGTGGTAACATGCTTCCCTTCCAAGGAAGCGCCCCGGTTTCGATTACCGGAAGGTGCATTAATATTTTTTACCAATTCCTTTAGGTTTACTATTATTGTTGGTTTTAGATTTGTTTATATCTTTGAAATTTTTTACTTCAACCCATTGGACGGGTTTTTTAATTTTTACACCAAATTGTAACATTACAAATATAATTACAGAGAGCGCCATAAATTTAATTGATGATGCGATCACACGTTCTAAATTAATTTCAATATCTGTTCCTGGGATATGAAGTATGACGCCTTTTTTATCACCTTTACCTTTCGTAATAAGATTAATAGCAGGATTAACAAAAGGCATTAATACATCATCAATAAAATCACCGGCGACATCTTTTAAATTACTACCAATCATTAAACCAATCGCTAAACCTAAAACGTTGAAATTAGAAAAAAATTCATAGTATTTAGTTGTCATTTCAGTAAACATTTTCATTATATATATAATATAAATAAAATATTTGTATGTCATATACACTCATGTCTTTATAGAAGATAATCGGTATTCTATAAAATTGAATTAATATTGATTGGAATTAATATAGTAAATTTATTACCAAATGTCTTCACCGCAAATATACCATTACACAACATTATTTCCATCACATACCATATTTCAAATGACAGAACAAGAATTATATTGTGTGTGTTTCCAAGATATTTTGGAAGATGGAAACTGGGGATATGGTTCTAAAAGAATTGGTGTTAAAATCAAAGGTTCTATTACAGATAAATTACCCTTTTCAGGATTAGGGTTTAAAAATAAAAACGGTCAATTACACGTTGGAGTTAGAATGTGGTTAGATCAAGGAGATTATATAAAATTTATCCCTTATAACAGCAAATTTAATATCAATCAACATTTCATGGAATTAATTACTAAATTTCAAGATGAATATCCGCAGTTATGTTCTCAATAAATACTCAATAAAACATCAATAAACACTCAAATTATAAAATTTTACAATAATGCCCGCGTGGCGCAATGGTTAGCGTATCGGTCTTCTAAACCGGGGGTTACAGGTTCAAGTCCTGTCGTGGGCATATCAAGACCATAAAAGGTCTCAAATAATATTTAAAAATTGACTTAAATATTATTTTTAATTATTTATATATGTTTTTAGAGTTAGAAAAAAGAATCGTAAATAATGATTATATTAATCTACATGACAACACAAAAATTTGGACTTTTGGAAAAACAGATGATATTACAAGTCAAATTAATTTAGAACAAAATAACGGTAAATACACATTTTCATTCCCTATAAATGATATACATTATTCTACTTCTTTTATTGATAAATCTAAGTTACGAAATTACATCGAATACATCATAGGCGAAATACATTAAGGACACCATATTGCCTTTCCTATAAAATTCTCTAAAAAATTTACCGAGTTTGTTAAAGATCTTATTATATGTAAGCTTAGGTCGGTTATTTTCAATTCATTAGCAAAACCCACCTGATACATAAATTCTTCATTTTTTTTGTCAAATTTATTTAAACTAATTAATATTTCTTTTATTATAATTTGACAATTATTTTTATATATTTCCCAATTAAAAAACTTATCATCACCGATTCTTTTACGTGTTGTTTCAAGTAAGTTTTTTAGTGTATATTTATTTTTTTTTACTTTTAAATCAATAAACTCATGATCGCAACTAATTTTGAAATTTGATGACAATTTTATACAATTATTTTTTTCTATAATTATAAATTTACTTACCCTTTTTGATAAAATAATTTCAACTATAATGGATGTATGATAAGGAAAAAAAACATCATTTTTTGTTTTATTAACATATTTTTTCAATTCACGCTCAAATTTATATAGTGTTACAATATTTAACGCCGTTTTCATAAATTTTGATATAGGACGTCTTGCTAAATAGACCTTTTTAATAGAAAAATTTCCATATTTTTCTAGAATATGAGTACAATCAATATTATAGTCATTTAAATAAAAATTATAATTGTCTATATTTATCTTGAACCATTTAAATACATAGTAACTACAAATTATACCACCTATTAATGTTAAAAAACTCGTTACTAAGAATATTGAAAATATATAATTTATATATCTAAATGGAATATCTATACCATATAATTTCATTATACAAAGGACATAAAAAATTTATTAATAAACCAACACGGTTAATCTTGCTTCTCTAGTTTATGTAACTTAAACAATATATTTTTTACCTTTTTTTTATATGTATTTTTTAATGTCTTGTATGTATTTCTTTTAATATATATACAATTAATTGTCATTTTTACAAGAATATAAAACAAATACAATAAACATCCTAATATTAATAGAGAATTCACAGCGTGATAACTATATTGTTCCGTCATTTTTATTGATACTGATTATTGTTATTAACTTAATTCAATTTTCCATTTAATTTGTTTTGCTCTGTGCGATATAGCTTGACCCTTTCAGGACCAATTTTATCAGATAGCCAAATATCAAATCTATATGAGTCGTTCGCAGGCAAGATTGGACTATAAATTTCACTAAACCTTTCGTTGTTTCTATCATCCCACATAGCTGGGTTTTCTTTTACTACCTCTCCTGTCTTAATATTTTGTACCACTGTAAGCATATGACCATCTTTTCCTGTAAGAACATCCACATCTGTTTGAGGACGACCATAACCAAACAGACCAACAGCAAATACTATATGGGTTTCACCTTGACTATAGTAACATTTAAATTTACCTTTGTTATCATAAAATCTAGAATCCATTATTATATCTTTGTTATACTACATTATAGTATTCAATATTTTACTTCAATTTTCTATAAAAAATATGTTACATATCCTAACATATTTTATCTATTTATTTTTTTCTCTTTCTTTTATTTCTCCCTTTTGTTCTCCTTTTTTTTGAACGAGATTTTCTTCTTTTTTTGCGAGATTTTCTTCTTTTTTTGCGAGATTTTCTTCTTTTTTTATGAGATTTTCCTCCTGCTTGGGGGTTGGGCGTAGCCCGGACGCTGGTTTGTTGTGCCTCCACAAATTCCCGATAAGTTGGTTGGATTGACCAAAATTCTTGGGGGGTAAAGTGTTGAAAAAAGGGCATTCTGCTGATTTTTTCCGCACCCCAGGGATGTGCATTTGTGACTAAAAGCTCACCCTGTGCCGTAAAGAAATTAGAAAATAAGACACCCAAATTCATCGCGGCGGTCTCGGCGTTATTGAAATCTTCGGCAAATGCTGACGTGTAATCTCTCCAATCACTTTGGTTTATATCTAAAATATCTGTATGATAAAAATATAGTCCTTTAACAGGATTTTCAGCAGCTTCAATTTCTTCTTTTGTAAAACCTGCACAGAACAGTGTTATTGCGTTTATGTGTACTGAATTAATAGTTCCTGAACTAGTTGACATATATTATAACTTTAGATTTTAATATTTGGATTCGCATAAAAAAGGACTTTTATATACAGTTGCCTTTTTGATTTTTATGTTTTTTTAATTTTTTGTTTTATAGTTTCTTCAATTAACTGTAGCTTTGTTATACTATATTATAGTATTTCATATTTTGCTTCAATTTTCTAAGTGGATAACATATAAAATTGATATAAATATTATAAATTAAATATATCATATATAATAATGACTGAAATTACACTAGAAGTATTAAGTAAAGAAAATAACTCAATATTGATCGAGGGTGATTGTTTGGAAAAAATGAAATTAATACCTGCTGACAGTATTGATTTAATTTTATGCGATTTACCATATGGTGTAACAAAATGTAAATGGGACTCCGTTATCGATGTAGATGAGTTATGGAAAGAATATAAAAGAATTATTAAAAAACCAACAGGGGTTATCGCTTTATTTTCACAGCAACCTTTTACATCATTAATTATATCAAAATGTTTTGAATTGTTTAAATATAATATTTTTTGGAAAAAAAGTAGAGTCACTCAATTCCTTTTGGCTAATTATAGACCTATGAAATGTATTGAAGAAATATGTGTATTTTCATATGGTGGAGCTGCTGCGGCTTCAAGAAAAACCGGAAATATGACATACAACCCTCAAGGATTGATACCTAAATTAGTGAAGAAAAAGAATTCCAAAAAAAGAATTGGTAAAATGCTTAACCAATCTCATCATTTAGGTCCAAATAATAAATTAACAAGCAATTCCGAATACTCGCAAAAATTTACCAACTATCCAAAGGAATTAGTAGAATTTAAAATTGTGTCAAAAAAAGAGGCTACTATTCATGAAACACAAAAACCCGTTGAGTTACTTGAATATCTTATTAAAACTTATTCAAATGAAGGAGGAATTGTTCTTGATAATGCGATGGGAAGCGGTTCAACAGGTGTCGCTTGCATTAATACAAATAGAAAATTTATCGGTATGGAATTAAAAAAGGAATATTTTGAACTAGCTTCAAAAAGAATTAACACCCATAAAAAATAAAGGACTTTATATATACAATTTGCCTTTACAATTTTTATTTTTATTTTTTTATTTTGAAACTTTAAGTTTTCCCGACTCATCTTGAACGATAACCTTTTGTTCAGTTGCCTGAAGATAGTTGATACAGCGTAGAAGACCTTCGATATTGTCCCCTAGAACACCCATACTTCGGTTACACGGGTCGCATAAATATCCCCTGAAAACTTCTTTTTCATGACAGTGGTCAAATACCATACGTCTGTCTGTTTTTCCACAGATTGAACACGGAGTTCCCTCTGGTGCTTTATAAGCAATTTTGTTAGTTTTAGCAATACGCTTAGCAACTTTCATACCTTGTCCAGCGGCTTTAGTGCATACAGAACATTCAGGGCGTCGGTGTCTGTAACCATCTGCGGTGAAACCATCACGTCCTGATGTATTGGTGTTGAAACAGTTGAGAAACTTCACTTGCTTACATTTCGAACATCTTTTTGTGGTGATACTTGAATGGTTGGCTTCTTCTTCCTCGGGTGAAGAATAGATACGTGTTGAGTGGTCTCTCTCGTAATGAGAATATTCGTTTTTGGTAAATTTACTAGTTGACATAATGATTTGATTGTTTTAATAATTTAGTTCTTGTCAGAAACAAAAAAAATCAATTTTCTAATAAAAACAAATAAAAATCAATTTTCTAATAAAAAAGGATTATATTTACAGTACCTTTTGATTTTTATTTGTTTTTATTATTTTTTGATTGGAAATGTAGCCTGTGAAATGAATTGGACACAATGGATCTAACATCTATCGGCATATTATCCGGTAGTAATGAGTAGTATGAAATAGATGTATCCTGACATATTTTTTTTATTTTTTTAGATTTTTTTTAAAGGATTTTATGTAATTCTCCTCTTTAACTTTTAATTCAACAGAGAGACACAATCTATCCACTTCTGTATCCCATGTGCAAGATTTTGTATAAGCTACTTGCCAGAAGTCAATCCATTCGCCGTCGTGTTTGAAATTATCATAATATCTGATAATTTTTAATAATATAGGTCTCACAGCTTTTATTCTTTCATATATACCGGTGGCATTTGACAACATTATATTTGTTTTAATCTGAGATTTTTTGATTGAAGAAATAAACTTCTGTCTTAATCTCTTTTTTCGTTGCTTCATGATTTATGGAATAATAGTTTGTCATAATTATACTTTATTATTGGGTGTTTTATAATTAATCTATGTCAGAAACAAAAAAAATCAATTTCTAATAAAAAGTCTTGACTTGTTTATTTTTTGATTTTTTTGATTTTTTTGATTTTTTTGATTTTTTTGATTTTTTTGATTTTTTTGATTGATTATAATCCACAATCTATTGCTATTTCTTTTTTCACCCTTTGGACTTCTATACAATATTGATCCAACGACATACTATCTTCATCGTCAGCATCATCGAATTTTGTGACAAATCGGTAAACATCAACATCTTTTTTCTGGCCTATTCGATGACACCTAGCAATAGCTTGACTTTCGACAGCTGGGTTCCAATGAGGAGTCGTGAAATATACCTCCGCAAAATGTTGGAGATTAAGACCTTCACATCCGGTTTGGATTTGAGCTATAAGAACATTTGGTGCCAAATAGGAATTGATGACACCACACACATCCTCTGGTAGAATTGGGGCAATCGTTTTCCATTCGTCATTTTTAAGACCAGCTTGTAAGGCAAATCTTCTCTGTTTTTTAGTAGTTGAACCGTTTATAATAACAGGATTGAACCCCTTCTCTTTAAGGTTCATCGCGATATGATCCATCTCTTGTCGAAATAAACAAAATATAAGTTTGGATTTTTTGGTCTCTCGATTTTCTACAACTTTATCGATAACCGCTGTCATTTTACTAGAAGTAGGTGATTCAGTAAGTTGTCTAACTATTTGTAGATCCGATGTCAATCCTCTTTTCACCAACGAATTATATGCTAAACTAGGTTTTACACACGCTTGTCTCATAAGCATAAATATTGGGAAAATATATTTGTACATAGATCCCAAATTTTGAATAACAGAATCTACATTATTTGTGGTTACGGGGGCAAATCTCATAAGATTATGAATGTTTCTTACAAAGACTTCCTCTTCTTGACTTTGCCATTCAACCTCTATAGTATTTTCATTAAGAGCCGGCATTTTAATACCAACCTTCTTTTTTGTTCTTTTAAGAACTATGGCATCTATAATGCGACGGATTTCTTTCATACGCGGGGGAAAATGACGCCCACTACCTTGTATAAGAGACTGGGTATAAAAGTCCCTCTTTTTGTTGTTTATGGGGGTCCCCGTCACCATCCATTTTATAGGTGCTTTCAATAAATTTGCCCCCTTGAATTGACCTGTTTTACTATTTCTTAAGTGATGTGATTCGTCGTAAATTATTCTGTCCCACGTTTGTGTCCAGAGGGGGCATTTGTACTCATCACTATTTTCCTTGGTTTTTCGAGTTGCTATCATACCGTAAGTAGTAATAACAACTCTATAATTGCTGATTTCTTCTGCTTGGACTGATCTACCCCGGGCTCCGTGATAGACCAAAATATCTTCACTGTCAAGGGCAGTAAAACTGGTAATAGCCGCACACCACTGGTCCATTAGGCTTTTTGGCATTACCACAAGATTGTTTTCCTTTGGGTTAATGACCATTGCACCAATCATTAATATAGTCTTGCCTAGACCCATTTCGTCACAAACAAATCCACCGGCAGATCCGAGTTCTGGGTTACGTTCTCTGTTGATTACCCACTCAATTCCTTCGAGTTGGTGTTTCTTGATGTCAAGATTTTTTTGGCTGCACCAGGCTGAAAATATTTTTTTAACTGGAAAATTAGCAAAAGATGTCATAGTATAAAACTTGTCTTGGTTTCTATTATAGAAGATGTGAATTAAGTATATATATATAGGTTTTATACTAGAATTGTGTCAGAATCAAAAAAAATCAATTTTGGGGAAAATTGAACTTTTTTGATTCTGACAAGAACTGAACTATTAAAACAAAAAACTTACTAATAAAAACTACTTATCATGTCTTCTTTCACAATCAAATGCGGTCCATCTCACAAGAGCAGACAGTCATTCAACCGTAGACCAGAATTTCAAGGACATAAGACCACTCGCGTTGATGATCTCAAGAGAGCTGCTCTATCGAACAACCATTTCTCTGCTCTGGCCACCGATGCTGACTTCAAGCCTCGTCCTTCGCAGGCGAAAGTTGCAGCACCGATGGGTTCTTGGAGAAGAAAACTAACTGTCATTGACACTACAAGTGTTCTTCACACATCTCGTCAGTCAAGCAAGTCCGTTAAAAGGGTTGTTTCCCCTGGACAAAAGCTCGGTCGTTCTTGTGCTTACTGTCATGATGAGGACCATCATATCATGGATTGTTCTGTCCTTGCGGAGAAGAATCGCAAAAAGACGGAATATTCAAAAAAGCATAAAAGAGACAAAAGTCAAGCAAGACTTTATGCAGCTGAGGCTCGTATTGCAGAACAAGTCCGCATCGCCCAATTGAAAAATGAAGTCGTTCAAGAGGAGACGAGCGAAGACTTCCCAGCTCTTTCATCAACTGTAGTCGTTCAGGAGAAAACCAATTGGGGTGCGTTCCGTCGTGTTAGCTTCCAGGGCGATAGTGAAAACCTCATGAAACCTCCTTGTGAAACAAAGATTTTCGATAAAAATGATTCTCCTAGTTCTATCAGCGACGAAGAAGAGGAGATTGTTCTCAAGACAAGTGCTGGAGCATGGAAGCCTCGTCGTCTTCAAGAAAGTGAAATGGTATCACCAGAACGTCAAAGTATCCTCAACGAGATCGCCGAAAAGGAAGTTGAACTCAAATCATACGGCAACGATAGTTGGGCCGACGCATGTGAGATCGAAGAACTCGAGGAAGAGATTATGGCTCTCCGTAAAAAGTTGGATTAAATAAAAATCAAAAAATAACAAAAACAAATAAAAATCAAAAAATCAAAAAATCAAAAAATCAAAAAATCAAAAAAAATATGAAAAGGTAAACTGTATATATAAATCCTTTTTTATGCTATATTAATAGGACTTCCTAATCTAAAATGAATATTAATAGTTGATTCCTTACCTATATTATAGTCTTCTAACTTTTTCTCATCTGATACGGGAAAGATATTATTACCTTGGTATAAATAATAGTAATCTTCGGTAACGTTGAACATATTATTAATCATTGTATATAATGTTTTTGTTGAGTCTGTTTTTTTAATATCATTAATCGTTTGTATATTACAATATTTTTGGAGAGAAATTCCTCTAATAAATATTTGCATTGTATATTTGAATTGTATATTTGAATAGTTTAATTATGAAACAATTAATAAACTTCAATTTTGATAGAGTTTATTAATTGTTGGTTTATAATTTTTCTTTTATATTTATCTCAAAATCATCAGGTTTATATGTTGGGTCTACCCAATGAATAACCAAAGGTATTGTTTTTGCTAATGGTGACTTACTGGTCCATCTTTCTTTATTGCACAAAATTTTTAATTTTTTTATTCTGTTTGTTATTCCACCTGCGTTACGAGGAGGAACATGTTTTAAAGCCCATTCGAATTGCATTGATTCTATTTTATTTGTAAAACCACTTATAATACATATATGTTTCCATCCAGGTCCCTTGCTTTTTGTATATTTTGCTCCACCCGAAATCTCTCCGTTATGCGCTCTAAGTCTTTTTTCGGCATTATTTGAAACTCCAACATATGTTGCTCTTTTATTTTGTATAATATAACAAACCCAGTCACACATTATATACTATTACTTAATAATAAGTATCCAAGTATTAATTTATTACAAACTACATAAAAGGAATATAAAATATTAA
>Ga0315316_10002793_pt1 | contig 12599 bp, 23 predicted proteins | sample M160m3416metaG_FD_203702 | JGI IMG/M metagenome (GOLD analysis project Ga0315316, IMG submission 203702) | Ammonia-oxidizing marine archaeal communities from Monterey Bay, California, United States - M1 60m 3416 | ecosystem: Environmental > Aquatic > Marine > Intertidal zone | place: USA...
TTACAATGGGGGCAGATTATACGTTTTCCCCATTTACCTGCTCTTGTAGTTTTCTTTACTCGTGTTAGATAGGATGCCTTAATTAGGACTAATTCCTTTGTAGTTTCATCAATAAATCCGGGGAAGTTGGTTCGTTTTGTCATAAGATTTACTCATAATGTTCAAAAAAAGAGGGAGACTAAATGTCTCCCTCAGAGTTCATCAATCATTTCATTCAATTCATCAATATCAAGTTGATGATCAGTGAAGGAAACACCATCAAGTGTTTCTGTTATAATCTCACTGATGATTTGAACAAAACTCTTATAATCACTACAACGTCTGGCGATGTTATAAAGACCTTCATCGTTTTGAATCCAGAGACTCACGTTCCAGGTCTCGTAGTTTGACCAACCGTTGTATGTGGAATCATTCATGTGTGTTTTTTGTTTGTGGTTACACTACTAGGACACTTTAGAGGCAAGTAACTTTATTCACTACACATTTCGATCTTAACATATTCTTGCATCTCTACTATTCTCCTATGTGTTAATAAGTAAACATATTCATCAATTACTTCTTCCCTAATATTGTGATTGTGTTCTACCAAATATTCTAAATCCTTACATAATTGCTGGCATTCTTTTAAATCAACATTTGCCATTATTGATACCCTCCCACATAAGTGAACTGGGTCAAAAACATTTCATCAAATAGTTCATATCCAGAATCCCTGTACTCCCTGAGGATTTCTTCATAGATCTCCTTTGTATAGAGATCATCATTTTGGACTTGTGTGTTGGTTTTCATGATAATGTGGTAGAAAAAAGATCGGGACGGTTTTGTTCACACCAATCAAGAGCAGAATCTTGAAGATCTTCTTGGAAACATTCATCCAGGATGATTTCAATTGCTTGCTTTCGTGTCTCTGCGACTCTTAATTGTTCGGTGATGCGATCGTGAATGTACATAGAAAAAGGGGGAGAGATTAACCTCTCCCTAACGAACGATTTGATAATCATCGGTGAATTCATCACCATCAATGTACCACTCAAATTGTTTTTGAACGATACGTAAATTGTGGAAGAAACAATCAAGAATGGCATTTAATCTTGATTTGGTGGTAACAGTTTGCCAACCACATGAACTTAATTTCATATCACCATTGTTGAAAATAGTGGCAATTAAGTTACCGTGTAGAGTAACAAATGTGTTTCCTTGTGAATCAACTGAAACCGAAGTGTTTGATTTACTCCAGTTACGATGTTCGACAATTGCCGATTGCATCTCTGATTCGATTTTCCTCATTTAAAACCTTGTGTGTGTTGGTTACACTACTGGGACACTTTAGAAGCAAGTAACTTTATTATTTGGTGTTTTCATAAAGGAAGAATATTTTGTGGTGTAATATCACAGGCAAGTTCATAATATGTTGGATCTATCTCAAATCCAATATAGTTCCTATCAAGTTTAATACATTCTCTGGCAGTTGTTCCACTACCCATAAAAGGGTCAATAACAACATCACCAGGATTTGTCCATGTGATGATATGATCGTGTGCTAATTGTTGTGGCATTGTTGCTGGATGATCATATGCTTTCTTGTTACTTTGTCCAAACCCCCCAGAGTTCTTAATTCTCCATATATTAGTGCGAGCACCAAACTCTTTAATCGTCTTTGTTTTATTATCACTAACTTTCAGGTCTCCATCCTTACCCCGTGCTCTAGCATTGCCCCATGATTGTGTCCCCGCCCATGCATTGGGTTTATCCATAATAATATTCACAGTGTTAGGTTTACCCTTACTTAAAATGAAACAATACTCAAATGCCTGCGAATATCTGTTCGATTTAGCACCTGCAGCAAACGCAATACCTGTTTTCTCATATATCATAGTATCGTGCAATCTTAAACCTAACTCCATGAAATGTAGTGCTTGTCTGAATGAAGAACCTGTTTCACTTCCATTAACAACAGCATCTCCAACATTCCACATAATAATACCACCGGGTTTTAGAACTCTCACTAAACCTTCTGCTACCTGTTTGAATACATCAAAATCCCATTTACTACTGTCGTTATATGTTCTAAGGTCATCATATGGTGGAGAAGTAACACATAGGTCTACACTTTCTCCATTCATCTTTTCCATCCCAGTGATACAGGACTCATTATGTATTTTATTGATGTCCATATTCATAGGGTGAGCGTGTTATCTTTATTATACCACATTAAACAGAAAGATTAATAACTGGTGTGGTTAGTAGTTGGAGATACTTAGAAGCGGGGTTTAACTTACCATGAACAACATCAACTGCATCTGATTCAGTTTTAGTAACCCTAAGGGTGGAATAACTATCTTTAGTTCCAGATCCAGCATTCCATGCATCTTCTACCAAATCAGTATCAACTAATGCTGATGCATAAGATATAATTTGCCCATCCTCCATTTTATACTTAATACACCAAACTAAATTAGTCTTAGCACCAGCAGTTGCTGATATTTTGTTACCAGTAGCAAAAGAAGATTTATCATTACCACCCATAAGTTTAAACTCAATAGGTAGATTATGAATCATATAATCTCTACCGGTTGTTTCATCTTTATATCCATCTTCACCCAATAGTTTAACAATTTGATTGTTGATGATATACTGAATAAGTTTAGTTGTATCTTGTGTTTGTTGATCAGAACCACCCACCATATCTTCAAGTGAAAGTCCAAATAACTTGAACCATGCTGGTGAATTGATAAGTTCATTGGTTTGTTTGATAACATCATCTGTGATGTTAGCGATTGTTTCAATAACTTTGTTTTTCATTGGTTTAATTAGTGTCTTATATTAATGGGGCACTTTAAGAGTAAGTAACAATAATATAAAAAAGAGTTTATAACATAAACCACTTTTTCTTTATTCTTGTCGGAAGGAATGGTCCATACTTCCTGAATCACCCCGATATTAAAAAAAGAGTTTTTAATATCCCGGAACCCCCTGCCACCACTAGAGGCATGATAGTGCAAATATACTAACACCTAGAGACCTCATTCATAGAGTTTAGTGTTGTTCTTATATTTCCTTGTGTTCTTATATTTCTTTATGTAATTCCGTGCTGATTGTTCATTATTACATAACTTTAATTGTTCTCCCAAATGTATTATCATTAATCTGTTGCTACAGGGAACAACAGCAAACATAAGATCACCTTTTTTACCATCAACAATGAAACCATTCTTGGGTGGTCTAGGTGTTAATATATTTGAATTAGTTGGTTGCTTATTCCACATTATGCAAACCTCGATTGTGTGAAATTAGCATAACTGAATACTTCCCTATCTACAAGTTTATAAGTTCCATAATTCTTTGTTTTCATAACATAACCTTCACCATCAACTTCAAAATCACCATCATCAATAAATGCACGTGGTCCACCATTAACAATTAAACTTTCCATCAATAATTCTTTCATTTCTTTTATCATCAAATACAAATTAGCAAGATTACTACAACCTACAATATCACTAATATCTCTATCATTTAAATCTATTCCTTCACGAATTAAAGAATTAATCTCTATCTGTGCTTTCTTCGATTCTTTATCACTGAGAAATGTAATAGCATCAATATCAATATTAGGAACTAATTCCTTATTTGGCATTCTATCTACACAAGGTATAACAAATAATACAGTATCTGTTGTATTAAATTCAATATCATCATCCTCTATAATATATGCACTACTCAGACTTCCATTAGTATCATAAACTGTATGAGGTGCAATAATTATCTTTTGCTCAACTAATTCATCAAATTGATATATTATTGTATTTGGTTTACACTCATATTCTCCACCAAATCCAATAAAATCTCCTTGCACTATAGAAGATGTGCGAGGAAGATAATCAAGACAATGATGAAGTATATTAGCAACTGTTTTTTGATGTCCATGATTGACCTCTATATCACTATGTGTCTCATTAATCTTTATTTTCTTCTTATTAAATACACTCTTTGTTCCTACAAAAAAGTTTCCTGTCTCAGGATTGGTTCCCCATACTACAGCAGGAGCACCATCAAACTTAACAGAGAAATCAGAAAATGGTGCGTAAAGTGCAGAAAGTGCATTTAAGTCACCAGTAAGAATTGTATCCTCTGGATGTGGCAAGTGCAGATTCTTTGTCATGATTGTTTGATTTGTGTGGTTACACTAATGGGACACTTTAGGGGCAAGTAACTTTATTATAGTTTCACTAATTATTAATTAGCACCATATATCCCATTATCTCTATTATAAATGTAATTACCAGAGATGACACATCTATTCTTACATTTATTGGGTGGTACTTTGTGAACTAATCTACTCTCAAATATGACTAACTTCCCTGCTTCTGGTTTAATTTCATGTCCTGACATTACAAACACCAATGGTGATGAACCTTTAGGTGCATTCACATAATAAGCAAATGAAAATAAACTCGGTGAATGATTATGCTCAGTAACATAATCTCCTTCTTTATATAAGACTCCCCATAACTCTGAACATTTGATTTGAGGAATCGTAGTTGAATGTCCAATGAAATCTCTACTAATTAAATCTCCAATCCATCTTAATAGATTATCTGTATCTCTACTCTTAAGATTAAATCCAGTAAAATGAGCATTTATATTAGATGGTTGGTGATGATTATCATTTAATTTCTTAACCTGTTCTTCTAATAGAATATTTGCAATATCCGCAAAAGGATAAGTATATTCTTCTACTCTCAATTCTTCAAAAATAAATGCCATCAATAATCACTTTCCATTTCTTTATTAACAAACTCTTGCATTTCTTCTATACGCTGTGCATTTAACAGATAAACATATTCATCAATTACTTCTTCTAGAATGGTCGAATCCTGTGTACATAAGACCTCAAGATCTTTACATAATAGTTGACGTTGATTGAGTTCTTCTTTTGTTTGTGTTTGGTTCATAGTTTCAAGATAGTTGTTGTATGCTGGTGTATCAAATGGTGGTTCGTGTTGTGTACTCATAATGTGTCTCTCGTTGTTGGGTTTACTCCGATAACTTTTGCTTTTGGATTACGTGATTTAGCGGTTTCTAGTGCATCATCCCTATTAGTAGCATGGACACTTTCGGTGAATACTTTACCACCAACATAGAGTTTTACGTCCCAGATCATTGAATTAACCTCCTAGATGTGGAAATGCGAGTGTGAACATTAAACCAAGAAATGTGCAGGAAATGATGAAAAATAACCATGCCATTTAGTTTTCCTCCTTGTCTTCTTTACATGTACATACTTCAATCAAGGGTTCAAGTTTTTCACCTAACTCCTTGTCTTCAGTAAACTTTAACCAAAATACAATTTTCTTAATCTCTTCTTTTGTTAAATCGACTAACATGGCGAAACTGTCATATAAACTACTCTAGAATTTAATCCAGATGATTTCATTACTGTATCATAAAGAAGATCAACATCACATTGATAATCTTCTGCAAGGTCATAGGCAAGATCAATTGCTCTATCCTTGTCTTGTGTTGTATTCTCCCAAGGGGCAGAAGGACATTGAACGTGTAGTCTCATTTTTTTGTTTGTGGTTACACTAATGGGACACTTTGGAGGCAAGTAACTTTATTATAGCATAAAAAAAGAGGGTTGTCAACCCCTCTTAATTCATTCACTTGTTAAGATTAAATTCAGTAACAAGTTGTTGTCTATATGTGTCAAAGAATGAAACTGTTTTCTTCATATCTTTGACTGCTTCAGACCATTCATACTGATGAATAGCGGTGCGATTTTTTAAATCGTTCCAATACTCATTCATAGAAATGAGTTTAACATCAGGTTTTTGAAATTCTGATGTTGTTGTTACCTTTTTAGGAGTAACTTTCGTATCAGTTGATCTTACAGTTTTGTTAGATCTTACTGGCATTTGTGGTTTGACTCGTATGTTACACTACTAGGACACTTTAGAGGCAAGTAACAATAATACAACTCAGACTAACCACTACATCATAAAATCACCTACAACAGTGTTGTAGGTGATTCTAAACACCTTAGATCAAGTGTTATTATACCTATTGATTATCATTATTTCTCCTTTAAATCTTTAATCGGAAATGTAATCATCTTATCCCATGGAGTGTGTCCGTCCATAAGAACTGCTGCCCTATCATCACTAATCCTTTGAACAAATCCAACATACCCATTATAAATGGAATTAGGATTTTTAATAACAACATTAGTTCCTGGTAAAATCATACTTAGTAATCTTTTCTATAATGTAAATTATCAGTTATATCATTAATTTATTATTTTCTATCTTATAAAGACACTCAAGGACAGTATTTGCACCATCGAGTTTAGAATAAATATACATCAATGAACCATCATCAAGATGAAATGGTTTACGAATGCTTATTCTATACAAATACTCAGATCCAAAATCCGGATCTTCAATAATCTCAAATGCTGGCATTTGATGACCATCATAAAATACAGGATCTTCAACTATCCAAACATTTTCACAGTTTGTAGCAGTATGGGTAAGTTTACATTGAGTAATCTTTTCGATGGTGTAATTCATTAGTCTACTGGTTTTTTGTGATTGCTTGGTCCAATCCAAACTTGATCGATTGAATAGAAATAATTAACGCGTTCTTTACGCAATTTCAACAATTCATCATAACGAGCCATTTGTTCCCTAGTGTATTTGAAGTTCTGTCGCCTCCACATTACTCTAAGGTCCATAATCTCTTTTAACACCCACGAATTGTTTTCCTTTACAGTTTGCATAATTTGAGTAAGTTATTACACTAAAGGGACAATTTAGAGGCTAGTAACAATAATATCTAAAATTTACTCATCATAAACTCTACATTCAAAGGCATCTGGATGATTTTCACAATACACTTCTAATTTTGAATCTTGATGTCTTGTATGATAATCATTAATCTTACCACTATTAGGATCTACTTCATCACCTTTATGATACTCATCATAATAAGCATGAGAAGTTTTTAAATCCTCTTCAGTATATTCTATCATCCCATGATTAATATGTTCTTTGTGATCCTTAGGATCAATATAAACTTCGTGTTCTAAATCGTGTGTCATGTGATTAGTCCATTACTTTAGTATTTACAATTTATCAAAAACAGAGTTAATCTCGGAAGCATTGATTTCAACACATAAATTATAATATGTTTCATCAATTTCAAATCCTATATAATCTCTATTAAGTGAATGTGCTTGTCTAGCAGTTGTTCCCGACCCCATAAATGGATCTAAAACCAAATCACCCTCATTAGTATAAGACATAATCATGTCTTTAGCAAGTTGTTGTGGCATCAACGCAGGATGTTCATAAGCTTTCTTATTACTCTGTGCAGTACCATAAGCATTATTAATTTTCCATATATTATGTCTAACACCAAACTCTTTCACAGCAATCTTGGTCTTCTTGGCATCTCTATTTCTAGTGCCATCTTTATTCCTTCCACCATCCTTAGTGAAAGAAGTTCCAAAACCTTTATTCTTTTTATCCGCAATTAAATTAACATGATCAGGTTTCCCTTTACTAAGAACAAAACAATACTCAAATACATCAGAATACCTATTACCTTTGGCACTCGCAGAAAATCTTGCTGCTGGTTTTTCATAGATGATGTGATCGTGAAAGTTTAGACCATTGTCCATAAAATATAGACATTGTCTAAAAGATGTGCCGGTTCTTGATGTTCCCTTTGGCATTCCCTTACGTTTGTGTATTTCAACAATAGCATCTGCAACATTCCAACAAATAACACCACCAGGTCTTAATACTCTAATAAGACCATCAGCAATATCTTTGAATACATTAAAATTCCACTCAGAGGAATCATTATACTCTCTCAGATTATCATAAGGTGGTGATGTTATAACCATATCAACACAATCTGGGTCCATTTCACTCATACCATCAATGGAATTCATATGATGGACTTTATTAATTTCTAAACTCATGATACCCCCACAAAATGATCTTTTAGTTTTGCAATTGCCTTCTTCTCAATAAGATAAATGGCACCATAAGTTACTGAATATATCTTTGCCGTTTCTCTCTGTGTTTTTGCATCCTTACCATCTAATCCATAACGATGACCAAGAACATCGTATTCCTTATCAGTAAGAACATTTTTCATATGAGATTGAATCATCTCAATATCCTCCCCAAAATTATCAACTTCTTCTGGTCCCACAATATCCTCCAAAGTTGTCTTATCACCAATAATAGAATTTAATGATACAACACAAGGAATACTACCCTTAAGTTTACTAAATCCAAGAGTATCTTCACTCTTCTCTAATTTCCTCAATTTCTCCTTGACATGTGCTGGAACTCTAATTTTACCGTGATGATTTACATAATAACGACTAATAAATGAATAAATCCAATAATAAGAATAGGTGGAGAACCTACATCCTTCTTTTGGATCAAACTTATTGATTGCTTTCATCAATCCAATAACACCCTCTTGGACTAGGTCATCATAGGAATACTGTTCATTTTTGAAGTACAATTTCCTGGCAATCTTATTAACAAGACCGAGATTGTGAGTCACCATCTTATCCATTGCACGAGATGACCCTTTGTCATTACTCTGTGCAAGTTTGCAAAGTTCAATTTCCTCAACATGTGAGAGAAGCGACTTCCGTTTCATCAAGGTTTCATTCATATACTCTAATATAACGCAGGTCTAGATTGTTGCCAAGGGATTGGGACCAGTTATTCATCTGTCACATAAAAATCATCCATAGTTTTACCATTAGGAGTATCAGGAACTTTTCTATTTTGTGGTCTTCTTATAAACTCTTCTTCCAATCTTTGCTTGGCAATATCAACATATTCCTGATTAATATCTATGCCAATATATTTCCTATCAGATGACTTTGCTGCAACTGCTGTTGTTCCACTTCCACTGTAAGGATCACAAACTAATCCATCTTTGGGACAAAAGCACTCAATAAAATCTAATGCTAAAAGATTAGGAAACACTGCTGGATGTTTACTCTTTAATTTACTACCATCTCCACCAAAATTATAATTAAATATTGTTCCGTTACATTTATTCTCTCCTGACTTTATAACTCCTGCCTTCACTCTCTTACCATCTTTACCTATATTAGTAGTTCCGTGATATTCTTTGAGTGGATGTTTACAAGGAACTTTCATATGTTCCTTATCAAAGTATGTAAGTTTATTACCCTTAGAAAATACAAAGATATACTCGTGATCCATACGAAATCTGGTTTTATGATTCCACACACCACGTCTTTGATAGATTAATGTTTCCCACAAACCAAATCCAATATCCATAAAATCAAGGGCTGTACGAAAACTACTACCAGTTCTTGTTCCCTTTACACAAGCATCTTGCACTACCCATACAGCAACTCCACCAGTCTTCAGGGTGCGAAACATCTCAACACCAAGTCCGTGTAAGTCTAATGTATAACCATTATAATCTCTTAGATTATCATAAGGTGGAGAGCATAAAAACATATCAATATATTCAGATTCAAGAGTCTTAAGATACTCAATATTATCTGAACATACTATTTTATTTTCTATCATTATCTAAAGAAATCATAATGAATTATACTATACTATGTTAAGTGGGTCACGAAGTGCTCTCTTCAGAGACTCCATCATCTCCTTACTTTTCTCTACCTTCTTATTCTTTTTTGTCTTTTCAACCCTTTCTTTGATAAAGGAGTACAACATGTCCTCATCCATTTCAAATTCTTGAACATACATAATCACTTCATCCAATGCCAGACCAACATCATCGGCATCAATCACCAATGTATCATAGATGTTTTGTAGTATTGAAGGGAGATCATCGATGTCAATCATAGTCCAAGTCCTGCGTCGAAGTTTTCTAAAGCGTTAGTCAATGTAAGAAGTTTTTTTCTATCTCCAGCCTTAAGACTATCGGGGTTTTCAATCTGTTCTGGAGTCAAACCACTTGTCCTCGAATAAGCATCAACCATCTTCTTACGAAGGGCCTTTGCATGTTCCTTAGCCTTAGGGGTCATCTCCTTTTGTCTACCGGGAGAGAACACATCCTTGTCTTTTTCAAGAGACCCTTTATCCACTGTCATCATACCAATTATACCCTTTAATAAGTCGTCGTCAAGGGTGTTCTTCTCTGAGGGGGTCAGTCTTGTATCATATTTTCTATCAGGACTGAGGGGTGAATCACCATCTCCGGTGAGGTAACCAAAGTTATTTAACAAACTTCCCATATAATCTTCAAAGGCTTGAGGATCATTTGGATTATCAATGAAGTTATTTCTAACTTTCTTAAATTGTTGATGGTTCTCATTGATTTTTTGTTGAATCTTTTTCTTATCTTCAGGTTCAAAACTATCATCTGTCAGGATGGAGTTTTGCATGTTAGTAAGGTTACCAGAAGAAGATTGGGTTCCACTTCTTCCTCTTTCCAATTCTCCTTCCTTATTGATAACAGTTCTAGCACCAACATCATAGTTATTGAGGACGTTTCTGCCCATATATTCCACCAGTTTAGTCTTATCCACACCCAGATTTTTGACCATAATATCAAAGACACCGTTCATTTGATCGGATGTCATATTTTTAACCTCTGCATCACCATCCAATCCATTCTTATCAAGGAATCCCTGAACCTCTTGTTGATAGTTTTTAAAGTCTTCTGATTTAACTTTCAAGTTAGATGCAGCCTTCTCGCTTAAGTTATTTTCAAGAGATTGATTGACTGAACTCATCACATCATCACTAACTAGTGATGAGACTGTTCCACCCACAATAGGTGCAAAGTTGTCATTATATCTGGATGATCTATACTTCTTCTCAAACTTTTCTCTGGTTTTTGGATTACTCAGGTCAGACATAAGATCAGATGCTTTAGTCTTAACTTGTGCCAAAAATTTCTCAAAACTCTGGTCAGCTCTTGGTTCATTAACTCTTCTCAAGAGCATAGAGAAGTTTTCAATTTCATCTTTACCACCACTCTTCAGTGGTGTGATATGTTCAACTTGGAACTCACCGGGTGATCTTCTCCTACCAGCTGTAGCATATGCATCTTTACCGTCTTGCATTATCCACATATGTAATGCTGCTGATCCTCTTATACGATTAGCATTTCCTTGTCGATTTTTTCCTTTAGGATCGTAGTATTTGCCAGCTGGTGGTGATCCACTCTTTGCTAACTCACCTCTAGCCTCAGTGGGTAACAAGTTATAGACAGCATCAGTAATCGTAGGTGTGACACATTGCATATTCGATCCAGCATCATTTCTCAAGTTAAATCCTTTGGTTTGAACACCCCCAACGTCCATAGTTGGGAGATCAGTTCTCTTCTCAATGTGTCTAGCCTCGTAGTGTCCCAGGTTACTACCTGTCAATTCACTAGATTCACTTGTCTTGAATTTACCTCTGTCATCAACAAAGTTATTGATTTCTTTGTGAGCATTCTTGAAACAATCCATTTGGGCTTGATCATTGACATCAATACCAACATCCAAAAGTAGCTCACTAACAGTTTTTTTATTTCCCTTAGTGATTTCAATCTCTTCCAGGTAGTCTCCGTTATTAACAGCCTCCATCATTTGATCTACTTTATCTCTACTCTTGGTAACTGAATTCAAGGTGTTAAGACCCGTTCTATTCTCAGAATCCTTAGAGTAATAGTCAAGGAATTCTTTTTGTGACTGTCTTCCACCATCAAATCTTTGATCTTCTACATCAGTATTTGCCATCTCTTCTACTTTACCAATAGATTCTTCAGTTGCAATATCTACATCACCCTGTCTCAAAGAACCATCAACATTCTTACTGGAATCTTCCAGTTCCTGAACTGGTTTCTTTTCCGGTTCTTTAACTGGATCAGGATCTGATTGAGGTTCTTCAACTGGTTCATCTTCTCTAGGTAACATACCAAGACCTGCTTTAGCTCTCTCTAAAGAATCTTGACGAGCAGAAAACTGAGCTGGTGTAAGTTGTGGTTCTAATTCTTTTTTCTTCTTACTATCAGACTTACCAGCAGGAGAATTATCCATTCTCTTTTGTTGGTCTTGTCTCTTAGCTAAAATCTCTTGTGCACCTGTAAACTTACCATCTCTTACCTGTCCAACATATTCACCATCCTTACCATAATAGTCACCATAACCCCTTACTTCTACACCACCAGCCTTCTCTGCATCTTCTTTCCCCTTATTCTTCTCAGCCTCCATTACGAAGTGACTGAAAAACTTCTGATCTCTTATAGTATTTCTATATTCAATCTCCTTTAATATAATATCCTTAGGATTCTTCATCAGTTATTCATCCTCTTTTGAACCCGGTTTACAATAGTAGACCTACCTTTCTTATCAGGGTTCTGACCAGTTTCCTTCTTATACTTATCAGTCTCCTGATTCTTCATAATACCCTTAAGTTCTCTTTCACCAGCAGATACTAATTTCAATCTCTCCTTACGGCTCAATCCTGAAGATTTTTGTTGTTTATATTTGGGATCAACTTTCTTTTCTGGTGCCTTCTTAGTTAATAATTTACTAGCTGCTTTCTCTTTATCTTTAGAACTTGATG
>Ga0315316_10002794_pt1 | contig 12596 bp, 11 predicted proteins | sample M160m3416metaG_FD_203702 | JGI IMG/M metagenome (GOLD analysis project Ga0315316, IMG submission 203702) | Ammonia-oxidizing marine archaeal communities from Monterey Bay, California, United States - M1 60m 3416 | ecosystem: Environmental > Aquatic > Marine > Intertidal zone | place: USA...
TGGACGGTCGACAATCGGACTGTATTCAAAGCGATCAGGTTCCATTCGATATGCTCCCGAGTTTCTATCTAATCAATACAGTTTGAACACTGATACAAAACTTAGCAAGCTATTGCCAACGAGAAATATATCCTCGGGATGTTCGATCAGTGTTTAATAATATTGGTTGTCTTGATGTTTTATTAAATAAAGCTAATGCTGATACTCATTCGAATTATTGCCAGTTGGTATTCGAGGCAACAGCCCAACTAGCTTGAACCTACAACACAAATTTATCTGTATCAGCCATCCTCAGATATATTGGGAATAAGAGTAAATCTAGTTTGGAAGAAAAATACCCTTACGCGCTGTTGACCGCGCCTGCAGGGCTTTTTATCATATCAAGAAACTGTTTTCGTATCGTGATGTCGTCACGAAACGACCCAAGCATGCGGCTAGTAACCATTTTAACCCCCGGTTTATGCACACCGCGTGTTGTCATGCACTGGTGTGCTGCTTCAATCACAATGCCAACTCCATGAGGTTTCAAAACATCATAAAGCGTATGTGCAATCTGGGACGTTAGTTTTTCTTGTATCTGCATGCGCTTGGAAAAAACGTCGATAACGCGACCAAGCTTGGATATCCCCACCACTCTATCAGCCGGCAAGTAACCTATATGCGCCTTACCTATTATGGGAACAAGGTGATGCTCGCAGTGCGACTCTAAACGAATATCTCGAAGGACAATCATTTCATCATAATCTTCTGTCTCCTCGAACGTAGTCGACAGTAGAGCGACAGGATCTTCGTTATATCCAGCGAAAAACTCCTGATACGCGCGCGCTACTCGATCAGGCGTACCTAGCAAGCCTTCTCGATCGGGGTCGTCGCCAGCCCATTCTATAAGCGTCCGAACGGCGGCCTCCGCTTCCTCTTTACTAGGTCGCTTGCGTTCATTCAAACCGTTTGCCGCAGCGTCTTGGGAGTGCCCGGTTGTTATTGCTGTATCCATTAGAGGTCTCTCTCGGGTCTGTCTAAAATCAGAGGCATTCAGGGAGCTTGGCTACCCAATTTAGTTATAACATTACAAAAATTTCACGCAAGAACGTATATGGTTCCTAGTAGAACAAATAAAAATCTAATACGCTATTAATCATCCTGTTGGATCTCTTTTGCATCAGTATGATGTAATTTTTATAAAGTTTTTTCTCTAGTTATAACTTATGCTCTAGTCAAAAATACTTAACCTCTAATCCGTGTGCTGGATACACGAGTTGCAATGTCCGGCAATTTCTAATGTTGTATTTTTAAGTGTGAATTGATTTCGCTCGGTAATAGTCTTAATAGCAGACGTGATCGCCGGGTCGCAGTGCTCGCTTATGTCGTTACAATTATCACAAATTAGGAAGTAGCAGTCCTGCTGTTTTAGAGGGTGAGAACAGCCAACGAATGCATTAAGACTATTAACCTTATGAACAAAACCATTTTCAATAAGGAACTCTAAAGTTCGGTAAACCGTTGCTGGTTTAGCAGATTGGTTCGTTAACTGTAATTCTCTCAATAAATCATAGGCCTTTTTAGGCCCATGACCCTCCCATATCATGCGCAATATTTCTCGTCTTAAATTTGTAAACTTAAGTTGCTTTTCAGAACACGTCTGCTCGGCTATTTCCATAGCTTTATCAATGCAGTCTTTGTGGTCTTCACACGGCACGATCCCATTCTTTCCTGAAATACATGACAAAATCGTTATACCTCTTATTGAGTTACCCTCATAAAAACTGATCCGTATCGTACTCCTTAAAAGTCATAACTATACGAAACTAATGTGCCTATGCGTTCTTTTTCTTCATTTTCCTCATCAGATTTTTGGTAACCGATACTTAGACCCAGACCGTTAGAGAACCGGTATCCGACAGAGACTTGATAGATGTGGCCGTCGTGTCCCTCATCTGCTTCATCAGCATCGTTGTTTATGTGTGTGTAGGTGGTACCAAGGTTCCAGTTTTTGTAATCTAGTCCTAATCCAATTGTGGTATAACTTCGATCGTGGCCATTCTCTCCACCCAAGTGATTGATTTGCATATGCTCTGCGATCAGATCAGCTTCGATGTCTTTTGTTAGTTTTTGCGTATACGCAAGTGACGCGGAATAACGAGTTTCATCCTCTGCGTTTCCCGCGCCTGCAGCTTGTTTTGCATAACCCAGGCCATAGGTTAGACCTTCGGCAACGTTGTTATCCAGTGAATAAAAATCAGTACCCCCTAGCGAGATGGCAAATGACTGAAAGTCTTCTGTATTTGATATGCCGCCGTCGTCCTTACTGGTGTTTCCACGCGCATGTACTACAGAATCACTCAATACGGTGTCTGCAAAAAACGAACTGACGTTAAGAGTATGTCTGCCAAAGTCACCTGCGTCGTGATTCAGCTTTGCGCCTATTCCGATACGCTCGCGGATCACATAGCTCTCAATGACGTGGTAGCCATACATCCCAGGAAAGTTATGATAATCAAATCCTACAACCGGGTTAAATTTACCAGCATATAATGAATAATGCTCATCATCAAAGTTGATCGTCAGCTGTTCAACAAGAAGAGGGTGGTCGTCGAAGAGTTTATCTGTCGCTACTTCATTTTCATGATGTTCGCCCTCTTCCTCATGATGTTCGCCTTCTTCCTCATCGTGATGTTCTTCCTCTTCGGCATGACCATGCCCGTGATGATGACCCGCGGGTTCTCCTTCAAGTTTTATATTTGCGTTCACTGAGAGTTTTGAGTTAAACCGCATCCCGAGTTCCATGTGCGAGTGCGTGTAAGCCTCATCAAACTCCTCGCTTGCTTCTTCTGCATCCACAATTCGGTCAAAGTGAATTTTTATGTCGACATGGCTATAGAAACCTTTATCGCCCTTTGAATGACTGCCATGATCATGACCGCCGGCGGCATATACAGGGGCGCTGAGTAAGGCTAGCATGGGAATCGGAACTAAATTCTTTAACATTTGTTATCTCTTTTGTTGTTAGTCGTTCGAAACATTAATTTTTTTGTTGTTATGTTATAACATCACATTTATATAAAGGAAAGATAAATTTGTTTTACTCTAGGAGTGATTATGAAGTTTAAACATTTAGCCGTTACGGTAGTTGCAGCCTTGGTTTCACTTGTCCCAGTTCACAATGCAGACGCGAAGGACATAGTTGTAACCGTCAAGCCTCTGCATTCGTTAGTAACAGGTGTAGTCGGCAATACAGCGAGAACGCATTTAATCGTTGATGGAAACCAGTCTCCGCATGGATTTAAATTTAAGCCGTCTCAAATTAAATTATTAAATAATGCCGCAGTTGTCTTTTATATCGGAGATACTTTTGAGACATTTATGGAGAAGGCGTTTAATGTGATACCGAGCAATGTTGTCAAAGTGCCGGTGGTGGAAAAAGCACGATTAAAGCTGCTTCCTTATAGGGAAGGGGGGGCTTGGGAAGAAGATAAACATGAAGGGCACGACCATGGCCATGAAGGACATCACGATGAAGGCGGTGGCGATATGCACGTATGGCTGGATCCTGACAATGCCATTAAAATGATTAAGGCAATTACGCGCCAATTGAGTAGGGTCTATCCTGAGAATAGAGACACATATAAAGCGAATGCGCGAAGTTATGTTCAGAAGATCACTGCTTTAGACTCTGAGCTAAGTGCAGTCCTGTCTAATTCAAAGGAGTCTCCGTTTATTGTTTTCCACGATGCTTACCAATACTTTGAAAAACACTATGGCCTCAATGGAGTGGGTTCCATAACGTTTGATCCCCATGATTTCCCATCGCCAAAACGCTTAAAGGAAATCCGGTCAAAACTCAATGAAACGTCAGCGGCATGCGTTTTTAGCGAGCCTCAGTTTTCTGATCGTCTGGTTCGCACTGTCATAAAAGGAACTTCGGCAAAAACCGCTTTGATCGACCCACTTGGTTCTAGTATCGAGGATGGTCCAGACCTGTATTTCACACTGCTAAAAAATATGGCAGATACTTTCAAAAGTTGCTTTAATTCTTGAATCTACAGGCTCATCTGGATTTTTGAATTTGGTGCATAAGTTGTTTCTCAGGTTAGGAACGGCGGTTAACCCTAGCCTAAGAAAATTCTAATTCGTTACTTAATTGATATCTATCAATGATAGAGAGATATTTTACTGGTTTTTGACGCAAAAAAATGGTGACCCTTAAATCAGAATTACCATGCAGCTTGATAGATGGCGCGAGCATCATTCTGCTCAACAGGGCGTGGGTTATTGACCAGTAGGCGGGTTTGGTTCATCGCATCCCGCGCGAGTAGATCGAGCGCGTCGGCGGGAATGCCAACATCCCGCAGTCTCGCTTCTAAACCGCAACGCGAACTAAGGGCAGCCATCTCTTCGGCAAAGGCTGCTGCCGCTTCCTGCGGTCCCATAGAGGAAAGTGCGGGAAATATCGAAGGAGCCATCTCAGCATAGGGAGTTGGCGCAACAGCCGCATTGAATCGTAACACATGCGCCAATACGAGTGCGTTAGATAGACCATGTGGTATCTTAAAGTGGCCACCAATGGGATAGGCTAAGGCATGAACAGCGGCAACTGGAGAATTTGCAAAGGCCTGCCCTGCTAGCATTGATCCCAGTAACATATCTGCCCGTGCTTGCTGATTGTTACCATCATGCACTGCTAACTCTACGGCGCTCCCAAGCAGGCTAAGTGCCTGTAAAGCAAGTTGGCGGGAGATAGGATTATTATTAGTTGAGCTTGACGCGTAGGCCTCGATTGCGTGAACCATGGCGTCGATACCCGTCGCTGCCGTTATATGCGGTGGTACAGAGTATGTAAGAGTTGGATCAAGAAGTGCAATATCAGGAAGAATTAGAGGAGATACCACTCCCATCTTTTCACTTTTGCCTGTTGTAATGATGGAGATTGGTGTTACTTCTGATCCCGTACCTGCCGTTGTAGGCACTAGAATTAATGGTAAGCGGGGACCTACAGCGTTACCTATACCATAGGCTTGCTCCAATCCTTGATGTCCTGGCACCAGTAATGCCGCCAGCTTGGCAACATCCAAGGAGGAGCCACCGCCAAGACCGATAATAATATTGGCCTCAGCGGAGCGCGCGGCATCAACAGCTGCATGGACTACGGATTCTGGAGGGTCAGACATGACCTCACCATAAACATTTGCACTTATACCCGCCGCCTTAAGACTATTTATTGCCGTGTTGACAATATTAGTAGCCATCATACCGGGGTCGGTGACCACAAACGCTCTCTCATACCCGTCTGCTGAAAGTATCGACCCAATATCTTTAAGGAGCCCGTTTCCAAAGCGGATCGATGGAGACGTATTGAAAATAAAGGGCTTTGTCATGTATAAATCTCCATTATAAAGAAATACTATTCAACGATAATTTAACACAATTACGGCTCTGTTATATAACGAACATTAGAAAGAGTAATCTGCTTGTTATGAATTATTGCTAGAAATATGAAGACGGTTTAGATTAACTATCGTAGTCCAATTGCAATAACAAATAATAAAAAAATAGTGTCTGTCGGCATTGGAGAAATTAGTAAGTGAGTGATAGTAACTATAGAATAGGCATAGACGTTGGCGGGACATTTACTGATATCGTAGCAGTCTCGGATGAAGGAACGGTCATATTTTCCAAAGCGCCAAGCACGCCGGCGGATCCGTCGATAGGGGTTATGGATGCTATCGAAAGATTATCGCATGAGCTTGAAACTGATAGTGCTGGACTGCTCTCCAGAACGGAAAGAATTGTTCATGGTACGACGGTAGCAACCAATGCGTTGTTAGAACGTAAGGGAGCTAAGACGGGTTTATTGACGACAATCGGGCATCGCGATGTCTTGGAAATGCGAGAGGGATTGAAGGAAGATCGCTATAATATGCGGTTAGCTGCGCCTGAGACCCTCGTTCCTAGATATTTGCGCCTAGGAGTAAAGGAACGAATAAGGCCCGATGGTTCGGTTCATATTCCATTAGATAATTGTTCTCTCGACGCAGCCATAGAAAAACTAAGAGAGGCAAAAGTCACTTCTATCGCTGTCTGTTATTTACATGCGTATAAAGAGTCAAAACATGAAAAAGAAACACGTTCACGAATTGAATCTAAGCTTCCTGGTGTCTCGGTTTCATTGTCATCTGAAGTATTTCCAGAGATAAAAGAATATGAGCGGGTTTCAACGACCGTTGTTAATGCCTATGTGCGGCCAGTTGTAGAAAAGTATCTGCGAAAACTGGGAGATAGATTAAGCGAAACGGGTTATATGGGGCCCGTTTTAATTATATTATCCCATGGTGGGGTAGCACCAATTGATGAAGCGGTCAGATTGGCGGCTGGTACTGTGCTATCGGGTCCCGCTGGCGGCGTTGCAGGGAGCCGTTATGGGTCTTCATTAATTGGAGCAGAAAATCTAGTGCCTTTTGATATGGGGGGAACCAGTACTGATATTTCGATGATCGTAAACGGTGAACCTGCACTTTCATCAACTAGAGGAATTGCAGGACAGCGGGTTGCACTACAATCCCTAGATATCGCCAGTATTGCTTCTGGGGGTGGTTCAATTGCCAGAGTAGATAATGGGGGTATTCTTCGTGTTGGACCAGAAAGTGCTGGAGCCGTTCCGGGACCAGCCTGTTATGGAAAAGGTGGCGTTGAAGTTGCTGTAACAGACGCTAGTGTTGTGCTTGGATTTTTAGACCCCAATAATTTTTTAGGGGGAAGAGAGAGCCTTGATAAAGGGGCAGCAGAGGTGGCGGTCGATAAATTAGCCGGCAAACTCTCAGTGAGTAGAGCTGAAGCGGCAGAAGGTGTTCACCGAGTTATTAATACCCAAATGGCAGAAGGTATAAGGCTTGTTTCGGTGCGCAGAGGCGTTGATCCTCGTAAATTTGCATTGTTGTCATTTGGAGGTGCAGCCGGAATTCATATTACTGAAATAGCGCGTCAGTTAGAGGTTAGACGGGTAGTAGTTCCTCGGACAGCAGCAGTGTTATCAGCATGGGGGATGCTCGCAACTGATCTTAGATACGAGGTTAGCAGAACACATATAGGAGACGCGGGGTCCCTAGAGGCAAACTCGGTTCGTCAGATCTTTTATGAGATGGAGCAGGAGGGCAGAGCGCGTTTAGCGGCTGCTTTTGACGGTGAAATTAGTATAAAGTCGTCTGCCGATATGAGATACGGGGAGCAAATTTATGAAATAGATGTATCTTTGGATGGTGTTAATTTTGATAGTAAAGATTTGATGCAAGAAATATCAAATAGGTTTCACGAGCGGCACAATGAACTTTTTACTTACAGCTTGCCAGATCAGGAGGCTGTTCTCGTCAATGGCAGGTTGGCTGTTATCGGCGAGTTGCCAAGATTACCGGAAGAACCTCAAAAAATATCAGGCACGACAGTAGGCCAAAGTAAACAGAGACACATATACTTGTCAGGCTGGCAAGATGTTTCGGTTTTTGACTTAGAGAGTCTTTTGCCTGGAGCAACAGTCTCTGGTCCTGCTATAATTGAGTCAGCGACTACTACCATTGTCCTTCGCAAAGGCGATGAAGCGGTCATTACATCAAACTTATGGCTGGATATAAGTGTGGAACGTTGATGATTGTCCTGGTGAAAAATTAGTCACACTTCAGCATTATTTTTCCGATATGTTTACTGGACTCCATAAGGGTATGAGCATCACAAGCATTTTTTAAGGAAAACGTTTTATAGAGCACAGGTTTAATTTTTCCTTGCTCATAAAGCGGCCAAACGTATTCCTTTAAGTCCGCTGCTATTTCTGCTTTCTGTTTAACAGTTCGGGGGCGAAGTGTGGACCCTGTCAGAGTTAAACGCATAGTCAACATTTTTAAAAAATTAAATTTCTCAACTACGGGAGGTTGAAGGAAAGCAATCTGACATAAGCGGCCTTCCACGTTTAGAGAGTCCAAGTTACGTTGCATATATGGTCCACCAACCATATCGAGTATCACATCAGCACGTCCTTCTGATTTCATTACTTCCACGAAATCTTCTTCATTATAATTAATTGTATGATCAGCCCCTAACTCCTTACACACTTTGCATTTTGCTTCTGACCCGGCAGTGACAACTACTCTTGCGCCAAAGGCTTTGGCTAACTGAATGGCGGTGGTGCCGATACCACTGCTTCCTCCATGAATTAGGATAGTTTCTCCAGACTTTAAATGGCCTCGCGTAAAAACATTCGTCCAGACGGTGTAACTTGTTTCCACAATGGAGGCGGCTTCTTCTAAAGTAAAACCTTTAGGAATTGGAAGGCACTGAAGAGCTGGTGCTGTACAGTACTCCGCGTATCCACCCCCGGAAACCAGAGCGCAAACGTTCTCTCCAATATTTAAATCTCCGACTTTATTTCCTTTAGAAATAATTTCTCCGGCGATTTCTAAACCAGGAATATCCGATGCCCCGGGTGGTGGCGGATAACCGCCAAGTCGTTGCATCACATCGGGCCGATTAACCCCGGCAAACGCAACCTTGATAAGTACCTCGTCTTCATTAGGTACTGGCATTGCTCGCTCAGTTAGTTGGAGGCCTTCTGGCGGACCAAAGTCCCTTATTTCAACGGCTTTCATTTTGGCGGGTAATACTGTCATTTGATATTCCTATAATTTTTCATTCAAACCTTAGGCATCTATTCTAGCCTTTTTTCGACGCTCAAGTATTAGCTTATTACTCTCCTCAGATCCATCATGGAATGAACCAAACCATTTATCCATTGGCACTGTACCGTCTCCTCCATAATTACATTCGAAATATTTATGGTGTAAGTAGTGAAAATACCGTTGCCCTAAGGTGAGGGGCTTTTTTCCAGCAAATAGATATTTATCAAATCCTAAATGTCCGAGTGCTGGTGTGAGTCCTGTTGCTTGGACATGCAGGATAGCGTGAATTGGGTGGGACAGAACTAACCAGTGAATCAGGATCCCACTGAAATATAGTAAATGTTCAAATGGATGCATCGCTAATCCAGACCAGGGTCCTATATCTACATTTTTGTGATGTAATGCATGAACGTGTTTGTATAGAAATCTATTATGAAGGATACGGTGGACAATATAAAAATGGGCGTCTCGAAACAGTGGGATAACAAGAAATAAAATTACAAACCATACAGGGTTTGTGTCCCAGTCAAGAAAGGGAACCAGATTATTTGCGAAGGCCCACATAGTCATAACTTCGTATGTTGTCCAAACGGTACAGCCGCTAAGTACAGTGTACAACATATTATCGTAAACTTGATCACCGAAAAGAAAACGCCGATGTTTTGCTTGTGGGGATCGTTTATTAAATGAAAACTTTTTTCCTTGAGCGTTCAGAATATAAAACCTGAAATGCCACCCTCCAAAAACTAAGAACATTAATGCAAGATTTCGAAAATATATGACACTCACCCACTCGACATTGAATGTTTGCATGCTTTCCACGTTGGGGGTTAAAAAAAACCACGTAACCAAAGCGAGCGCCATATAACATATGTTGCGAGGAAGAAAGTATCCGGGGTATCCAAATACATACTTTAAAATTGAAAACGGGCGGAGGGGCCAGCTAAAAAGTGGAGGCGTTGTTATAAGTGCCGGTGACCACTCTGTTTCATCATTAACCTTGTAGCCATCAATCTCACTGGACATACTGAGCCTCCCTAGAAAACAAAATGTTTCTTTTCAACCTTATCCTAACGTTTTAGTTTTTGTTTAAACTAATATTTGCCTAGAAACGTTAATATATCAGTATGGTAATACCTTGCGATAGCATTAAAATACTCCCGTTAAGTTTAATAGGGTTAGAGATTCTGCGTTAGTTATGTAGGATTTTTTCAAGCACAGGCATCAAGTAGCGCCGAAATACTTCTGGATTTTCTGACATTGGAAAGTGTCCAACATTTTTCATTACCTCAAAATATTCAGCTTTTATCAATTGAGAGAGTTCATAGCCCATCTCAGGTGTAGCAGATGCGTCATATTCACCATTGAGCAAATAAATAGGGCAGTCCGAATTAATTAAAGTATCAGTTAACGCATTACGGAGATCACCATCAAAAAAGTAGTAATTTAAATCACCTTTAAAAATACCTGGACCGCTTTGCATATAGTGCCACATCGTTTCCCAGCGTTCATGAGAGGGGGATTGTGGCGCAGTCATACCGGCCATTAATGCTCCTGCGATTTGCCCACCGTGTATATCTGGTCGATGCAAAACGTCCGACGGCGTCGCTTCTCCAAGGCTTCGGTCCTCGGCAAAAAGCGCAGATTGAAGACCAATAACAGCCTTGAATGATTTTCCATGATTTAATGCCAAATGTAATACTACTCGTCCACCAATAGAACATCCCATTATGACTGGATTTTCAAGTTCTAAGGCACTCAAAAATGTCATGACGATACTCATGTAGGAATTGGTGGTTAGTTCATAAATACTTTTTTCGAATCCATGAGGAGGAGATGATTTTCCATGCCAAGGTAGGTCGAATGTAATCACGCGGAAGTTATTTGTAATTTCTTGGTCGTTTAATAGGTGCTGATATTGCCTGCTATCACTCCCTGCTGTGTGCAGACAGACTAAAGGAACACCCTTTCCAGCTTCTTCGAAGTAAAGTCGATGGGGAGTTCCTTCTATAGTTAATTGAATATATTGTCCTTTTATATCTTCTATCTTTGCCGGGGCAGGCCTTCTATAAGTGTTTTCATCTGATACTATATTAGAGAATAGCATTTCTAGGAGTAATAAGTGCTGGTTAAACTTTATTATATTTCCGGTTACAATCAGGTTTTGAGTTCTACGCATGGTTGAAAGGCATTGAAACCCGGGCGCCGCAGTTGCTTTTTTCAAGTTTAACCAAGCTTTTTTTGTGGCACTTAATGTGAAGTCATAATCTTTTGAATTGAGTGTTGGGGAAACCTCTATATTTCCGGAAATAATAGACAATTCAAAGGGGACGTCATCCGCTATTATTTTAATTATCAATGGTGAAAAACAGGAGTGTAACAATATATTTTTATTGGTCTTTGATTTCTCGACAATATAATCAAACATATTGTTCCCATTCTGATTAAGAATTCGATGGTTTGTTAGGCATAATTTCACTAGCTTTTTAATTGGGCAAGGTTCGTTATTATTCTATCGGGTTTTGCTGAAATACCTTCCGGCAATACCCCATACCCCCGTGGATCGCGCCAAATAGAAAATATTCCTAGTTTTTGGGGTGCGATAACCTCCCAGTCGATATTGTCACCAACCATCCAAGTTTCTGTGGCAGCAACATTTAATTTTTCCATTGCAATTTTATAGGCTTGTAACTCGGGCTTTCCCACACCTGCCTCACCCTCTATCTGGACATGAAGAAAATACTGTTCTAAATCAAATTTATTTATTTTTGCTCGCTGTGCCTCTGAAGCACCATTGGTTACTAGTGCGAGTTTAATTCCCTCTAGTTTAAGATTTTTTAGGGTGGAAATAGCGTCTGGGAACAGTGTGGTTTTATCAAACATAATTGCACCGCATCTATCGGCTATTAACCAACGAGTATTCCGATCATATCTCTCATCCGAGCCTATGGCGTTATCAAGGATTGTGAAACGCGCAGTTCTTATATCTAGTCTACCGCTCTTATGTCGTTCTGGCACAGACCAAAAATCTGTTGCGGATCTATCTATTTTGCTTACCAGATCATCTATGTCTTCAGGCTTAGGAACTATGTGTACTTTTTTTTGTTTCCAGATATCTTGAATAGCTTCCTGCCAAAAGACAGTTCGGTGATGGTGGGGTGAAATAAGGGTATCATCAAGATCGAATAATATAGCTTTAGGCCGCATCACAGAAATCCATTAAATGTCGGTAATTGAGGGTGAAGTTTCGGAAAAACCATTTAATTGATTTATTGGCAGGGGGTCGAGCATTTTTCGAACCTTAAAAACTATATTTCCATCAATCTCGGTTCTCTCTAATGTATTTTTAAATACATCACGCATACCTTTTTTCAATTTTAGTGGAAGAGGTTTGATTGTTTGAATCAATAGGTCAACCATTACGGAATTAACCCTTCCATCTATCTGTAATTCACCAATATTGTCGAGCTTTAGGTTTACAATAAAACGTGTTTTACGAGATGAATTTTTATCTTTATCTGGAGAGTTTTTATCTTGATGAATGAATAACTGAATTTGGCTAAGTTGTTCATCACTCAACATTGGAAAGAAAAATGCTCTCCAGCCACTATCAGAAGGTTCGCTTGCTCGTTGCATTAGGAGTAAATCTTCGTCTAACCCTCTTATTAAACCGGGCTGGGTTCTATTTATGATATTTCGATTTTCGTGACCTAGCCATAAACTTGGATTACTCATTCGAATTGCAGCAATGAATATTGCCATAGTAGCCGTTAATTTTTGATTCGGTTTTCCAATTTGGTTGTTTGTGAAATTAATTGCTTTGTTGGGGGACTTGATATTCAGGTCCGATATAAATGTTTCAAGACGCACCCAACCATTTATCAATTGCCCTATAGTTAGTGTTTTAGGAGTTATATTTTTATTTATTCTGGCAGGTAA
>Ga0315316_10002800_pt1 | contig 12591 bp, 10 predicted proteins | sample M160m3416metaG_FD_203702 | JGI IMG/M metagenome (GOLD analysis project Ga0315316, IMG submission 203702) | Ammonia-oxidizing marine archaeal communities from Monterey Bay, California, United States - M1 60m 3416 | ecosystem: Environmental > Aquatic > Marine > Intertidal zone | place: USA...
GTATCCGAACTGACGGGCTACAACATTCTCGGCAAGGCGGAATTTCTGAACCCCGGCGGGTTGGTAAAAGACCGCGCGGCGCTTTACATGATTCTCGACGCCGAGAAGAACGGCACCCTTCAACCCGGCGGCGTGATCGTCGAAGGCACGGCGGGCAATACGGGGATCGGTCTGGCGCTGGTCGCCAACGCGCGGGGCTATCGGACTGTGATCGTCATTCCCGAAACACAGAGCCAGGAAAAGATGGACATGCTGCGCCTGTGTGGCGCGGAGCTGATGCCGGTACCGGCAAAGCCTTACGAGGATCCGGAAAACTATGTCCGCCGGTCCGAACGCGTCGCCGCGGAATACGCCGAGACGGAACCCAATGGCGCGCTGTGGGCCAACCAGTGGGACAATCCGGCCAACTGGCAGGGCCACTACCAGTCAACCGGCCCCGAATTCTGGTCGCAGACCGACGGCAAGGTGGACGGCTTCATCTGCGCCATGGGCACGGGCGGCACGCTGGCCGGTATTTCGACCTATCTGAAGGAACAGAACACGGATGTGAAAATCGGTCTCGCCGACCCGATGGGGGCCGCCATGTACAGTTATTACAAAACCGGTGAGCTTGCGAGCGAAGGCGGCTCGATCACCGAGGGCATCGGCCAGGGCCGGATCACCGGCAATGTTGCGCAAGCTCAGGTCGACCTGCCGTATCAGATTCCCGATGAAGAAGCCCTACCAATCGTGTTCGATCTGCTCAAAAACGAAGGACTGTGCCTCGGTGGATCATCGGGCATCAACGTCGCCAGTGCGATCCGGCTGAGGCAGGAACTGGGACCCGGCCACACCATCGTCACCGTGCTGTGCGATGGCGGCCAGCGCTATCAGTCCAAACTGTTCAATCCGGCATTCCTGGCCGAAAAAGGTCTGCCCACACCCGACTGGCTGTAATTACCGGTAGCGTTTTTCCAGCATCTCGAATACGGCGCGCAGGCTTTGCGCCTCGCCGCCTGCCGGGCGCCCCGGTTTAGCGGACAGGTTCCACGCCATGATATCTAAATGCGCCCACGGCGTGTCGTCGCGCACGAATTCCTGCAGATAGAGCGCGGCCGTGATTGCACCGCCGAACCCGCCTTCGGACACGTTGTTGATATCGGCGACTTTGCTTTCCAGCATTTGCCGATAGGGCCGCCACAGCGGCAGACGCCACATGGGATCGCCCACCGCATCGCCGGCCTTTGAAAGGTCCGCCGCCAGGTCGTCGTTATTTGCAAACAACGCTGGCAGTTCGGTGCCGAGAGCAACCCGCGCGGCACCGGTCAGCGTCGCAAAATCCAGGATCATATCGGGGTTTTCGCTATCGGCCTCGGCCAGCGCATCGCACAGTACCAGCCGGCCCTCAGCATCGGTATTGCCGATTTCAACCGTGACACCCTTACGCGTTGTGATCACATCGAGCGGCCGGAAAGCATTGCCCGCCACGTTGTTTTCGACTGCCGGGACCAGAACCCTGAGACGTACGCGCAGCTTCAGCGCCATGATCAGGTTGGCAAGACCGAGCGCATGCGCCCCGCCGCCCATATCCTTTTTCATCCGCAGCATCCCGCCCGCCGGCTTGAGATCGAGCCCGCCGGTATCGAAACACACGCCCTTGCCGACAATGGTCACCTTGGGATCGGTCTTGCGGCCCCAGCGCAGGTCGATCAGGCGGGGTGGATCGTCGCTCGCGCGGCCCACTGCATGAATGGTCGGATAATTCTGTTTCAGAAGTGCATCACCGGTGATCACTTTGACATCGGCCTTGAAGCCCTGGCCCAGCGAACGTGCCGCCGCAGCAAGCTGCGACGGGCCCATATCTTCAGCCGGTGTGTTGATCAGATCGCGGACCAGTGAAATGGAATCCGCCATCGCTTTGACCCGCGCCTTGTCTGCGCGCGCCGGCCAAACAAGTGTCGGCAGCTTTTTGCCCTTCGCCGATTTGTAGCGTTCGAACCGGTACCCGCCGAGCGCCCAGCCCGCTGCCACCGCGGTTGCCCCGGCGGCGCCCATACGGGCATCGATCCGGTATGAGCCCTCCGGCAGTGCGGTGGGCAGGGACGCATAGTCCCAGAATCCATCATGATCGCTGACGCCCACAAGTACGCGCGCAAGCTTGCCACCCTTGCCGGCAACCAAACTGATCTGCCCGGCGCGGGCTTTGAACCCGGCGGATTTCACCCAAGCCCGGATCTCCGCCGGTTCTTTCTTGAGCCAGGAATCGAATACCGCCGTTTCAACTGGCGTAACAGGCACCGTTGTGCCGAGCGCTTTGTCGCGAAACATCAAATTTAATCCCCTGTGATCGTCCGGCATGTTGACTTCATGCATGTCACGAGTGTTTGTAGACAAGCAGAACCGCGGGTCAAGGACGGCCCTCGAAACCAGACCGATGAACGGTCCCAAGATAAGATGGGAGCAGGCGAATGGCCGTAATGAAACCGAAAGACCGTACCCCGTATTCCGCGATCGTGGACCGTCCGAAACTGTCCCTGCCGGATGGCGGACGGATGATCCTGTGGCCCCTGATGTCGCTCGAAGTCTGGGATATCGACCGCGCCATGGCCCGCACGGTTCTGCCGCCGCCCCAGCACCTGCAGATGCTGCCCGATGTGCCCAACTGGTCGTGGCACGAATACGGCATGCGGGTGGGTTTCTGGCGGCTGCGCCAGCTCTTCGACGACATGGGCATCAAAGGCACCGTGACCATGAACGGCCGTGCCTGTACCGAATACCCGCGCGTGGTCGAAGCCTGTCTGGAATCGGGCTGGGAGTTCAACGCCCACGCGTTCGAACAGATTCCGATGCACAAGGTCGACGACCAACGCGAAAATATCCGCAAAACCATCGAGGCCATTGAAGCGGTCTGCGGCTACAAGCCGCGTGGCTGGTTCGGGCCCGGGCTGACGGAGACCTTCGAGACGCTGGACTACCTGACCGAAGCGGGCTTCGAATATATCGGCGACTGGGCGTTCGACGACCAGCCGGTCCCGCTGAAAACCGAGCATGGCGAACTGGTGTCCCTGCCCTATAATTTCGAGATCCACGACATCGTCGTCTCGATGATCCAGACCCAGGATTCCCACGTCTTCAAGACCCGTGCGATCGACTATTTCGACACCATTTATGCCGAAAGCGCGGAATCCACGCGTGTCATGTCGTTTGCGGTCCACCCTTATATTTCGGGCTCACCGCACCGCATCCGCTATGTGCGCGAATTGATGGAATACATGCTCGACAAGCCCGGCGTGGTCGTCATGACCGGCGACCAGATTCTCGACTGGTACAAATCCCAGGTCGGCTAACGCCGAAGCGCTACCACAGATCGCTGAACTGAGTGGCGACGACGTCTTCATAGAACGGATCGCCTGTCATCAGGCCCATATCGCGGGTAAACGCGTTCATGCCGGACACAAATTCCGGGGTGATCGCCGCATCGTAATAGTCGAGATCGCGTTCGACGACCTGCGCGATCAGCGCGGTTTCCGCTTCCGGGAAACTTTTGCGGCCAACCTCGGTCGCAATACTGACATCTGCCTTGATGGCTTTCTGGACATTGACGATCGCGCGCACGGCGGCCGCGACCACATCCGGTTTCTCATCGATCATCTTTTCGGTCGTGGCGAAAACCGGCTGCGTGAAATTGAACGATGCCGCCGGCCCCACACCGCGGCGTGGATCCAGCACGATGGTGCCGGCGCCACGCGTAACGGCAACTTCCGCGCCCATGCCATTAGCCCAGAACGCATCGATCTTGCCGTCTTCGAGTGCGGCCGCCGCCGTGACGCCGAACGACACACCGGGCACCACTGTACCGGGGATAGGTGCGATGTTCACATCGTTGTCCGGATCGATGCCGGCCTCTTTCAGAAGCGCACGAAGCCCGAGGTCGACCCAGGGTGCGGCCCCGATATTCAATCCCTTCAGGGCATCGGTATCACCGAGCGCGATGTTCAGATCGGTTTTTGCGACCAGGAACCAGTACATCCCCTGAGACAGCGCACAGACCAGCTTCGCGCCTTCCCATTCAGGAAAACCGGCAAGCGTGGAATGCGCCGAGCCGCCGACGAAATCGACATCGCCGTCGCGCAGGGCCTTGTTGGCGTCATCGACCGGGAAGATCAGCTCATATGTCATGTCGAGCCCTTCCTTTTCGAAGAAGCCAAGCTCGACCGCCGCGGGCGCGGGGAAATACGAATTTGAGATAAGATCGGGTACTGCGATTTTCATTTTCTGTTTCCTTGAATTTTTTTGCCTTTTCAGCCCTGGCTGAAATCCTTAGCGCTAGCTGAAATCAACGCCTTTTTGCACCCCGGGACGTGCGCCGATTTCAGCGAACCACCGGTCGATGTTCGGGCACCCTTCGGTGAATTGGGGTGTGACCGCCTTGGCGCGGTACACCACGGGGTAGAATGCAAAATCCGCGATGGTCACTTCATCGGCACCGGCGTATTTGCGGTCCGCCATCTGCCCATCCCAGGCTTTCATGTACCGGTTAAACCGGGCGCCAAAATCGTCCATCGTCGGTATATGCGGGTTCTCCATACGACCGATCGTAAATATCGCCATCAGCACGCCGGTCATATCGGTGGCGATACTCATGATATCGCGGCGAAAATGCATATCCTTACCCAGCTGTTCGGGCAGAAACTTGCCGGATTTCTGCGCCAGATAGGCAAGGATCGCCATCGACTGGCTCAGCGTGAACGGCTTGCCGTCCGCATCTGACGGGCCGTCCGGGTCGATGATCGTCGGGATCAGCCCCATAGGATTGAGCTTCAGGTATTCAGGCGCTTTATTTTCGCTGCCCGCCAGATCCACATTGTGAAGCGTGTAGTCCAGACCGGCTTCGTCCAGCATGATTTTGGCGCGCAGACCATTCGATGTCGGCGCCGCATATAGATCGATCATATCATCCTCCCGATTGGCCTCGACGGGCCCAAATTCTTTGACGGTTTGAGTAGCATATTTCAATCCGGCGGGCGATGGCCGGATTCACTCCGCGAGTGCGGACGCTTCCTCGAATTCTTCCTGCAGGACAAGCCAGGCTTCTTCCGCCTCACTGAGCTGGCGCGCCGCCCAGCCGAGATCCCGCTGCAGGGCAACCAGTTTGCCGCTGTCGCCCTCATACAGTTCCGGGTCAGCCATCTGTGCCTCGATTTCGGCTTTCTCGGCCTGGATTTTTACAACGTTCTTTTCAGCGCGCTGGACTTGTTTGCGCAATGGCGCCAGCGCCTGGCGCTTCTCGGCTGCCTGTTTGCGTTGTTCCTTCCGATCGACCTGAGGCACGTCGATTACCGGTGCGGCAGCCGGTTCCGGTGCTACCTCGGCGATAGGTGATTCCTTCGATTTCTTCTTGTCGCCCGACAACAACAGGGATCGGTAAGCGTCCATATCGCCTTCGAACGACGCCACGCCGCCATCGGCGACCAGCCAGAATCTGTCGGCCGTCAATTCGATCACATGGGGATCATGGCTGACGATCACGACCGCTCCGGCAAAACTGTTAATCGCCTGGATAAGCGCCTGGCGTGAATCGACGTCGAGATGGTTAGTCGGCTCATCCAGCAGCAGGATATGCGGGTTTTCGCAGGTCATCAGCGCAAACAGCAGACGTGCCTTTTCGCCGCCCGACAGATTGCCGACCCTGGTATCCGCCCGCTGTTGACTGAACCCGAACCGGCCTAGCTGGCTGCGGAGCTGAACATCGCGCTGATCGGGCAGACGACGGCTGAGCTCGATCACCGGGCTCGCATCCATATCTAGTTCTTCGGTCTGGTGCTGGGCAAAATAACCGACCCGCAGCTTGGGCGCTGTGGTCAACGTGCCGGACTTCTGTTTCAGCCGGCCGGCGAGCAGGCGCATCAGGGTGGACTTGCCGTTGCCGTTGGCGCCAAGCAGCGCAACCCGGTCGTCTTCGTCGAGGCGCAGCGACAGCTTGCTCAGTACCGGTGGCCCGTCATAGCCGACCGACGCGTTCAGCACGCTGAACAGCGGTGGCGACAAAGGCGGATCCGGATCGGGGAAATTAAAGGTAACCCGCGCGCCATCGCTATACTCCGCGATCGGCTCCATGCGTTCGAGCATTTTGATCCGGGACTGCGCCTGTTTCGCCTTGCTCGCCTTGTAGCGGAACCGATCCACGAAGCTCTGGATGTGGGCGCGTTGCAGGTCCTGCTTTACGCGCGCGCGTTCGTTCTGTTCGAGACGCATGCGCCGTGTCGCCTCAAACTGGTCGTAACCACCCTGGTACAGGGTCAGCTTGCTGCCTTCGAGATGCAGAATTTCCCGCGATACCCGGTTCAGCAGACCGCGGTCATGACTGACGATCAGGATCGTGCCGTCATAGCGTCGCAGGTAATCCTCCAGCCACAGCGCCGCTTCGAGATCGAGATGGTTCGTCGGCTCGTCGAGCAGCAGCAGATCGGGCTTGGTGAACAGCAGCGACGCAAGCATGACACGCATCCGCCAGCCGCCGGAAAATTCACCGAGCGTGCGTTGCTGCGCCGCTTCGTCAAAGCCAAGACCCGCCAGAATACGCGCGGCACGCGACGGCGCGCTGTGGGCTTCCTTTTCGCCGAGACGTTCGTAGATCTCGAAAATTCGCTCCGGGTCCGTCGCGGTCTCTGCTTCGGCCTGCAGTTCGGTCATTTCGGTATCGGCGGCGAGCACGGATTCAACTAATGCGCCCTGGCCTTCCGGCGCTTCCTGACTGGTGACCCCGATACGCCAGCGCGGCGGAATCGTGATCGACCCGCCATCTGCTTCAATCTCTTTCATGATCAGGCGCAGCAGGGTGGTTTTACCGGTGCCATTGCGCCCGACTAGGCCGACACAATGCCCTGCCGGGATCGCCGCCGACGCGTCGTCGAGCAGCACCCGGGGGCCGATCCGGTAGCTGAGGTTTTCGATCTGCAACATGGCGCGCGGTTTGACACGCCACGGGGCGGATTACAACGGCGCAGTTGGCATTCAGGCGGATTTCGCCGCGGTGAGCCCCAGTTCGGCGACCATCTCGTCCCGCATGACGAATTTCTGGACCTTGCCGGTCACCGTCATCGGAAATTCATCGACGAAGCGGAGATAGCGCGGCACCTTCTGATGGGCGATCTGGCCGTCGCAGAAAGCCGCGATCTCCACCGGTTCCGCGGTCTCGCCATCGACCAGTTTGATCCAGGCGCATAATTCCTCGCCGTATTTTTCGTCGGGGACGCCGAAGACCTGGACGTCGGCGATCTTGGGGTGACGGTAGAGAAATTCCTCGATCTCGCGCGGATAAAGGTTTTCGCCGCCGCGGATCACCATATCCTTGATCCGTCCGACGATGTTGAAATATCCGGCGTCGTCCATGGTCGCGAGATCGCCGGTATGCATCCATCTGCCCGCATCGATCGCTTCGGCGGTACGTTCCGCATCACCCCAATAGCCGCGCATCACCGAATATCCGCGGGTGCATAATTCCCCGGTCTCGCCAGGGGGCACGATCCGTCCGTCGCTATCGATGATCTTAACCTCGAGATGCGGCTGGATGCGCCCGATGGTCGAGACCCGCCGGTCGACAGGATCGTCCACCGATGTCTGGGTCGACACCGGGCTGGTCTCGGTCATGCCATAGGCAATGGTGACGTCTTCCATATGCATGTTCTCGATAACCTGCTTCATCACCTCTACCGGACAGGGCGAGCCCGCCATGATGCCGGTGCGCAGGCTCGACAGATCGAAATTCGCAAAATCCGGATGCTGCAACTGGGCGATGAACATGGTCGGCACGCCGTACAATGCCGTGCATTTTTCGGCGGATACCGCTTCGAGCGTCGCCAGCGGATCGAACCCTTCTCCCGGATAGATCATCGCCGCCCCATGGGTCACCGATGCGAGATTGCCCATCACCATGCCGAAACAGTGATACAGCGGCACCGGGATGCAGATCCGGTCGTCTTCGGTCAGCGCCTGGGCACGGCCGACAAAGAACCCGTTATTGAGAATATTGTGATGGGTCAGCGTCGCCCCCTTGGGCGAGCCGGTCGTGCCGCTGGTGAACTGGATATTGATCGGATCGTCGAACTGAAGGCGCGGTGCAAGCGCGACGGCCGCACCATGACCCGCTTTTCGGCCGCGCGCGAGAATGTCGTCGAACGCCCATGTCCCGGATGTTTGATCGCCGCCGATCTGAATGACATGACGCACATCGGGCAGCCGCGCCGATTTCAGTTCCCCGGGTGCGGCAGCATCCAGTTCGGGCGCCAGTTCCCGGATCATGCCGATATAGTTGCTGGTTTTGAAGGCGGCGGCGGTGACCAGGGCGGTGCAGGCCACCTTGCTCAGTGCATATTCAAGCTCCGCCAGGCGATAGGCGGGGTTGATATTGACCAGAATCAGCCCTGCCTTGGCCGTCGCAAACTGGGTGATCGCCCATTCGGCACAATTCGGCGCCCATATGCCGATCCGGCTGCCGGGTTCCAGGCCGATATCCATCAGACCTGCAGCAAAATCGTCCACCCGTTCTTTCAGATCCGCCCAGGACCAGTGGATATCCTGCTGGCGGTCGATCAGCGCATCGCGCGCACCCCAGCGCGCCACCGCCGCATCGAACTGCGCGCCGATGGTGGCGCCGATCAGGGGCACATCGGAGGTGCCGCTTGCATAGCTTTGCCGTAACTCGGTCATCGCGGCGTCCTTCCCGGATCGAACTATTCAGCTTTGTCAGTGTAGCAAATTCCTTTCGCAGCCAAAAACGAATGACCATGACCGCGCAGAGATAGAAAATAACGGGCAGGTCACAAAACCTTGAAAACCCCGTGTTGTCGGATAGTCTGGCGCCGCCCCGCATCGTGCAGGGCGAAAAGGAATATCCCATGGCCACCCCCGGCAACGCTGTCGCTCTGGAGCGCGGCGACCGCATACCCAGTTTTTCACTGCCCAACCACGACGGCCGTGGCATGACTTTCTACGATATGGCGCGCGGGAACCCCGGGTTGATCCTGATCGAGGCGGAAAAAGGCGGTGCGACCGACCGCGAAATCGATGCCGTCCGGGACGCCAAAACCCGTATGGAAAAGGCCGGGCTGGAACTTTTTATCGTAACCCGCCGCACTCTCAAGGCCTGCCAGGCGTTTGCCGCAACCATCGATCGACCGGCCCCGGTGCTGCGGGATGCCGCGGGCCAGATAACGGCCGCGTTCCGCGCAGCAGCGTTTCAGGAAGGCCGCGGCAGCGCTTTGTTCGGTCTCGCATACGATTCCAATCAGCGCATTCTCGCGACACTTGTTCCCGGCGATATGTCCCTGATCGATCAGGCATTAAGCCGGGTCGCGGAGGAACCCTCGCTCGCGCCAACCGGGCCGATCGCCGGCCAGGCGCCCGTTCTGATCATTCCCAATCTTCTCTCGACCGGCGAATGCGAAGCGCTGATGACCTACTGGCAGACGACAAACACCGAGGGCGGCGTGTCGGGATATCAGGACGGAAAGTTCATCGACGCCCAGGATATCAGCCAGAAAAAACGGCGGGACAGCCTTCTGGAAGACAAAGAACTGCGCGGCCGTGTCATGGGAAAAATCGCGAAGCGTCTTGTCGCCGAAATGGGAAAATCATTCTGCTATCAGGATTTCATCCTCGAACCCCCGCTCGTCGCCTGTTATGAGGCCGACAGGCAGGACTACTTCCTCCGGCACCGCGACAACATAAGCCCACAAATGGCCTCGCGCCGGTTTGCCCTGTCGTTGAATTTGAACGACGGGTACGTCGGCGGGGCGCTGGTTTTTCCGGAATATGGCGGCCAGCACTATGCGCCCGGCGCCGGCGCGGGGATCGTGTTTTCCTGCTCCCATGTCCATGAAGCGCTGCCGGTGACCCGCGGCGAGCGGTTCGTCTTGCTGACTTTTCTCCATGACCCCAACCGGCAACCCCACCCGTGGAGCATACCGGCGCAGGACGAAGGGAAACGCAGCTAGAGCTTCAACAGCCGCCGCACATTCCCGTTGAGAATTTTTTCGCGGTCTTCGCGGCTGAAATTCAGTTGCTCCGCCCAGTCGACACCGGGCTGGTTTTCGACGAACGGGTAGTCGATCGAAAACATGATCCGGTCGAGACCCATTTCCTGCACCGTGCACAGCAGCGCCGGGTTGGAAAAATTGCCGCTTGTAGTGACGTGAAAATGGGCTTCGAATATTTCGCGGAACGACCGCGTCTGGGTGTTTTCGACGCGGGATAGCGCCTGGTTCACCCGCCACAGCAGAAACGGCAACGTTTCGCCCATATGGCCGAGGATCATTTGCAGACGCGGATGGGCGTCGAACACGCCGGACAGCGCCATGCGGATCGCTTGGGTGGCGGTTTCCACCGTATAGCCCCACCCGGCCGTCGCCAGTGCGGGAAAATCGTCGAGATAATCCTCGTAATAGACGGCGACCACGTCCGGGTGGGGATAGCCCGGGTGCAGATAGATCGGCACGTCCAGCGCTTCGGCGCGGGCATAGATCGGCCAGTATTCCTTGCCGTCGCAAAACTTGCCGTTGGTCAGTCCGTGGATCATCGCGCCTTTGAAGCCGAGGTCCTTCACGCAGCGTTCGAGCTCGTCCGCCGCCGATTCCGGATGTGCGGTCGCCAATGCCGCAAACGCGGCAAAGCGGTCCGGGTGTGCGGCCACGGTCGCCGCCAGATTGTCGTTCGCCTGGCGCGCGATGGCAGGGCCGGTATCGGCATCGAGCCGCTGGGCGGACGGCGCGCCATGGCTGAGCACCTGTATATCGATACCGGACGCATCCATTTCCCTGATCCGCAGATCGGCCACGTCATAAAGCCGGTCGAGCAGCGCGCCGCGGCGGGTCGAATTGCGCCCGGTGAACGTGTCGGTGATGACAGGATCCCAGTAATGCTCTTCGAGCGCGATGATTTCGATGCCGGTCAATGTCGTCATTTTTGAACTCCCCGTTTTAATTACGCTACCAGATCGCAGGCCTCGACGGCATAGCCGCCCACCCGGTAAAGTCCCACGCAATAAAAACAGCGAAAGCCATCGCCATGACCGGACGGATCGACGTACATCACCACGTATTGCCGGAATTCTATATCGAGGCGCAGCGCGGTGCGGGCATTACCGGCACCGCCTATCGCGGGTTTCCGGAATGGACACCCAAACACAGCCTGGCGGTGATGGAAACGGAAGGCATCGCGACGAGCATTTTGTCTTTTACCTCGCCCGGCATCTGGTTCGGCGATATTGCGCAGACAAAGGCCCTAGCCGAACAGTGCAACGATTATCTGGCTACCTTGGCAGCGGGGTATCCCGGGCGGTTCGGCGGGTTCGCGTTCCTGCCGCTGCCCGATATCGATGCCGCCCTGGCGGAAACCGCACGCGTGCTCGACGATCTGAAGCTCGACGGGATTACGCTGCTGACCAGCATCGACGATAAATATATCGGCCATCCGGATTTCGAGGCGCTTTATGCCGAACTGAACCGGCGCAAGGCGGTGGTGTTTATTCACCCGTGCTATCCGCCGGGCACCGAAGCCGACGGCTGGGACATCCCGCGCATGCTGATCGATTATCCGTTCGAGACGACCCGGGTCGCGGTCAACCTGATCTTCCAGGGGGTGATGGAGCGGTATCCCGATATCCGCTTTATTCTGTCCCATTCGGGCGGCACGTTGCCGTTTCTCGCCCACCGGGTTTCTGTCTTCGATAAGGCGACGCCATTCCAGAACAATTACCCGGACGGCGCGCTCGCCTATATCAAACGGTTCTGGTTCGACACCGCGCTTTCAGGCGATGCGGTGCCGCTGGCCGGTCTAACCGCCGTCACCGACACGTCCCGTATCCTGTTCGGGACGGATTATCCCTACATATCGCCGAACGTCGTCACGGATGAGACGACCGGTTTCGACGCGTGGAACGGGTTAAGCGCGACAGACCGCGATGGCGTGAACCGCCGGAACGCAGAAGCACTGTTCCCGCGATTTGCGGGATAGACTCATCCGATTTCGTGCGAACGTCGCCGATTTCGCGAAGGTATTGCGATGCAACGAAGGATTTCAGTTTCCCGACGTTGGAGAACACCGGCTGGATGGATAGCTTATTCCAGTAGGGCGAGCCGTTCTTGCGGTAATTTAGGATCTCGACCTCGATAGGCAGCATGTGCTCAACCGCGTGGCGGATTTTTTCGACAGTGTCGGGATCGGTGTCGACCCCCTGTAGAAACCGCGGATTGCGCCCGATGACTTCGTCCTCGCGATAGCCCGTCTGGCGTTCGAATTCCGGCATCACATAGACTACCGGATTATCGATCTGGTTCGAATCGCTGATTATGCAGGACTTTTGTCGTTCTTCCCGGGTGATAATGTCCGGGGCATCGTCCAGCGACTTGTTATATCTCATGGAATCTACTCCCGATATCTCAGTGCCCGACCATCTAGATGCCGACATGGTTAATCAAACGTTAACGTGAATTGGCGGCGGGAGCCCCGTTTCAGGTCCTGTTACACACGGCCGTGCCGTACCGGGCCTCGATATCGCCGAACAGTTTCGGCCGGGCGATCGCCCGGCCAATCGACTGGACGCCGCTATCGACA
>Ga0315316_10002805_pt1 | contig 12577 bp, 14 predicted proteins | sample M160m3416metaG_FD_203702 | JGI IMG/M metagenome (GOLD analysis project Ga0315316, IMG submission 203702) | Ammonia-oxidizing marine archaeal communities from Monterey Bay, California, United States - M1 60m 3416 | ecosystem: Environmental > Aquatic > Marine > Intertidal zone | place: USA...
TCGAAACCGAGCGGACCCGTTAAGACTTCAGTACCCGAGGGAACTAACCTTCTCAATTCCTCAAACAAATCTTCACGCCCAATAGCTACTTGTTTGGGCCGAAACTCTCGCACCTGGGCTACCAGCAATTCAAGCGAAGACCACGCAGCAAGCGATTCAATCTGGAACTTATCTTGTTGAGCGCGCACTACATCAAGAGTCTGGGTACCAATCGAGCCTGTGGAGCCGAGCACGGCCACTGTAGTCACTATGTAATTATTCCATTTCAGTTAAGAACAAGTTCAGCCACGTAATAGCTAGTTGGCAGAACAAAAAGAAGAGCATCGAAACGATCAAAAATTCCACCGTGTCCAGGCAAAAGGCTACCCATGTCTTTAACCCCTAGATCACGTTTAACCATTGACTGCGCCAAATCTCCTAATGGAGCCATGACCGCTATCGAAATTCCTAAGAACAAAGGATCAAGCATCGATTCTGTCCACGGAAAAACTCCCGGAAAGTTATTCAACACCACAATGCTTACAATGACCGCTAAGAGCATCCCGCCTAAAAGGCCTTCGTACGTCTTATTCGGACTTAGATGAGGCGCTAGCTTACTCTGACCAGTCGTACTCCCGATGACGTAGCCGCCAATATCGTAAGCCGCTGTCGCTAGTACAGCACCTATCAATACTGCATCGCCATGAGGGCGACTCAAAATTAATGCGGCGAATGAGCCCAATACGCCAACCCACATAATACCTAAAATAGTCACGGCCAAATTTGCAGTCGCATGCTCGCCCCCGAAGCCAAAAACAAACCAGCAAAGACCTACAACTATGGCTAACCCAAGAACCACCGGGTAAGTCTCAGCTCCACGGGTATATGCACCTATTGAAAGTCCGGCAACAGCTGTTAACCCGATTAAGGTTGCAGGACGATACCCAAGCGATCGGACCGATTTATAAAATTCAGCGGCAGCCAGAATGAGTGCACCAACCACAAACACCATTAGTGCAGCAGGCCCAATTTTCAACAGTCCAAAAAAAATTCCTGCTAAACCGGCTCCGACGGCAATAGCGACTGGGATATTTCTGCCGCTTCGGCCACTAGCTTCCGAACCCTCAACATTTTGGTTCAGTTCACCATGTACTAATGTTCGCTCATCATTACGAATATTTCGACGCTGACCATAATCATCATTATTTTCCCTCCAATGAGGAGGCGAACCTTCAGAATCTACCCATTCATCAATAAGGTCAGGCTCATTCTCGCTCGCCTCACCGTTGGGTAAATCGGGCTTAGGGCCACTTAATTCGTCATCCACTATTCGCTCTTTGTTCTTAGAACCGAAACTTGAAACGATCCGATTTCTTAGCGATAGTTTAGTCGCTTGGCTATGGGTATTTAACGATTGGCCATCGGCATCGATCAGCCCTTCATGGCTCTGAGGAACGTCAGGCTTCTTCACTCGAGATACTTCACTTTCAGTTCTTTCCCCATAATCACTATTACTCCTAGCGATCTCATGCTCACCTTCACCATCTGGAAGTACCTCAATGCCCTCTCCGAAAATTTCTGCTGTCCGGCTCTCACCAGGGCCGGCTTCATCATTCTCAGTCAACAATTTTGGTAGTTTCAGAGCCGACGCATCAGTTCTCTCTACAGCCAGGCTCTCAATTGAGCGAGCATCAAATATGCCGGTCTCTTCCAAAACTTTGTCATCAAATACATTCTTGTTTTGATCAGCAAAAAGAGTTTGATCAACATATTGGTCGCTAGACGAATCAGTCTCACTAGTCGTATCTAGTTTCGGTTCACGTATTTCTTCATCTGGAGTAGCAAGATCATCAAGTTCCATCAACGAAGTATCCAAAAGATCAACTAGCTCGGATTGTTCTTCCGAATCTTGCCGAACTGGGGACATGGTTGGCAGCGTGTCCGACCTCGCCGCATCAAAGAAACTTGTATCTGACGTATCAACTAAACGATCATCATCAGGAAGATCGGGGAACAGTCGCGAACGCCCCAACGCGGAAGATGCTTGAGATGTTTCTGACGGAGGCACTCGGTCTTCATTTCCAGGTAAATCACCCCGAGCAGGCTCAGACCAGTGGGGCATCTGCGCAGAATCACTATCAAAAGACAACAAAGGTGACTCATCTGGGCCATCATCGACGTCACGACTTTCAGAGTCAGCGTCACCGGTATCTTTATCCGACATACTGTCTCCTATCGTAAGCTCTAAACCTCAAGTAGTTCCTGCTCTTTTGCTACGAGTGCACGATCAAGAGCTTCAATAGACGCTTGGGTGTGCCGATCAAGTTCCTTCGAGAATCGATCTCTATCATCGGCGGAAATATCTTTATCTTTTTCCAATGCATCAAGATCTTGTCTCGCCGAGCGGCGCAGATTACGCACAGCAACACGCCCTTCTTCCGCCATCTGTTTTACTACCCGAACCAAATCACGTCGACGATCCTCTGTCAGCGGAGGAAATACCAAACGCAAAATTTCGCCGTCGTTGCTCGGATTTATTCCTAAATCCGATTCCATAATCGCACGAGAGATCACATCGATTGACCCACGGTCAAAGGGCTGAATCACCAAAATTCTGGCCTCCGGAACCGAAAATCCAGCTAATTGTTGCAATGGCACATCAGCGCCATAGTAATCAACCTTCAGCTTTTCCACCAGTGCTGGAGTGGCCCTGCCAGTTCTGATGGTTGAAAAATGCCCCTGGGCGTGCACAACTGCGCGCCCCATACGCTCATGGGCGTCATTACAAACTTCCTGCGCGAATTCGCTCACTTGACCAGCGTACCTATCTCAGCGCCTTCCAAGATGGACCTGAAATTTCCGCGGACCATTAAGTCAAACACCACGATCGGTGTCTGGTTGTCCTTACATACTGAAATAGCGGCGCTATCCATCACTGCTAACTCTTTTGAAAGGACCTCTAGAAACGAAATATTGTTTAAAAGCGTCGCATTTGCATCGACTTTGGGATCAGCCGTATAGACACCATCAACGCCTGAATGAGTGCCTTTTAACACAACATCAGCACCAATCTCTACTGCTCTAAGAGCGGCAGCAGTATCAGTGGTAAAAAACGGATTACCAGTCCCAGCCGCGAAAATTACTACTCGTCCTTTTTCTAAATGCCGAACTGCCCGTCTGCGAATGTATGGCTCTGCAATTTGAGCCATACCGATCGCAGTCATTACACGCGTAGGCACATCCACTCGTTCCAAAGCGTCTTGCAACGCAATCGCGTTTATTACGGTCGCCAACATCCCCATGTGATCTGATTGTGCTCTATCCATACCACCGTCAGAACCAGCCATACCACGCCAGATATTGCCACCACCAACAACGATCGCAATATCAATTTGTTCGTGAACCTCTGCGATCTCCTCGGCTAAGCCTCGAAGGACAGCAGCACTGATGTTGTTTCCAGAAGGCTCTGCCAAGGCTTCACCTGAAAGTTTCAGCACTACACGTTTCCAAGGGCTCTTACCCTCCCAGCGCCGAACGTTTTCAGTCATATTAACTTCCGATTTCCACCTGGCTAAAGCGATTGATAGAAGCTCCTGCTAACAAGTCAACAATAGTTTTTTTCTCATCTTTTATGAACTTCTGTTCGAGTAAAGCATTATCTCTGAAGAAACCGTTCATCCTGCCATCTACAATTTTTTCTAAAGCAGCTTCTGGTTTACCTTCGTTTCTGCTCATAACTTCAAGAGTGTCTCGTTCAGCATCCAAGATCTCCGCCGGGATATCAGCTCGGCTGAGATACGGTGGGCGGCTACTCGCAATATGCAGTGCTATATCATGGGCTATTTGTTCATCCCCGTCTTGGATTTCAACTAAGACTGCATTGACTCCACGACCATTTTGTTGGTGCACATAGGCATCAAGCGTGGCACCGCTCGCAGCTTCGAAACGAACAACCCTGCCAATATCAATGTTCTCTTTGAGCGATAACTTTAAATCCTCAAGATCTTTAGCTTTTTCTTCTACAGCACCCTCACCTCGAGCAATCACCACAGAAAGCAAGCTTTCAACAAGTTCTGTAAAGTCTTCGGATTTAGCTACAAAGTCCGTCTCACATTTTAGCTCAACAATTGCGGCAACTCCGCCTTCGACTCGAGCCCCAACAATGCCTTCGCTATTATCTCGGTCAGACCTAGAAGCAGATTTGGCGAGACCTTTTTCTCTCAACCATTGCGCTCCTAACTCTGCGTCGCCGCCATTTTCAACCAATGCCTTTTTGGCATCCATCATGCCCGCGCCAGTTAACTGACGAAGAGCTTGAACATCCTTAGCAGTGAATTCAGCCATTTCTAAAGGTGCACCTCTATCTAGGGAATATATGAATATACGTTTAAATTATTCGGGTCCTACGCTAACTAATTCAACTCGCTGGTTGCTCGTCAGAATCAGGTGAAACTGAGACAGCTTCATCTACAGCTTGAGTGGCCGCTGATTGTGCAGCAACAACTTCCGTAGCTTTTGCTGCTTGCTCCGCTGCGATACGTGCCTCTCGAGCAGCAGCTTGAGCCATGGCTTCTTGCTCACTTTCGGCTTGCTGATTTGCTACCCGAGCCTCTTGTTCCGGAGTGCGCTCCCCTGATACGGGTACAACAATTCCCTTGCTTTGCGCTATATAACGACCTTCGCGAACGGCATCCGATATCACTCTGGATAAGAGTTCAGTGCTACGAATCGCATCATCATTTCCAGGTATAACAAAGTCAATTTGATCCGGATCGCTATTTGAGTCTGCTACTGCAACGACCGGAAGTTTTAGTCTGTTTGCCTCTGCAACTGCAATGTGTTCTTTTGGTGTGTCCAGAACAAAAATAGCGCTAGGAAGCTTCTCCATGTGGCGAAGGCCATTTAAATTAAGCTGCAACTTATCGAGTTCTCGTCTTAGAAGCAGTGCCTCTTTCTTTGGCATGCTTTCGAAATCTCCAGCTTCAAGCATTCGTTCATACTCAAGCATTTTCTCTACACGGCCGCGAATAGTCCTAAAGTTCGTAAGCATTCCGCCTAGCCAGCGTTGATTAACGAATGGCATACCACAAGCTCGAGCGAATGTTTCGATTGGGTCCTGAGCTTGCTTTTTGGTTCCTACGAAAAGAATTGTGCCACCCTTGGAAACCGTATCGCGAACGTAGGTGTAAGCCTGGTCTATCAAGGTTATGGTTTGTTGCAGATCAATAATGTAAATACCATTTCGTTCGCCCCATAAGTACCGACCCATCTTTGGGTTCCAGCGACGAGTTTGGTGGCCGAAATGAACTCCGGCTTTCAGCAGGTCAGTCATGGTTACAACAGCAGCCATTACGATGTCTCCTCCCCACGGTTAATTTGCTTTGTCGAGAATGACACTGCCTAATGTTGGGCAGCGACCGTGAGGTCACCTCGACTGTTTAGTAGTAGATAAAAAGTCTTTGATTGCGACATGAGTGTAGCCAGTGAACGCCCTAATCGACACAGAGAACTGGGTCCAAAAAATATTCAATCGTCTTCTAATGATTCAAACCGATGACGCAAGGCTTAAATCATGCGCGCGGATGTGACATTTGATGAACTTTTTTCAAGCGTTCACGACTCACATGAGTGTAAAGCTGGGTCGTACTCAGATCTGAATGACCTAAGAGTTCCTGAACTACTCTTAAGTCTGCGCCCCCATCTAATAGGTGTGTGGCATACGTGTGCCGAAGTGCGTGCGGGTGTGTTGGTTCAAGCGACCGGCGGTCAATAACGCGCCGCACATCTCGCGTTGTTAACCGATTACCGCGTCTGTTTACGAAAAGCGCCTTCGGGTCTGGCGAGCCTTTGACAAGGTCAAGTTCGAATGCTTTCTTGCCCCCACCTAACCACACATCCATAAGACGTTGGGCTGGTTTGCTGGTTGGGACGCGCCTCATCTTCGAACCTTTACCGACAACATCTATGTAGTCTGCGTGGCGTTCAACTTCGCTTTCGTTAGTGCTGCATAGCTCAGCCACCCGAAGCCCGCTGCCATAAAGAAGCTCGACTAGGAGACGATCACGTAACTCGAGCGAGCTAGTCGGTTCTAGCTCATCAGATATTAGTGATCTCAGTTCTTTTTCTTTTAGAACTTCTGGCAATCGTCCGGAACCTTTTGGAGCACTTAATCCCGCCGTTGGATCTAACACAATTATTCCTGATCGATGCAACCAGCTAAAGTAACGGCGAAGCGAGGAAGCCTTTCGAGATATTGAACGTCGTTCCAATCCACGCGTTCCCATAAATGCTATATAACGGCGAACATGCAATCGTTGAATTTTCGCTGGCTCATTAATTTTTGCTCGTTCAGCCCAGGCAACGAATTGATCGATATCAAGCCGATATGCCTTAAGCGTTGACTCTGAGGCAGCTGTCAGGCTCAGAATAAAATCAGATAGCTCCCAAAAATCTTTTGACACACTATCGAAGGTACAGATCTATACCGCTACTCTCCAGCTAGTTCTTCGTTAAAGCCGCCTAATCCTGCTCTCTGAAGGGCATACTTTCCCGATGGGCTACAACCCGTATAGAAAACAAAAAGCTAGTTTGGCCGACTATTCAATGATCGCTGCAGCGTGCATCACCGCATCAGCGCTTATCATCTGGGGATTTTGGGGGTAAAAGATCAAAATGGTTTTTGAACTGGAACCCGAAGAAGGACATGAAGTTAGACGCATTCAGCCTTATCAAGCGAACAAAACTTACCTCTGTCCCGGATGTAACCGAGAAATCCCTCCAGGTTTAGGTCACATGGTAGCCATTCCGTTAGACGCAGCTGATTTAAGGCGACATTGGCACTACGGATGCTGGGCAGCGCGCCGACGAAGAAAACCGCTATCTTAATGACCGTTAAAAACTGACGCTTGATCAAGTTCAATAACGGCACTTATCTTTCCTAGCGCATTACGACTACGCCATTCAAAGCTATGACTAATACCGCTTTTCTTTCACACGAGCTTTTTTGCCAATGCGATCTCTTAAGTAATAGAGCTTGGCTCGGCGAACGTCACCAACTGCTACTCTTTCGATTTTTGCTAGGGTCGGAGCATGTAAGGGAAAAGTTCGCTCAACTCCAACACCAAAGCTCAGTTTACGAACAGTGAAAGTTTCTCTAATACCCGAATTTTTTCGCGCTATTACGTAACCTTCGAAAATTTGGGTTCTTTCGCGGCTTCCTTCAACCACACGTACATGGACTTTGACCGTATCTCCTGGCTTAAAGTCAGGGTGGTCTTCACGAAGTTGTAGTTTGTCAACAAAGTCGGTGCTGTGCATGGCGCACTTGCTCCTGAGATCTCAATGGTTTCGAACTTCGAAACCCGGGGGGGCGATAGACATAGAAAACTCTATAGTCTTTTTTCACATCGAAGAACACGTCTTTTAATGCGAGTCACAATACTACCTGAAGATCAGCAAGAAAAGAAGCGGGGGTCGATCTCAATTTCAAATTCGGCCATCCAGTCAATTTCGAAACTTTTCACACCTCGGATTTCCAGCAAGTCTGGTCTCCGGGCTGCTGTTAGCGCAATGGACACGGATTTGCGCCAGCGTAGAATTTTTTCATGATCACCGCTTACGAGAATTTCCGGAACTTCTAGACCTTCAAAATTTGCAGGTCGGGTCCAATGCGGATATTCAAGTAGTCCATCTGAGAACGTTTCATCTTTAGGGGAAGCATCATTATTTAAAACCCCAGGTATCAGACGGACAACGGCTTCGACTATCGCCATGGCGGCAAATTCTCCGCCAGCCAGAATCATATCTCCGATAGATATTTCATCATCTACTAAATGGCTACGAATTCTTTCATCTACCCCCTCATAACGGCCACACAAGAGACTAAAACCATCAAGCCTCGAAAGCTCATTAGCTTTCGATTGGTTGAAGGCTTTGCCGCCTGGGCCCAAAAGGATTAACGGCCTCGGCGGTGAAACCTCTTTTACAGCTGCAAATACCGGTTCCGGTTTCAACACCATGCCTGGTCCACCGCCAAAAGGGCTGTCATCAACAGTTCGGTGCTTGTCGGTAGTGGACATCCTAAGGTCTTGACTTCGAAGGTCCACGAGTCCAGACCTTCTGGCTCGCCCTAGGATACTGAGATCACTCATCTGGTCTATGTGGTCAGGAAAAATACTGAAAATATCAATTCGCATACTAATTCCCAAGATCGAAAAGACCAGTTGGTGCATCTACCAAAATAAGGCCTTCTGTAAACTTCACGACGAATGTCAGTGGTATTAGTGAGCCACTATCCAACTCCAACAAATCTGACGCTGGGTTAGAAAGCACTGCCACCACTGTGCCACGATAGGTACCGTCTACCTCCCGAACTGAGGCGCCCATAAGTTCATGTACCCAAAGCTCATCACTGTCATGAATCGGAGGCGCCATAAGCTTCAATCCCCGCAACTCATCTGCAGCGTCTTTCGTATCTACTCCTTGGAAGTGAACGATCCAATTATCCTGGTGAGGACTGGAAGAAACAACGATTAAGTTTCTTTCATCAGCAGACAAGGAACTACCCGGATCAAGTCGCTCGAAGCGGTTAGTTACTAGCTTTACGAGAACATCGCCCATTAAGCCATGAGCTCGTTTAATTGATCCGATTTCTAACAGTTGGTAACTATTACCACTCATCGAACTAACCAATTCCGTCAATCGCTGAAATCGACCTCAACCTCGACTCCGTCTTTGACAGCCGCAGCGCGGACCAAAGTACGTATTGAATTTGCGACTCGGCCGCGCTTTCCGATGACTCTACCTATGTCTTCAGAACTCACTTTTGCCATAAGGCTAATTTTCGTATCAGATTCTTCAATTTCGAGTTCAACTTGATCGGGATGTTCGACCAATTGAGCAATCAGATACAGGAGAACTTCTTCAGCCGTCGTGCCTTCTTGCTCGCTCACGATTCGTCCTTTGCGTCGTCTTCCGGTGCTTCTTCGACTACTTCAGCCTCGGAAGGAGTTTCTGCAACAGCTTCTTCCGCTACTTCAGGCTTAGCTTCTTCTTTAGCGGCTGCAGGCTTTACAGGCTCCGCGGTTTCTTTTGCAGCTGGTGGCACAGAAGGCACGAATTCTTCACCTTTGAACTGAGCCATCGCACCAGAAATCGTTAACAGTTTTTGGACGGCCTCGCTTGGTTGAGCACCCACACTCAGCCAATGGACCGCCCGATCGTTATCAATTTGAACACCAGAAGGCTCTAAACGCGGTTGGTAGGTACCAAGAATCTCTATGAAACGCCCATCTCTAGGAGATCGGCTATCTGCTGCAACTACTCGATAGGTAGGTTGCTTCTTTTTACCCATCCGCATCAGGCGAAGTCGTACGGCCATGGTTCTCCGGGTTTCTCTCTAATCATCAGGGGATTGGACAGTTACTCAACGGTACCCACTTACAAGAAGTCGGTGGAGCAACTCTAAGCGTTGGCCAATGGCCAGACAGACATCATATCGGCATGAACGCTCAACAAGAACTTTAAAAATTGAATGAATCCCAATTTAACTGTTCTTATTCAACCCAGGAAGAGTTAGGTCTAGCTTCTCAATATCGAATTTAGGTGATGCAACGGCCGGTTTAGCTTGAACTCTTCCACCACCAGGACCTTTTTTGCCTTTTTTAGATTTCTTGTCTTTACGGTTTTTTGTAGCCTTCTTCGTGCCTAATCCAGCCATTCCTTTCATCATTTTACGCATTTCTTTAAATTGGTTAAGCAAATTGCTTACTTGCGCAGTGCTGGTACCACTACCTTTAGCTATTCGAGCCCGCCGAGAACTGTCAATTAAAGCCGGTTCAACTCGCTCGCTTGGCGTCATCGCTAAAACTATGGCCTCAACTCGATTTATATCACGTTCATCAATCTCGGCATTTTTCACCTCTTTGGGGATGCCAGGCATCATCGCCATCAAACCCGAAAGATTCCCCATTTTTCTAACTTGTCTTAGTTGGTCAACAAAGTCATCTAAGGTGAACGTTCCGTCGAGAAGTCGTTGAGCAGCAACCTCCGCTTCTTCTTTTTCAAATACTTCTTCAGCCTTCTCAATTAGGGTAAGAATGTCTCCCATGCCGAGAATACGTTCAGCCATCCGTTCAGGGTGAAACTGATCAAAGTCTTCTAGGTTCTCGCCTGTAGAAGCAAAGGCGATTGGCCTTCCTACAACTTCTTTTACTGAAAGAGCTGCTCCTCCACGAGCATCGCCATCCAATTTTGTGAGGATTATTCCATCGAGCTCTAACGTGCTGTGAAAAATCTCTGCTGTGTTTACAGCATCTTGTCCGGTCATCGCATCAATCACGAGGAACGTGTAATCAGGTTCAATAGCGTCGGATATGGATGCGATCTCGTCCATGAGATCCGTATCGACTGCCAGGCGACCTGCTGTATCAACAATCAACACATCGCGGCCGAGACTCTTAGCCTCCTCCAAACCACGCTGGACAACAGCTACTGGCCCAGTCGAATCGCTATAGACAGGAACATCTATTCGGTCAGCGAGCGTGCGGAGTTGCTCAACCGCCGCCGGGCGTTGGAGATCTGCACCTACTAGAAGGGGGTTTCTACCTTGAGATTTAAACCAGCGCGCTAATTTCACCGATGAAGTAGTTTTACCTGAACCTTGAAGCCCTGCCATCAAAACAACGGTTGGTGGAGATGCAGCAAACGTTATTTTTAAGGTTTCCCCTCCAAGAATCGCTTTAAGTTCTTCATTAACAACTTTAATAACCTGTTGACCGGGCGTTAAACTCTGAGCAATGTCGGCGCCTAGACATCTAATTTTTACTCGTTCGACAAAGTCACGTACAACCGTAAAGTTAACGTCAGCCTCAAGCAAGGCAAGGCGAATCTCTCGCATCGCATCTTCAACATCACCCTGAGAAAGACGACCTTTGCCTTTCAAACGTCCAAAGATGCCATCAAAACGATCAGAAAGAGACTCGAACATATGCTGTAAATCCTATAGGTCGCTCAGAGGTATCGTTTAGTTTCACAGCTCGAACCTATTCGAACCTGACTAGTTGCTAAATAAAGTCTCAACAAATTCTTCAGATTCAAATGGGACTAAATCATCAATGCCTTCGCCTAATCCCACAAGCTTGACGGGAAGCCCCATTTCTTTTTCGATAGCAAAAACAATTCCACCTTTTGCTGAACCATCAAGTTTCGTGAGGACCACACCAGTGACATCCACGGCTAGGGCAAATTCGCGAGCCTGAGTTAAACCATTTTGTCCTGTAGTGGCATCGATTACTAACAAAACTTCGGCCACGGAGCCAGGGTTTCGATCAGCCACGCGTCTAACTTTCGCTAATTCTTCCATCAAATTAATTTTATTTTGCAGGCGACCAGCAGTGTCAGCCAAAACAACATCGGCATCGCGCTTCTCTGCGCTTATGATCGCATCAAATATAACTGAGCTTGGGTCAGCTCTTTCCTGTCCTCGAACAAAATGGGCCCCACACCGGTCTGCCCACGTCTCGAGCTGCTCAGATGCAGCAGCGCGAAAAGTGTCTCCGGCAGCCATCACTACAGAGTGGCCCTGAACCGCTAGCGATTGGCCAAGCTTTCCAATAGTGGTAGTTTTACCCACTCCATTAACGCCCACGAAAAGCCAAACAGGTACACCTTCACAATCCAGTTCAAGCGTTCTATCGACGTCCAAGTCACTCTTCATTTGAACTTTTAAAGCTTCAAGTAGCCCCGGGCCCCTAGTGATTTTCTGATCTTTTGCCGTCTTTTTCAACCGGTCCAGAACACTTGAAGTCGCAGCCATCCCAACGTCAGCAAGAATCAAAGCTTCTTCCAACTGTTCCCAAATCGACTCATTAACATCGCTGTTACGAATTGAAGTCACATATCCAGACATCGCGGATTTCGCTTTGGCGAGTCGACTTCCAAACGATTTTTTACTTACTGAATCTTCAACCTCGTGCTCAACCACATCTCCGCTTGCCTGCCGGTCTTCATTTACCAACTCCTCAAGCGGAACTGCTACCTCATCTAGTTCAGAATCGTTATCCACCAACTCCTCAAGCGGAACTGCTATCTCATCTAGTTCAGAATCGTTATCCGCCAACTCCTCAAGCGGAATCGTTATCGTCTTTTCTTCAGGTAACGGGGACTCAGCGGACAACTCAGAGAGCCCTTGATCCAGAACTAGGTTCCGCTTCGACCACCAACTATTGATGCGCGGTAAAGCCGCAAGAAAAATAAAAACAAGAACAACTAAAAAAATTATAAAGATACCTGTAGTCACAATCTTGAGATACTACCTCTCAAGATGCCCAGAGCATTACGCTACTTTTTCGCTGAGGACTTTCGAAGCACCGCCTGGCGCCATCGACACCCCATATAAAACGTCGGCTGATTCCATTGTCCGCTTCTGATGTGAAACAATTACAAGCTGTGCTTCTTTTCTGAATTCCGCAATCAACCCCAAGAAACGATGCAGGTTTACATCATCTAAAGCTGCTTCAACTTCATCCATAACATAGAACGGAGATGGACGGCTCCGGAAAATAGCGAACAGAAACGCTAAAGCAGTCAGCGACCTCTC
>Ga0315316_10002812_pt1 | contig 12563 bp, 12 predicted proteins | sample M160m3416metaG_FD_203702 | JGI IMG/M metagenome (GOLD analysis project Ga0315316, IMG submission 203702) | Ammonia-oxidizing marine archaeal communities from Monterey Bay, California, United States - M1 60m 3416 | ecosystem: Environmental > Aquatic > Marine > Intertidal zone | place: USA...
ATTTTTTTACAATCTTCAAATTCGGGAGAAGCCTGGACTATTTTGCCATCCAACTTGCCAAGCTTAATTTTAATTAAACCATAAGGAGTTTTTAATTTCTTAATTTCACGATCTAATAACAACCGATCGACACTATAAAACCGCACACCAAAAGAGGATGTTTCAGTTAAAAGAATTTTTGATAATTTTTCTCTACTTCCGCATTCAGCAAGAACAGAAATTTTTGTTGCAGGCCGATTTTTTTTCATGATTATTGCTGAAAAGTATACATCCAGGGCTCCGGCACTAAAAAGTGACTCCATCACTGTCTCAAAAATTTCAGGATTCATGTCATCAATATTGGTTTCAATCATTACTAGATCATTAATTTCACCAACTGTAATATTCCCAACAAGAACTCTTAATAAGTTCGGTAGTTTAGGGATAACACGGGTGCCTGCACCATAACCTTCACTTGTAATAGTCATTGTTGGAATTGATTCAAATTTTTCAGCATAAAACCCAATCATTGCTGCGCCGGTGGGAGTGGTTAATTCCGCCTTCACTCCATTAGAGAAAATAGGTATTCCCTTTAAAAGCTTAAGAGTAGCAGGAGCGGGAACAGGTAATCTTCCATGGGCACAATCTACAAAACCTTCCCCAACATTTAGAGGTGAAGATTTAATTGTATCTAAATTTAAAGATTCAATTGCCCATACCCCACCCACTATATCCACGATGGAGTCAATACCTCCGATTTCATGAAAGTGAATTTTCTGAATAGTAGTGTTATGAATTTGGGCTTCAACTATAGCAATTCTTTTAAATATTTCTATGGAGTTCTTTTTTACTGTTGAAGTTAATTTTGATTGACTGATTAACTTTCGGATATCAGAATATCTGCGGTGGGGATGAGAGTGTTGTTTTTTAAAATTTTTTGTTTTTACTGTAATTTGAGTGCTTGCCAAGCCATTTCTTTGAATTTTTTTTGAATGAAGGTTATATCCTTGTAGATCTAAATTTTTTAAAGCTTTACGAATTTCTTTTATATCAACACCAAGGTCGACCATAGCTCCAAGAATCATGTCTCCACTAATCCCTGAATAGCAATCAAAATAAGCGGCCCTGAGAGTTTTCACTGGTCCTATTTCTTGAAGGAACGTTCAAATAATTCTTTTATAGCTTTCTTTCCTTTTGAATTTAAAAATCGTGTGCCGGTACCTGCAAATTTTTTACTCTTAATTTTTGGATTTTCCTCATTTCTCCAGTTTCCCTTGACCCATTTAAACCAAGCATGCTGTTCCTGATCGTAAACATGTAATGTTTTATTACATATTTTCGAATATTCCGCTCCCCATCCAGTCCCACCTTTTACTGTATTGTCATCAAGAATCATTCCCACAACAAAAACTTCTTCCGCGCTATTTATTTGATGCCAAATACTTTGAAGAACTTTTTTAAACTTTGAACCCGTATTATATTTTCTGTTCATAAGTTTGGAAAGATACGCTAGGCTGACGTCCCCTTTTAATAATTCTTCTGATGTTAGAACGCGAATTCCACGAGTTCGATAAATTATATGTCCATTAAAAGTATAATTTACCTCCTGCACACCAAGTTTTTCAGCAAATTTCCCGAATTCGGACTCTGATCCTTGAGCAGCTCCACTATAAAGAACATGATTTTTTGGATTCATTGGATATCAGATGAAAAGGATTAAGTATTTACTCTACTAATAACTTATCAGAATCATTATATTCTATTAAGTGGAATAACATAGAAATTATAGAATTAAAATTTAGGCAATATCAGGAGGGTTTTGACTTAGTTTTTTCGAAGAATCGACTCAATATACCTTGTTTTTTAACTTTTTGGCCGTGATCTTTAACCAGATCTTCTATGGGAGTCATTTTTTTCTGATGTTCATCGATAAATAATTGCAACAAAATATGGCAGGAATGACAACCTCCCCCCGCCTCACACTTTTCAGTAACCTGGTCAATTTCTGTCAGATTATCTTTTTCGATTGCAGCTCGGATGGTACCTTCATTTACTTGAAAACATTGACAAATTACTTCATCTGTTTCTACTGTTTCAGGGGTATTCATATAATTTATACGATCAAGTTTAATTACTAAGAGATATTTTATAATTTTAGACAAAATTAATTAAGTTGTCTATTTGAAATTAAGGGCATCACCTTCAAAATATTATTGAATAATTATTTAAGCATAGACGTGCACACTAAGGAAAAAGATCTATACTTAGTATTCAAGAAATTTTTCTTAGCCAAATCACGTTTCATTTATTTTTGGGAAAGTAGCATATGAAACTCACAGCTTTTCTAACTACTTTTACTATTTTAATCTGCATTCCGGACCCTAGTTTCGGAAAAGATGAAATGGTGTTGCGTAAAGAAACAATGTATTGGGCGACTACTATACAAGATGACGTTTGTGAAATACTAATACCTATTAAGGTGGGTCAAGATGTTTCAGATATGAGAAACCAGCCTTGTAGTTTAAGCCATGGAAAATTTGATCTTACTCTTTCCGGTCCTCCGGGAACTACTGTTACTTTATTTGGTGAATATAACTTTAAAAAAGGGAATGGTTTCTTAACCATTAAGAAAAAAGATCACAGAAATATCTGGTTACTCGATTTAATTTATTTTCCTGCTGACCAATGGTATTACTCTGAAGCAAATGAAGATTCGGGTGCTTTTGAGACTTTTTATAATCCCTCGCCAATATTTGAAGAATCAATATCCTCAATTAAATGGGGTATTAACACCCAATAATTTAACTGAAAAAAGTTTAGATACGGAGGAAAAAGGATTAGGCAAGTATTATTAACAAAAAAGGGGCAGCAGGTAATCCTGAAGCCCCTTTACTTGCTAATATTAAACTGGTAGCGGTGGAGGGAGTTGAACCCCCGACACTACGGATATGAGCCGTATGCTCTAACCACCTGAGCTACACCGCCTAGTTTTTGTAACTTATTGTTATAGTTAATTTTAGAAAGTTTACCCACTCATTTGATAACTGTCAATGGAAATTCATTTACTGTGACTAGCGTGAATTGGCATCTTCAACCTAAATATTTTTCCTCAGGGAATCTCTTCTTATACCATTCAATAACCTGCGGATAAACCGAATCATCATCAGCCACATCGTAGTCAAGTTCATCACTTAAGAGAGCTTGTGACATGAGCGCCCTTTCTCTGAGTGGTATGGCTGTTATTGCTAACTTTGTATTAATATTTTCCATTAAAGCATCAAACTTCTCGGGATCATTTAATTCTTCCGGTCTACTCATCAAAAGAATCTCCTTTTATTTTCAAAGTACATTTGAGCCAACTAGTCTAACTCGCATTAAAAGCATTTTTATAGTTCTTCAAAGCATCGCTTAAAATTTCCAACGTTTGACATCACGCATAAATTTAGCTCGATCCATATCCTGACCAGCAGGAAAAATTTCGGTCAAGGGTTGTAGAAATTTTTCCTTACCCTGCCCTTCCCATTTTTCAAATTCTCCCAAACGAATTCGATAGACATCTTTGAAGGTTCTATACTGTCCATTAATGCCAACGTAATCCCAACTGGTATCATTATGGATCAGACCATAAAGCTCTGAACACGCAATCCCTTCATATAAATTAATTTTTCCTACACGCCCTTTAATTATTGAAGCATCCTCTTCAGTAAAATCCATACACCAAATTTGAGAGCCTTCTTGACCAAAGACTTCAATTTGGTAAACCACTTGCCATTCTACCCATTGCTGAACGGCTTTTTGCTGGATCACTTTATCAACAAACTCTTTTTCAATGAAATTAACGACCTCAAACCATTGTTTTTCGTGCTCAACTTTATCCTTCGTTAAAGTTCGTATCGCAGGAACTTCAAGAACGGGTTTGAATTCGATTTTATGACCATCATCTTCTGTCATTTTTATAAAATCAGAACTACCTCTAGAAATCTGTACACCCTCCTTAGTTATGTTTGCAACATCACCAGGATAAAGACTACTGCTATTGATCTCTGGACAAAATTCTTTGAGGTCACGTAAAAATTGTTCCTGAGTCGTGGGAAATGAATACTTGTTAAGAAATTTAAATTCATCACGATAACGAAATCCCGCCGAACCAGGAACAACAAATTTTGGCCGACAGGCACCAGCAACTTTTAAGAAAGAACTGTATTCCTCCATTGGTAATTCAACCGTGCTATGAAAATTAAAATTACCTTCTAATAGAGGTAAATACCGCATATGGGCCATATCTGGTTGACCATATAAACGGTGAATATACTTTATGATATCGGGGGAAACAATTGTGTCCACTTGATTCCAAATAGTTACTGATCCATCATGAATAAGTAAACCATGTTCCGGAAAATAATCTTGCTCATTTAATGAAGGGGTTGGAGTCAAAGTAAAATCTTTGAATTCTATAGTTTTGAAGTCTTCAACCACCATCACATTTTTAAATTCCAATTCTTTTAAGACTTCAAGTAAAATTTCATCACGCGGGGCAAGTACAATAGCATCGGGTGCTAAAACGTTTTTACTACTTGCGATATGTGCTAATGTCCGTATATCAAAATGATCCTGATGCCGATGTGATATATTTAGGACATCAATTTGGGGGAGTTTATCCAAGTCTAAGTCAATACTTGGACAAGCCACATTACATTCTTCCCATAGATATTCAAAAAAAACTGGGTCAGTAAGTAAAGTTGTATTACCAGATTGAACCAACAAACTGGCATGCGATATAAGGGTGGTTTTCATAGTTTTTGTACGTAATTAAGTTGTTAACAATAACCGAATGGGATAACAAACTCAACCTGTTATAATACCTATGTTTTGTGAGTTTGTTTTTTTCCCTATCGCTTAAATTAGCAAATTGATGGTTGACAATATGGTCAAGCTTAAACAAAATAACAAAAATCTCTTTTAAGGTTCTGTCAGGTTATGGATGAAATAGATCAAACAACAATAAGTTTTGTAGAAGGCCAGTCGTGCCCGCTTCCCATAGCTGGACATGGCGGGGGTCTTTCATTTTCACCGAATGGGGATATGCTCCTACTAGCAGCAATTTCTAACCCATCTGCCGCACAAATAAAGGCTTGGACTGGAAAATGGCAAGCCAAGCTGATTATAGAATCGGAATTTCCTTCTATACCTATATTTGCAGTGGGAAGTGAAGATTGGTTACTTGAAACCCCCTGTAATCCCATTCAACAGGAAATGGAGTCACCTGGATTTTGTGAGGCTCTATATAATAAAGAAGACCATAATATGGTAGCTATTCTTACGGATTTGGACACAAACATTATAAAAAAAATTACCCACGTTGAGCTCGATGAAATGTTCATCGAACGGATGGTCCTATCATGGAACCCATATAAAACTAAAGGGGATGAATACACAAAGACTTATAGCGATGAAAATTTTGTAACAAAGATTAATGAAATTTTTAAAATGAAAAGTTCCCAAGAACTCTGGCGCACATCTTGGTAAACGGAACAAAACCGGGGATAATTGATAACATTCTTAACAATAAAAGTTTTTGCCAAGCCTTTTACTGGAATAGATCCTATTTTTTCAAGCTAAAGCCATCATAAATTAAACGACTACTGAGATTCGTATTCCGTTTCACCAAGATCCTCCTCTTCTTCGATTTCTTCTATATCTTCAACATCTTCAAATTCTTCTTCTTCCTCTTCTTCTTCTTCAATTTCTTCTTCGCGATCAAACTCAGGATATTCTAAATTCATTAAATGTTCCGCCTCACCTATTAAATCAAAACCTTCTTCCGTATAATTGTTTTCTTCAATATACAGACGTAATAGATTGGATAGATTTTCCGATTCACAGATTGCTTCTATACCTTCATCCGTTATTCCATTATTCTCAACCATAAGGACTTGCAATTGAGAGAAGTTCTTTGAATTTATAATATGAATAAAGCCTGCATCCCCTATTAAATTTCGATCTAGGGACAGCAAGGTCAGATTATTCAAATTTTCTGAAGAAGCAAGAAGACCGACCCCTTTTTCTGAAATTTTATTAAGTTCCAAATAAAGATGAGTAAGATTCTTTAATTCTTCACATCCGGCGATGCATTTACATTCGACGTCTCCCAGTTTTAGATTGCTGAGGTCAAGCTTAGTTCCGTCTTCACTAAGCCGAGCGCGGATAAGATTGAAGATTTTCATTTCCGCAAGCGCATCAAAACCTATTGTTGTTAAAGCATTACCAGTCAAATCGATTAATTGAAGTTTGGGGAAATTTTTACTCTTGGACAGTGCAATTGCGCCCTGGTCTGTTAACTTATTATTTCTAAGGTCGAGACTTTCAAGATTTTCTAGACACTTTGCTTCAGCAAAATACCCAAGTCCCTCATCACCAATATGATTTTCTGATAATACCAGTGTCGTTAAATTTTGGAAGTTTGTTGAATTGGCAACATGTTTAATTCCCTGAGGGCCAATATTATTCCAGGATAATCTTAAAGACTTAAGGTTTGGGAGTTTGCTTGACTCAGCAAAATACTTTAGGCCCTCATCCCCAATTTTATTTTTATATAATTTTAAAGATTCAAGGTTTGCTAAAGTTTCTGAAGCCCCAAAAGCTTTTGCGGTTATGGCTGTTAATTTTTTACCACTGATTGTCAAACGTCTAAGCTGCTTAATAGAACGAGCTTTGGCTAAAGATTCTGCAGCCGCATCACCAAACTTTGCGAAACTAAAATCAAGGGTTTCATAGTCCCGGCTTAATTTAAATCCGTTCCGTATCATTCCCTCAATGTTGTAAAACTTTTTCACTATTGTCTCCAATTACTTAAATATTGAATTACTACAATAAGAGTATAAAAGGTTTTGACAGACTACAAGGAATCAAAAAAATCCTTAAGAACTTTAAAGTAGGAATTCTCTGGGGCCATCATCATATCGTTATGGCCTACTCCCTCAAGAAATTTCAATTTTTTTACTGTCGCACCAGCATTGTCGTAATTCATTTTAGCTTCTTTTGGTGAGATCAGGTAATCATCTTCACCATGCATTATAAGTGTTGGGCACTTAACCTCAGAAATTTTCAGACTATTATTGAAAATTGCATTTTCTTCTGGAGTAATTTTTTCTATTATTAATCCTCGTCTTTCTACCAATGGAATCGGATCTGCATATCCACTTTCAAGGATACAGCCCTGAATATCAGATCGTTTACTGCAAAGTTCAATCGTTGGGGCGCTACCCAAAGACCTCCCCATCACGCATATCTTATTTTTTAAAACCTTCTCGGCCAATAAATAATCTAGAATAACGTGAGAGTCTTCCAGCGAAGCACGCAGAGTCGGTGTTCCTGAGCTTTTACCATAACCCCTAAAATCAGCAATAGTGAACTCAATCCCTAAGTTTGAAAAATATTCGACTAAATTATCGTAATCCGACACAATTTCGCCATTTCCGTGAAAAAATAATAGGCTTAGGTTTGCATTTGGATTAGGATGTCGACGAGCATGAATCCGTATATCTTTTGTTACATCTATATAATAATTATTGGAATTGGCCGGCCCTAAAGATGAATCATCTCTAGGAAAAAAAAGATTTGCATTAAACGCCTGGGAATCAAAAATCGAACTCATAATTAAGTTTTTAAGAAAATCTATCTAAATTTATAAATAAAACAATTATTCAATATTTATTTAGCCTGGAAAAATCTTTGAAAAATATTGAACTTTAAGTGGTTTCGTGTAAAAATGCGCCCGAAAACATAATTAAAATCTAATCCTGGTCAATTGAGTTTTGCTTTTGACACTATATCAATAGCTCTAAAAAAATAAGGTGAAGTCAATGTTAATGGAACTTGGTCCCATAGAAAAACTGTATCAATCATACGAAAAAATTCTCGATAAGGCTCGAAAAAATTTAGGCCGCGACCTAACTGTTGTTGAGAAAAACTTGTTTGCCCATCTCCCTGCTGATACCGATTATTCAAAATTGGAACGAGGGGTTTCTGATATTTTTCTTAAAGCAGATCGTGTAGCAATGCAGGACGCCACCGCCCAAATGGCAATTCTTCAATTTATGTCCTCCAAAATGCCTAAGGTTGCAGTACCGACAACCGTACATTGCGATCATTTAATTCAAGCTTATACTGGCGCAATGGCAGACTTAAAAGCAGCAGAAGAAACCAATAAAGAAGTTTATGACTTCCTGCGATCAGCTGCCATGAAATATGGTATGGGGTTTTGGAAACCGGGTTCAGGTATTATTCATCAGGTTGTTTATGAAAATTATGCAGTCCCTGGAACTATGATGATCGGGACAGACTCACACACACCGAATGCAGGTGGAATGGGTACCATCGCTATTGGAGTTGGTGGGGCCGATGCTGTTGATGTAATGACTGGCCAACCTTTTATGACCAAAATGCCAAAGCTGGTAGGAATCCACCTTAAAGGTGAATTGAATGGATGGACCGCTTCTAAGGATATTATACTTAGAGTTGCAACAATGTTGACAGTAAAGGGTGGTACCGGAAAAATCCTTGAATATTTTGGGGAAGGTGCCCGTAGTTTAAGTGGGACGGGGAAAGGCACTGTCACCAATATGGGTGCTGAAATTGGAGCAACTACATCAACATTTGGTTATGATGAAAATATGGATCCATATCTCCGAGCAACGGATCGAGCACCTATTGCTGATCTTTGTAAGAAATATTCGGAGCATCTTCAATCGGATCCATCGGTTCAAAATGATCCTGAAAAATATTATGATGAATACTATGAGATCGATCTATCCACTTTGGAACCGCACATTGTTGGCCCTCACACACCAGATTTAGGCCGAGAAGTTTCCGCAATGAGTGCTGAAGTAGATGAAAAAGGGTATCAAGAAAAGATCTCTGCGGCATTGATAGGTTCGTGTACAAACTCCAGTTACGAAGATATGACTCGATCCATCAGCTTGGTAAGACAGGCCAAAAAAGCCGGACTTAAACCACAAACCAAACTTATGGTCACCCCGGGTTCTGAAACTATTTATCAAACAATAATTCGTGATGGAATTTTAAATGAATTTGAAGAAGCTGGTGCAACCGTATTGGCAAATGCATGTGGTCCCTGTATCGGAAAATGGCAAAGGGATGATGTGAAAAAAGGGGATAAAAATAGCATCCTCACCTCTTACAATCGAAATTTTGCCAAGAGAAACGATGGCAACCCAGAAACTTTAGGTTTCATCAGTAGCCCTGAGTTAGTCGTGGCAATGTCATACGGGGGATCAATGAAATTTAATCCGTTGACTGATTCACTCAAAGATAAAGATGGTAATGATTTTAAATTTGAGCCTCCGGCTGGTGAAGTTTTACCTCAAAATGGTTATACTGCTCAAGATGGTGGCTATGAGGATCCCAATTTTTCGGGCGAGGTTATTATCAGTCCAACCAGTGAGCGTCTGGCTTTTCTTGAACCATTTCCAAAAATGGATCCGGTAAAAGATTATCAAAATATTCCTGTTTTGTTTAAAGCTAAGGGAAAATGTACCACGGATCATATTTCACAGGCTGGCCCTTGGTTAAAATTTAGGGGACACCTGGATAATATTAGTAATAATATGTTTCTAGGGGCAACTAATGCATTTCATTCTGAAACAGGTCAAGGTAATAATCCTGTAACTGGAGAAGAAAATCAGGAGCTCAATAAAATTGCTCGTAACCTGAAAGATTCAGGAATGGGATGGGTTGCTGTCGCCGAAGAAAATATCGGAGAAGGTTCAAGCAGAGAACATGCAGCTATGGAACCACGTCATATGGGATGTTTAGCCTTTGTTGCCAATTCTTATGCACGTATTTTCGAAGCTAATTTAAAAAAGCAAGGAGTCTTGCCATTTACCTTTTCAAATAAAGCTGATTACGAAAAAATCCAAGCTAAAGATAAAATTAGCTTTGCCGATCTGGATAAAATAGCACCCGGCAAAGCAGTAACCATGACTGTCACCCATGAAGATGGATCGAGCGAAGATTTTCAGGTCAATCACACGCTCAATGACGATCAAGTCAAATGGTTCAATGCTGGTTCGGCATTAAACTATATGGGATCGCAAAAATAGTTTCAGAATTATCACAAAAACCCGGTCGGTTAACCGACCGGGTTTTTTTTGTAACCCCTCTAGCATGGACCTTTATTTTCAGTTTTAATATTAAAAAAATAACCCAGAAACAATTCTAATTATCAAGCATTCTCAGGTAAGAAAATCCAACCCTTCTTTTTTCCGCTACGCCAATTTATAAAAACCCAATCACCTTTTTTCTTTATAAAAAAAACTTTTACGCCTAATTTAAGACGGTTACAAATTTCTCCATTAGGTTTAAGATGAACCGTAAAGGATTTTTTAAGGCTAATAACCTGAGTCATAAGCTTTTATTTTCCTTTGTTTATTTAGGGAGATATTGGTGAAAGTTTAAGCGTTTTTTTCTTTTGAAATTTTCCTGAACGAATAATCTTAAGTAGCTCACCTGGATAGGGTTGGCTAGACTCTTTCCTACCATTTAATACAGTTATCTCAAGGTCTTTTCTTTTATCATTAAGTTCAATTTTGGCTATACTTTGAAATGTATCCCCCTCTTTCACCTCATAGAGGTCTATATATTTTGGTTTGTACCTTTTAATATCTCCTGGATGTTTTTTTCCTTCATAATTTAGACCACGAATTTTATTTAAGTACCTTCGACGGAAAAAACTTTCTTCTGTAAAATCTGCGTTCATGCGACCAGCAAGTAGTCCTGCTTTAATAATTCGATTTTTTGTTTCAGGATGGGATGCTTGAAACGCATGATAGGACTGTCCTGACATAATTTCCTTAAGACGTAGGCTTTTCAGAAAATTTGCCATACCATATGGGTTGTAACCTAACTCAGAACCACTCAGAATACCATGCTCATCGGATTCAATTTCTGCATCACGCCCATAACCCATATTTATCTGTCGAAACATGGCTGTGCTTACAGTTAGCCATCCACCAGCATTTTTTGGGCTAGCTATTGCACCACCAATTGCAAAAATTTGAGCTCCAATATTTCGTACCATTTGTTTTGCACCGTGGTGAAATATTATATGTCCAATTTCGTGACCAATCACACCTGCCAATTCAGCTTCATTATTGACCAATGCTAACAAACCCCGCGTCACATAAACATAACCACCAGGTAGTGCAAAAGCATTTATCTCTGGGGAATCCATTACGCGAAAAAAATATTTAGAAAATATTTTATCTGAGAGTTGGGATACTAAGTTTTGGCCAATATCATTAACATAAAGCTGTAAATTTTTATCTTGGTATAAACCAACCTGTTTGATAATTGATACGTCAGCCGCTTTACCCATTGCGATTTCTGTTTCAAGGGAAATAAATGGGACACTTTTTGCTTTAAAGGGAAAGACTGAAAGATAAAGAATAAATACTAGGAGGAATGAAAGTTTTAATTGTTTCGACATACAAATGTCCTCCGGAATAAAGCTAAGTGGAAAGCTCCTGGATCCGGCTATCAATATTTTTTAATTCAGCACTACCTGAAAACTTGATTTGCATTTCTCTTAGTATTAATAAGGCACTAGATGTGTCATTATTATTTGCATGGCATCTAGCGAGGCTCCAGTAGACCTGAAACAAGGGGAAATTACTATTAGAATTAATAGTCAATTTATATAATTCAATAGCCTTTTTAAGGTTTCCCATGGCCTCGTAAGTATAAGCCAAATTAACAGCAGCCATTTCATGATTTAATCCGCTGGATTTACTTCTAACTTCTTCATAGATCAATTTAGCCTTATCAAAATCTTCAGATTGAAAATAAATATCCGCAAGAAAAAGAGATGCGCGATTTCTATGTGGACCTTCATTAATTTGATCTCGAATTTTTATCAATTGCTCCTGAAGTTTGTTACCTTTTTCATTACTGTTTTCAGCTATTTGCTCCATTTTAAAATACAGGGACTCAAATTTCATTGTTTGGGATTTTTCATAATTTTGGTAACCCAAAAAAGATAGCCCTAAGAAGATAACTCCTACAATACCCCCCATCACAGAAGAGCGATTTTGTTTGAAAAATAACATCGCCTTATCCGTTGAGGATAGAAACTGGTCGGGTTCTTTTAATAGCTCTTTACGAGTTAATTTGGTTTTCTTTGCCATAGCATAATTTCTTATTAAATTTTTTATCCAATTACTAATAAGCCCTCGTAACTTTACATTTAATCATAAAGAATATTTTCAAACAAGCCAATTTTAGGGAGTAAAAATACTATATAATGCATTATTTTAAATTTTATGAATGCTTAAAATGAATAATAAAAAAATAGCGGTTATTGGTGGGGGTAGTTGGGGTACAGCTTTATCCTTGCACCTTGCTGAAAAATTCGAACAGGTAAACCTGTGGGTTTTTGAAAAAGAACTGTGCGATATTATTCTAAAGGAACGAGAAAATAAGTGGTTTTTACCTGGGATTTTACTTCCTCAAAATATCAGTCCAGATAATTCAATTAAAAAAGTAATCCAGGATCAAACGGTCATAGT
>Ga0315316_10002813_pt1 | contig 12559 bp, 32 predicted proteins | sample M160m3416metaG_FD_203702 | JGI IMG/M metagenome (GOLD analysis project Ga0315316, IMG submission 203702) | Ammonia-oxidizing marine archaeal communities from Monterey Bay, California, United States - M1 60m 3416 | ecosystem: Environmental > Aquatic > Marine > Intertidal zone | place: USA...
TAACACCGATCTTTTTACCCGGAATGTGATATAAATAAAACATATTTATAATTTATTATTATATAGGTGTAAATTGTGTGCATAATGGTAATATTCACCAATTTCAATATTCAGTCTTTCTGCAATCATAATTTGTAATCTACTAAATTGATACTGGTCATTACAAAAACCGTACCAGAGATCATTAGAACGCATTAGAACAGCCATATTAAGCCTATTATTTAATATTGTAAACTGAATAGCATAAGTACAAGGTGTATCTTTAGCATAACTTTTATGCTCTTTAGCATCATAAATAGATATTGCAGCATGTCTAGTATCTTTTACATTTCTAAGTTTTGCTACAACATAATCTATCTGATCATAACGCTGCCATTGCCAACCATAATTAGAATTAACATATCCTTTGCTATCTGCCATACGTTGCCATATTTCAGGTATCTTACCATATATTTCTCCTAACTTTTCAATATTAGGATCACCAGACAAATACCATTCCCATTCAGCTTCTGCATATCTTAATTTCCAGTTACGTTCTTCATTTACAATATAATTTTGTTCGGGATTTTCTAACGTAAAACCTACGTTAAATAAAGCTTTAGTATCACCGAACTCGATACCATTAATTCTTATTTCATTTAAGAAATAATTATAAGCTTCATCTGCATTTTTAAATTTTCTGCGCATATTTATTATAGTAATATTTATAGAACCCATATATCTGTATCCATATTGATGTTGGACCATATGTTAATGGAGATCTATTTATTTTATTATTCATTTTAATCTCTATATACCAAGCTCCTTCTCCATTCGCAAACGGTGAAATATATATTCCATTGTTTATACACCATCTGTATGCTTCCGTCTCTTCTACTGTGGGCATATATTGTCCCATCTTGTCTTTTTTCTTTGGCATCTATTCCCAAGGCATTGGTTCTTCTTTAATTTTATCTAAAATATGTGGTATGAAACTCCCTGAATTTGGTTCCCATTTAAAATGAGCTTCAGCACCGTTTTCTCCTAAGTTTTGGAATTTGACTTTAAGTACTTTTGCTTTAACAGTCTTAGCATCATAATCCCTGTGTACAAGTATACCGTGGTAACTGGCATCATACCATTCACCACCGCCTTTAATGTTGTACATGTTTGGTTCTTCAATTTGTCCATCTTTATCTTTATACATTTTAGTTGGATGAGCTACAATAAATACTAATACATCAAACTTCTTAGCAAAGTTTTCTATTTTAGTTAAATACTCCATTGTATAAGTATTCACGTCTAAAGAGCTAGCGTTTTTATCTCTTACTTTATTAAAAGGGTCAATGACTAAACATTTAATTCCTTTACGTTTAACTAGCTCAGCACCTTTACGTAATACTGATTCAAGACTATATTTATCCATGTCTATGAAAAAGAAATTATCATTTACATGACTACCAACTTCTTTCCATTTTGCACTGTCTATATCTTCAGTCTTAGGCATATCTCCCCAACACTTACGCATCAACTTATGTGCATGTAAATAATTAGGACTATTCTCTGGTGATGCAAATCCTGTTTTCCAACCGTAGTTTTTATTATATCCAACTACCATTTGATCTACAAAATCTGATTTACCAGAACTAGGGATACCAGTAACAGTGATGAACTGACTAGTGTAGGTACTAAATATGCTATCAAAATTTGACAAACCAACTTGATAGCCGGGTTTAAAACCGTTTTGAACAAAGTCTTTAACCTCTCCTTCAATGTCCCTAAATGTTGTGACGTTTTCAAGAGGATAAGACCTAGCTTTATTAATAACTTGTTTAAGCTTTTCTTTACCATATTTTATTAGATATTCATTAGCATCTTTACAGTCTTCAAAATCTACTAAATAACACGTTTCAGCTCCTAGTCTTCTAACTAATTCAGCTCTTAATGCTAAACCTGGATCATCTGTGTCTAATGCTAATATTATTTTAGTTTTATCATCAAAGTAATCTATACAATTATCTAAGTAATCTAAATTGTTATGACTTAACGTTGCTCCGTTAGGAACTGATATAGAATTAGGTATACCAGCTTCGTGTAAAGCTAATACATCCATTTCTCCCTCAGTTATAACGCAACTGTCATATCCAACAATACTATCAATGTTGTAAAATATCTTTTCAGCTCCTTTATATAATTTAAAGTTTTTTCTACCGTCTCTATATTTCACGTTAATTAGTTGACTACCAATTACATAGTTAAATTGTATTGTGTTCTCTTGCTTACCAGTTTGTGGCATATACTCAAGACCTTGACCAACTTTAAGATCGTCCAAGGTCTTTTGAGTTATACCTCTACTCTCAAACCATTCTTGAGTTTTATCTTTTACACAAAGATACTTATTCATTTCTGGTCTTACATATTCCTTTTCGTTTGATCCCTTACGGTTATATGTATGTAGTTGAAAAGTAGTGTTACAATTGTGGCAAGTTCCGAGACCACGTTCCCAATCATAAGAAGCACATTTAAGCTTCTGATTTTTAGGCTTCCTAGTGTGTGAGCACAAAGGACACGTCCCTTGCGTCTTACCAACTTCTAAGTTATGTTGATTGAATATATCAATCGAAAATCCATTAATCTCGTATTCTTCTACTTGCATTTAATTTAATTTAAAATGGTAAATCCTCTTCTACTTTAGAATCTACAGCCGCTGCTTTTAGTGCTGCTGCTGGAGCACCCATTTTTGGTGCTTCTGGGAAAGTTCCGTTGCTCCAAACAACTCTAACATTACCAAGATATTTCTTAGCAACTTTAGCTTCTCTTTCCTCTTTTGACTGATCAACTATAATCGGTCCGAAATTACCAAATTGGTCTATTTCATCATTAATTGTAATTGATATTGGTAAATACTTACCTTTCTTACCTTCGATAATTTTATCTTTAGGTATTTCAGAAAGATTAATACTACCTTTTACTATTCCTGCCATATTATACGTATTGATTAATTTGGTTAAACATTCTACTTAATTGCTCTTTTGTAGCATTAGTAGTTCTTCTTAAGTTGTCTACAGCTTTAAGATGATTTTGGTTTCTGTAAAAATTAGTTTCAGAAGTTTCTAATCCTGTTACACTGCATACTTTTAAATTTGGTTTTCTAGTTCTTCCCATGGTTTATAAGGTTTTGTTAATAAAATATTGCTTAGGGTCAAAATCTTTATTCTTATAAAATAACTTATAAGACTCCACTGCTCGTTGGACTTTGTCTTGGCCTTTAGCGTAAAATTCTGGTGAGCAGTCAAAGATGCCTAGTTGATGAGTGTTTTTATCTATTACAATAAAAATCATTTCATAACCAAACAACTCACTGTAAATATAAGCTTGAGAGTCGTAATTGTATTTAGAAGCAGACCACTTGAATTTTGTTATATCAGCTGTCGTTTTCAAATCAATGACTAGCTTTTCATTGTGGTTTACAATATCTGCTTTTCCTTTCCACATTTCTCCCTCAATCTCTTTAATTGCTGGTGTTTCGTACTCTGTATTACTATCACGTATCATTGCTTTACAAACTTTATTGTCTAACATCACGTCAGTCAAAAGTTCTATAGCATCAACCTCGTGTTGTAATAAACAGAGTTCGCCACCAGACATCTCTTTATAAGCTTTAGTATTCCTAGTGGTAGATTGAATCACTTTATACTTTTTCAGTTTATCTGGTTCAAGTATAGCTGTGTGAAAATATCCACCTACTAGAAATGCTGGCCTAGGCACGCTAGGTTTTCCTAAAGCTAAAGGATTTGTAAGTAAAGCCGAGATGTCTGAATTACTTAGATACTTTTTACCAAAGTTTCCATAGTAATGTTCGTCATCACGTAGCTTTTCGATTACATCGTCTTTATTCATTAGAGAGTTTTAAGTTCAGCTTCTTGAGCTGATGTTAATTGATACTTAGCTTTGATAGCATCTATTTTCCCACCTGATTTAATGTAGTCTTTAGCTTGTGCTAATTGTCTACCAGTTATATCATTTTTACCGTGAGTATTAGTCGCATCACTATCTTTAGTATCGTCAATTAGAAATAAATTTCCTAATGCGTATTTCTTCGCGTAACTCGATGCAGCACCGAATCTTTGAGGCATTTGCATACCTTTCTGATCTAAATCAACTCCTACTACTGCTGTAGCATTAATTGTTTCTTTACCGTCAGTTATAGTCGCAGTAGTTCTAATAACAGAAGAATCTACTAATTCTTCATTTATTACTACTGTAACATCTAGCTCTTTAATAAAGGGTTTAATTGCTTCGAGAATGTCTTCGGCTGACCTGAAGTAATACTTGCCGAATGAATTAAATCTACTTTTCTTCGATTTAAATCTTGTCTGAATTTGTGATAATTTTTCGTTAATGGTCATATTAATATAATTACATGTTTATAATTCAATTTACATACGTAACTTACACTATGTCAAGCACTTGCGAGTGGTCAACATTGTCTATAAGTTTTTGTACTGCTTGCTTTTTTAGCTCTGAAACTCGTACATAAGCACTCACTCCATTTATATTTAAATGATTAGCTATTTCTTTAGCTGAATGCTTATTACAGTCTAATCCATAAGATAATCTTAATATCTCATACTCTTGATAATTCAAGTATTTTTCCATTAAACTTTTTAAATATACATTAAGAATCTGTATATTATATGGTTCTGATTTATCAGGTATTTGATATAAAACGTTCTCATCGGTATTAGGTTGCGCATCAATAGATAGAAATATACTATTGAAAAACATTGCAACCATTTTCTTATCTTTACCGTTGTCTTTTCTTATTTCATTTAGCTTGTGTTCGGGTATACGTATATCACCTCTTGCGTGGTCTATTCTTCTACGTATATTACCTTTTACTCTTTTACTGAAAAAGCTTTTTAAAGTCTTTTCAATATCTTCAGATTTTAATAACTCAGTCCAATCTATTTTATCTACAGCTCTAGTCAAACCCTCATTACCAGCTTGAATTAAGTCGTTAATAGAAAGTACTCCGGATGCTTGATCGCTAGTTGAGAATTTTCTAGCAAGATTTTCTACTAAAGGCATAAACTTTATTATTAATTCATCTCTAGTATAATCTTTCCAATCCTTATCTTTAGGCATACAGGCTTTTAAATCTTCTTTATACCTTACATAATTACTGATATTATATTTTTTCATTTTTCCTCTTTCTTACTTTTTTGAATTGTTTTATCTTGTCTCGGATACCAAAAACGTTGGTACCAATTAAGTGTTCGTATATCTTTCTTCTTGTCATTTGTATCGTTTGTGTGAGAGGCGTTCATAATGTTTGTCTAATAAGATTCCCGCCACCTCTTCTGAAATCATATTGTCGTTGTATAATTGCCATATTAATTTATTCATAATTTCTTAATGCTTTAAACATAGGGTGTCTATAACTACCCGCTTTTGTTCTTTGAAAATAAGTAAAGGTAGCACGTTGACCTATATAATCATTAATGTTAAGTAGCATATTTGCCAAATCTTTGTAGTCGTATCCCTTACCCGGTGGACAACCGAATTCAACGCCTTCGTCATCTTGCATCAGAAACTTACCAATCGTGCCTTGTCTCTTACCTTTACCCTCTTCATATCCTATAATAATCGCCTCATCATCGTGGAATTTCTTAAACTTTTGCAAGCCATAAGATCTTTTGCACTCATAAGGTCTATCTAATCTCAATATAGCTCCTTCATAACCACGTTCTAAAAAAGCTTCATGCTTTAGTTGAGCGTGTTTCATGTGATATACTGATGTAGTTGGTACGTATTTAACACAATAAGAATACATATCACTGGATGCTAAATTGTTCATACGTGTTTTATAGGAATCATTACCATGAACATAGTCATAACAATGAAATTGTACTAATTTTTTAGATTTAGCTCTCATTGCTGTTGAAGGCTTTTGAGTTCTAACTAAAGATATTATTTGTTCAAAATCATCTTTTAAGTCATGGTTGTATAATTCACCGTCTAATATAGCATCAGGATGCTGATTAAAAAACGGTTTTAATTCTTTTAATATATGTTTAATATTTAGCCATTCTTTACCAGTTCTTGAATATGCATAAGGATTTCCATCTTCATTTAGTTGAATTATACACCTTACACCATCAAGTTTTGGCTGAATATAAACTGTTTCTTCCCAATCAATGGGTTTTGCATCTATTTTGTATGCAAGCATAGGTTTTATCATAAGTTTTTTAATTTAGTTTCTATTGTTTTAATTTTCTTTTGTAGTAAATCACATTTTTCATAATCTTCTGCTTTTAAATATTTATCCAGCAATGTCATACATTTAGCTAATTCAGCTAATAATTCTTCTTCTTGATCTGGTTCCCATTCATTTAAACCGCTAATCAATCCTTCGTGCATGTGGTTTATTATTAATTTAGCTACTCTTTGAGCTAATATTTCAATTTCGTTATTTGTCATTTGTAATTCTTTTTTTATACATGTGATTATATAATTATATTCATTATAAATATGAAATATTTATCTATGATTAGTATTGTTGGGATAGGATACTAACTAGTTTCTTAGCGTAATTAAGCGCATCTAAAGTTCCATCTCTTTGTGTACTTCTAGTTTGATTATTAGCAAAATCAGTGTATTCATAACCATCTACCATATATTTAGATATAATCTTTTCAGGTTTTAATACAAATTCACATTTGCTGTGCCATACATTCCAACAACTTACATGTATTTTATCTCTATCTCCACTCCATATAATATAGATATATTCTATATCTGATTGAAAATATCCTTTTTTCTGTAAATAACAGCTTTCATAATACATATCATGTACTAGTTTAGATGATAATCTTTGTCCATCTTGACAACCGTTGCTTTTAGCTAATAACCAGTTAGCAATTTGTACTCCTTGCCATTCAGGATAACCATCATGGTGCATATACATGTTAACATAAGCTTTATCTGCTACAACTTCTGGGTTTACAGCAAATCCTTCTTCGTATTTACTACTGTGTTCACGGTCTATGACCATTATATTATTTCTTGTACTCATTAGTATATATTTATTTCTGCCCACTGTTGATATTCTTTCCAAGATTGCTCTTTGTTTAAATAACCGTTGTAGACTCTACGCTTACCTAAGAATTTAATTCCATTAAAGTTTCCGTTTTCTAAAAATTCCATATTATTTTTCCTCTTTTTCTTCGTAATAATCTCCTGAATCTAATAATTCTCCTTTCTTTTCATCCATCATCTCCATGTAAATATCTGTCCACCATTGTTCTAATTCGTAGTTGAAATCATATTCCATTCCTGTCCATAAATTAGGTTCTACCCACACATCACAACCTGATGTTAATTCGTCCATAGCTCTTGAAGACCAATCGCTGTAATCTTCATAGTAATAACCATCTTGTGATACATAAGGTCTTTCGTCATGAGTACACCAATATATATCATAAGAGTCATAGGTTGATTCACTGTATATTTTTAAACTGTGTCTATTATCAACCCAATCACTTGTGTTGTCTAATTTACCACCATGTTCTTCTTGGATATATTCTAATACCCAAGGACCATCCGGCTCTTCCATAAAGCCATCTTCTTTTAATTTTTCGATGATTATATCATCTGTTAATAATTCTGCCATAATTTTAATTTTAATTGTTTTCTTTTATAAACTCCGTACCATACATAATATCTTCTGATGTAACATCATGAGTATATTTATCTGTGTAAGTTAATATACCTCCTATATCACGCATTGATAAGTCATACCATCCGTGAGCAGACATTAGTCTATACTTAAGTCTTTTTGCAGAGTTGTACTTATATGTGCATTCTCTGATTTTGTTCTGATAGAACGGTTTAAGTTGATTCCAAACTGTTTTCATAATTGTTTATATTTATTATCGTAAGTTGTTAATATTTTGTTTGTAACTTTAGTCTAATAAGACCATATAAGCCTCAGAGTTCTTAGTTCTAAACCACGTACAAGCTTTATTATGTAGTGTTATTAACTTATCATTCCAACCTTTAATGTCACCAACGTAGCTAATTCCCATGATTAAGTCATACATGGATAACTCATCAGCGTTTAAGTAATACATTTGTCCACTAAATGGGTTTGTTACTTCACCACCTTTAGTATAAACTGTACCATCAAACCAATCAGGTAAAGAGTTTATCACACCATCATCTACTAATTCCTCATATTTCTTTTTTGAATCCATAATTCTAATTTAATTTAAGTTAGAGAGCATAGCGGGATTCGAACCCGCACTTTAGTACCGTAGTATGCTCTGTTGCCTCTAGAGGCCATATTTTACCGACTGTCACTACGACTGGCTTTGTACAACTGATACTTTAAAGAAGCCAAGGCGTCGATTTACTGTTAAGCCGGTAAGGTGTGCTCGTATGTTTTTCGGTCGAGTAACAGCACCACACTCGTGCCCACACCTATTAGTAACTAGAAGAGGAATTGAACCTCTTTATCCGTCGATAGTCTTAGTCTTTCTGAGGTGTTACCCGTCCTTACTAATTCTAGACCTAGTTATCCAGTAATCTATTTTATTCAGTTATGTGACACAGCCGTACCGAGTTTCGGTGAGCCGAGTTTCGGTTTGGATTGAGCTTATATGTCCTATTAACCTACTCGTATTTAGATTACAAATGAGAGATTACTCTCCTAATTTTATACTATAATCTTTATCGTATAATATATCTTCAATAGAACGATAGTCATACCATTCAGAGTCGAACCATCTATCTTCCCATCTATTTAATACTTCTTGTTCACCATTTTGATGTCCTAGCACAAAGCTAGTAGTGACAAGCGCTACAGTGATAAACGCTCTTCGTAAATTTTTGTTTATTTTCATATTATCTTTTTGTTACTTTATCATTAGTTGTTATCATCCATTCACAGTCATTTACTTTGTGACCTGCACCGTATAAAAATGCTTCACAAGCTTCTGAGTCAGGATTCCATCCATTTTCTTTGTTACACATAGAGCTAATATTATATCTATATACTTCACCATCTTGAAAATCTAGTACGTATATGTATAATCCATTATCTCTTGCTACATAGTTTATATATTTATCTTTTTCCATATATTATTCTTTCTAAGTCGTCTTTTTTATAATTTCTTTTAATTGGGTAATTTATATACCTTGTTTCTATATCTCTAGCTTTTAATATCTCTTCATTCCATGTTCGCTGGTCTATTTTGTAAAACGTATAAAATACGCCACAAAAGAAACAAAAGCCACATATCATTGTAAGATACAATAATCTTTCGAATATATTTATTTTCTTCTCCATGCTTTGTGTACTGATGCGGAAACAGCTTGTGATACTATTTGTATAGTATTACCAGTTTTATGGGTGATAATAGGTACGTATGAGTAAGTTTCAGTATTACTACAACTAACACAATTTTTATAACCTAATTCTAATCGCACTGGATGCACAGCGTTTCCACATTTACAATACATATTTGTTTATTATTAATATCGAATCTATTAATTGATTTGTTTGTAATTTCTTTTATAAAAATCTAACATATAATTTAACCTTGCCATTCCGCTATATATTTTCTCTCTTGCTACCATCACTGATTTGTGAGTTATTAGTTTATCACCGTCTAGCATAGTCCATCTAACATTTTGCTTATATTGTTTGTTAAGCTGATAATTAGACGAGCAACTATTCTGATTTCTTACATAACCAGTTTTAAATACAGCTAATCTAAGTTTATCTTTAGAGTAAAACCATCTGTTATGTCTCCAGTATTTTCTAGTAGGTACAGGAAATTCAAATTCTCTCGTACCATTTTTAGCTTGTCTTTGTGTTGTTACTTCGCGAATATCATATTCTATCAATAATCTTCTCGCGTAAGCATCTTCAAAAGCTTGTTCTCTTTGTTTCCAATTCATTATATATCTGCTTTAATCTTAGCGTGTACTAATTCAATTAGTTGATGATGTGCTTCATAATAATCATCTCCATCTAAATCTATATCGCTATATTCTAATTCTCTATCAGTTATTTTAGCTATTTCGTCATAAACTTGCAACACTACGTCGCTAGCTATTCTATCTAATTCACTATTTATACTCATAATGTATCTATTTTATCTATTTGTTTAACTATTTTATTTATTTCTTCGAACGGTCTTCCGTCATCTCTTACCTGTTCAAGTAATCTTTTTAGCGCTAATTTCACTAAAGGTTTATCTATTTCATAATATACTGCGTCTTGCATATTAAGTAAAGCTAATTTATAACCGAAGTTTTTAGCCATTTGCATTAATAAGAAATCATTAGTGCCATTATTTGCTTGTGTAAAATCATTAAGATACTCATCAGTTGGCGTAGCCACAATGCCTCTTTCTAATTTGTCTAGCTCATTTTTTAAATATTGTTTCATCTCCAAATTTTATTATACGCCGCTTTATATTGTTTTGGGAAAGTAGATTTCTGCGGTGATTTATACCATCTATTACCCATTCCTTTACATTCACCATAGATTTTAATCATTTCTTGATGATGATGTTTACGAGCTAATCTCTTTTGAGATTGATACTCGCATAATTCTTTCATAGTAGTTATGCCCATTTGAGTGGAGCTTCTACAAATGTTAAACCTTTATACTTAAACCAGTGTGATTTACCGTATTTGTATTGGTCATTTCCATCTTCATCTTGACCAAGATATTTCTTTTTAAAGCCAAATGAGTTGGGTAAGTCACCCACATTATAACCTTTATACTCGATTCCATTTAAGAATATTGTATTCTTACCTTTAAATTTAATTGTTTTCATATATCTATTTTAATTTGTTAGTGTAATCGTAATTATCTTGACCAATAAAGAATCGATATTTCAAATTTTCACCAGTTCCTATACACTTATGATTGTACATTCTTTCGTACAAGACATTATTATGCATGAATAAGTTATTTTCTATTGATAACTCTTTTGATAATTTTGTGTGTATAATATTCATATTCGTTTTATTATATTATCGATTAGTGTTTATATTTTGTTTGTAATCGTCTTGTTTTAACGCTCCGAATAGTAAATCATCGAAGTATTCATCTCTAGTCACAAATCTATTCTGTAACTTGCTGTAATATGCTCTAGTTAGTTCTTTCATATTCTTCTATTACTTTAGATTGTTCTTGCTTATTCAAGTTAAATATATTCTTATTAGGAAATAATCTGCTTGAAATCATTATTAATTGAGTTTGATTGTACATAGTTATTATTTTATTAAGTTAGTAATTCGCTGATGAGTTATATAGTTCTTGTCCAAATCCATCTATTAAACTCTCTTTTCCGTGTGCTCTAGCAACTGCTTGTCGCCATTCCCATTCGCGCTTGCGATAATCATAGTCTGTACACCATTTAATCCAAGCTGAACTCGTATCACATTCTCCATATTTCTCTTCGAAATCTCTACATTGTTTTAATTTCGCTGCGATTTTCTTCGCATCATAGTCTTTAAATTCTTCTTTATACATAGTCATTTATTAATTCGATTAGTGTTTCTAATGTTATATCACCTTCGACAAACATTAACCAATAGTCCATTTTATCCATTTCTTGCATGATTTTATTTATTTAATATTAGTAGTTAACATGAAGAGAATCGAACTCTTCTAAAATCCAATATGTTAATTTAAGAGTGTTGTTTACTGTACTTCGACAACATCTCTTACACTTACAGGAACATTAGTTGAACTTGTATATGAGTTATATTTGATGAAACACGGGAGAGTGTTTAATTTCTCTTTCATTATTTCATAAACTTTATCATGATTATAAGTACAAGTTTTACCACTTTTGAATTCAACATTTACAGTTGTATTTTTACCTATTAGTGATTTTCTAATTACAAATCTTTTAGAGTTAATTGTGTTTGACATAATTTTAATTTTAATTTAAGTTATTATTTATTTTTATTTATCTATATATACTATCGAATTACTTATATATTTTATCTGTAATAAGTGTATATTTGTTATTGTATTGACAAAGTGTCATATCTATTGGACAAATTGTCATGATGTGACATTGTGTCATATTATTATTGTTTATATATTTTATAACAAGAAGAATATTTATTTGATAATAGTTTTTGAATATCTTTTATATTTTTATTTGTTATTTTATGTGTGAATATTAATTTATTATTTAATATTATAAAATTTAAATTTAGTGTGTTAATTAATTTAGTGATATTAATTGTTTGATATTTTTGTGTTGTTATTATCATATTGTCTTTATATTATTATCGACATTGTCTAATATTTTGTCTGTAAAAATTGAAATATATATTAATAAAAAAGGGCAAAAAGGCCCGGGGGCGCCAGAAAAAAGCCATTTTACTAGAGAAATTACAGAAAAAAAAGGGAGGGGGGACACCATACCTCTCTATTTGTAACATATTTCTAGATCTCTTCCCCCTTATGATATTATACTACGTATAATATCTAGATAGGAGTAAGGTATATATATACCTTATATAATAGATATACTATATTACA
>Ga0315316_10002814_pt1 | contig 12557 bp, 15 predicted proteins | sample M160m3416metaG_FD_203702 | JGI IMG/M metagenome (GOLD analysis project Ga0315316, IMG submission 203702) | Ammonia-oxidizing marine archaeal communities from Monterey Bay, California, United States - M1 60m 3416 | ecosystem: Environmental > Aquatic > Marine > Intertidal zone | place: USA...
TTGCAGTTATTGATGTAATGAATGGTTCAACCATACCAATATATACAACAGGATTAGGTATGGTTGCATCTGCAGCTTTTATGATTTTTATTGCAGGAGATAAAGGTAAACGAACTCTAACACCAAATACATCTATACTATCACATCAGTTTAGTTGGGGAACATATGGAAAAGAGCATGAGTTACTTGCAACAACAAAAGAGTTTGAGTTAACAACAGCACGAATGATTAACCACTATAAGAAGTGTACAGGATTGAGTGAGAAGAAAATAAGACAATTATTGTTACCACCTCAAGATGTTTGGTTGAGTGCAAAAGAAGCAAAACGATATGGCATCTGTGATAAAATAAAGGCACTAAAATGAACTCTGATATAAATTTAATAATAGATGAACTAGTTAAACAAAATAATATAACTTATATGGAGGCCATACTAAAGTATACAGATAATATTGATGGTGAGATAGAAGCAGTAGCAAAAGTTTTGAATAAGTCTATAAAGGATAAGTTAGAGATGGAAGCACAAGAGCTTCATATGATGAAAAAGAAATCTACTAAACTACCAATATAGTATGGGGAAGAAGAACCCCTTGTTAAAGTATTGGAAGTTCAACCACCAATATAGAAAGGACAAAATGAAAATTACAATTCCAGATACAGTTCTTAGAAACGGTGAAGTTGTAAATATCTCTCAAGACAAAGAAACTGAAAAGAAACCAACAATAATATCTGATACTATTCCAATGTTAATACAAGATGAGAATGGAATATGGGTTAAGAATCCAGAGTATAGAGAAGAAGGAAGTGAAGTGAAAGCTACAGTTTATAAACTAAATAATAACTAAATCTGAAAGGTAAGATGAAAGCAACATTAGATGAAGAGAGAAGGTGTCAAGTTGGATTACATAACTTTGTATTCTTTAATACGGTTTATTATAAAGATCAAACTAAAGAGTGTTTGATATGTAAGACTTGTGAATTTTTTCTTCTTCCAACATCTGTTGAGCCAAGAGTTTGTCATGTACATGATGATGAACCCCAGGAAAAAACATATGATAACAACAAAGGTCATATGGATCATAATGGGATTATTAATTTTGATAAAACATGGTAAATAAAACACTAATAAAAAGTAATATAACGAAATAAGGAGAAATACTTATGTCTAGTTTTAAAGATTTACAAAAGAATCGTATGTCTACTTTGCAGAATCTAACTAAGCAAGTAGAAAAACTTTCAGAGAAACCATCTTACGGTGATGATCGTATTTGGAAATGTGAAAGAGATAAAACTGGTAACGGATATGCAGTTATTCGTTTTCTACCAGCACCACAAGCAGAAGATGTTCCATGGGTAAGAATTTGGACTCACGGATTTAAAGGACAGGGTGGATGGTACATTGAGAACTCATTGACCACACCAACCACTAATAATCCGGGTGGAACAGAAGATCCTGTTTCTAAAGCAAATACAGCTTTATGGAACTCAGGGATTGAATCAGATAAGAACATTGCTAGAGAACGAAAACGAAAGTTAAGTTACTATAGTAATATTCTTGTTCTGGAGGATAGCATGAATGCCGAGAACGAAGGAAAAGTATTTCTCTTTCGTTATGGTAAGAAAATCTTTGAGAAGATTGAGAGTGTTATGAATCCAGAGTTTAAAGATGAGACACCAATGAACCCGTTTGATTTTTGGGAAGGTGCAAACTTTAAACTAAAGATCCGTCAAGTCGATGGATATGCAAACTATGATAAGTCAGAGTTTGCAGCAGCTTCACCATTGTTAGGTGACGATGCAAAACTTGAAGAGTTGTGGAAGACACAATATTCACTTCAAGACATCATAGCTCCAGATAAGTTTAAATCTTATCAAGAGTTAGAAGCACGTTTCAATACTGTTATTGGAAGTGTAGATCACAATGATGGAACTTCAGAGTTCGTTGGAACTATTGAAGAGAGTACTAATGACCCGATTGCTTCTGTAGATGCACCAGAACCAGCAACGGATACTTTAGATTACTTTAAGAAGTTAGCAGAACAGTAGAACTAGAGACACTGGGGAGAGATCCCCAGTGGTTTTTATTATGTACTTCTTAATTCAATAGGACTTTTGTTATTACCTACTTGTGAATTACGAGGATCGTTATTTGCATACAATGCTGAATTAGTACTACTAGATGAATTATCAGTGCTTACCACAACAGGAGGCATAGGACTAGTGGCAGCAGCTTGATTTGATTCTGTTTGTAAATTTGCTAACTGAACTCCACTATCATTTGTTGATCCCATTCTTGCAATCAATCTATCTGATCTTCCTTTTACTTGTCCTGCCCATTTAGAAGAAGCCATTTGTTTTCCAGCTTCTTTCCAATCTTTAGATTGAATAGCAGCCCTTAGTTTGGTAAATCCATTTAAAGATTTACCACCCATATTATAAGCCATGTTTGTTAGAACTTGTCTTTTATCTTCAGACAGTTGTTTCCAAGTTCCTTCCCCTACAAATTTCTTTGCTACATCACGAAAATGAGGATACTCACCACGCATTAGACGGTCTGCTTCTTCTTCCGTCATTTCAACTTTACCCGATTTCAAATCTGCAATAGATTTTTTAATACCGGCTTTATCTAATGCTTCCTGTGCTCCTGCTCTTTCCAAATTAAAACCATAACCAATAGTCTTGATACCCTCAGTATCATCATAAACACCTTTTCTAAATCCTTCATCTTGTTTCAATTGACTAAGATAATCTTTATAAGCTGATTTTTGTTTTCCTTTTGATTGTCCTCTATAGTCTTTAGTGCCTGCTCCAATACTGGCTCGGTATTCTTCTGATCTTAAAAATTCTTCTTGTGTTAAAGGTTTTGTTTCTTTTGTACTTATAGGATCTTTGAATGAACGGCCCTGTGGAACAGCAGGTTTGGTTGGTTCTGGTTCTGAACTACTAAACAACCAATTCTTAAACTTAGTAACAGTTCCACCAATTATAGGAGTTTTCGTCATCTTTTTCCAAAAAGCACTATTTTTGTCAGGCATTATACTTGATATCATTTCCATAGGACTAGGCATTTTGGGAAGTGCTTTTATTAATGCACCAACAGGAGTAAATTTAAATAGTGTTTTAACCCAGTCTATAGCTAGTCTTACACCATCACTAAGAATACCCATTAATCCTTTTTCTGGTTTATCTAATTTCTCACCATCACCCTTTTTTGCTTCCTCACCAAAACTAAACAGACCAGTAACCCAATCAATAGCTTTACCAATCCACTTATTCATCATGTCACCAAACTTCCAGTCCTGCCCTTCAAGTGTTAAAGCTTCATCTTTAAAACCAAGTAGTTCTAAAGATTTAGTAAGAAGCCATTTGACTGCACCACCAACAAAATTTACAAAGTCTGTTACAAAGAAGTTCCATATTGCTTTAACTCCACCCTTCATGGCTCCTGTCACTTTATCCATTGTTGATGCATCAGGATCCTGAGCTGCTTCATCCCATCCATCCATCATTCCAGATATGGCTTCCCATATTGCCATTACTGGTATTAAAAAAGGAATAAACTTTGCAACCAGTTTTAATGTACCACCAGCTTTACCAGCTTTAACAAATTCACCTATTGCTTTAAATACTTTAAGTACTTTACTTTCCCCTTTTGGTTTTGCTACTGCTTTACCTTCTTTCTTTACAAACAAATTTTTAATAAAGTCGGGGATTAATTTGGAAAGGAATGCCTTTGCACCATCTTTTATAGACTTGAATTTTGCTATAATTTTTCCCATTGTACCATCAGGTTTTACACTAAAAAAATTCTTAATGGGTTGTACTAATCTACCTATCCAATTACTAAAAGCTCCTTTAATACTTTTTATTCTTTCTAGTATTTTTACACCAAATTTACTATTCCCTAAAGCCTTGGAAATGTTTTTAAACAATTTTGCTGCATCGAATGCCTTTAAAGTTTGTCTAAGTTTTAACCACAAATTCGCAAAAAACTTATTGAAACCTAGTCCCATACCTAAAAATAGAACAGTTAACCATTTATTAATACCACCCCCACTTTTTCCAAAGTATTTTTTAAATAGTGATTTAAAAAATCCTCTTGATGGTGTTCCAGATAATAATTTACTAAATCTACCTTGCTGTCCTTCTTTTTTAGCTTCAATACCAGGTTGTATAGCTGCCTTCAAAGATTTTAAAGCTCCAGGTCCAATATTTTTTATAGTGCCTAAAGATTTATTAAGTATAGAATTAGAACTTTTTTGTTCGCCTAAGAGTTTTTTGTTAGAGTCAGCAGCAACTCTTTTACTATCAGCAATTCCAGCAGAAATACTTTTTAAGAGGCCTTGATTTCCATCTTCACCTTGCTTAAAAGTCTGAGTTATTTTATTTATTTCTTTGGGCATGGTTTATATTTCCTATTTTTGTAATCCTTTTATTACTACTCCTGCTTTTTTCAATATTTTAACTACTGTTTTAATAATTAGTACTGCAGCCTTTCCACCAATTCTTGCTAATGCAAGAAAAGTTATTTTCATTGCTTCTGCTTCTCCGGGTCTTAATACTCCTTGAGCAGTTGCCTCATTTAAAAAACTATTTAAATCCTCGACACCTAAATTGTTATCTTCCATAATACTCTCCGTGTTTTATTGTTTTGCTTCTGCTTCTTTATTCCTTGCATTTTCTTCTTCTATATATCTTGTTAATAATAATATATATATTTCTCTTTCCCATGGTATTAAATTTTCAACCTCAGTCAACGAATATTTATGATGTTGCATTAAATTAAAATTAGTTTGATAATAATTATGTATTGACTCTTGACCAAGGCTTAACCGAAAAAAGATGCGAGTCCCTCCAAAGTTTGAGTTTTACTAAAACCACATATACTCGCTTTTTTTCCTTTACCATTCTTTGATTTACATTTTATAATAATATCATGTTTTAATACTGGTAAAGTATTAAAGAAATTTTGTATCTTATTAAAAGAATCATCTGGTAGTGATTCTAAAAAATTATCCATTTCTTCTTTTGTATGGTCTTTAGTTGAATATACAGTTTCTTTATCCCAGATTGATTCTATACAGAACTCAATAGTTTTAAATATGTTTTCAACATCTGATTTATCTGGATCAACTATAGATTGTATTTCTATAGAAGGATATCTCATAGTAATACCCACAGTATCAGAAAGAGGTATATTCTTATCATGTCCTTCCGTTCTAATTATTTTTACATCATTCAAATTAACATTTACAGGTATATCACTTTTACATTTATCACATTCAAAAACTAAATCAACTACTTCTCCTTTAGACTTAGCTCTTAATTGTAAAAATATATACTCTATATCAAACATTGGCATGTTATTAATATCCAACTCTTCATAAGTACAATTCTGTATAATATCTTTAATTGCAAAAACCATTTGTCCTTCATCTTCACTTTCCATAGCGATAAGAAGAATCTTTTCTTCTCTTACTAAAAATGGTCTATACTTCAACACTGCTCCTGATGATGGTACAGTTAATTCATATTTTGGAACTTCAATCTTCGGTAAAGGCATTTCACTAACTCCTATATTAAATTAATAATTAAATTGTCATTCTACATAAAGTTTTCTATATTAATAGGATTTTTAATTGGTAAGAAAGAATTATTGTTCTTTATTAAAGTTCCTAATTTTGGTAGTTTCAAAGAATTGAATGGATTACCAATCAAAGTAGATGCATTAACCATAGCATCAGTTGCCATTTTACCAAGTGCAACACTCGTTGATGATTCATGATCTTTTAAACCTATTTTATAATCGTATATAACATCTTTATACATTATAGTTGTTGTAACTTTAGAAATCGTACCAGCTGATCCGTGAGATAAATCTATACCACTTATAGATTTTGGATAGGGTTCAATTAATTTAGCTTCCATAATAACTGGTAAATCCTGTGGCAGATCACTTCCTGAATCAGTAGATACTTTTTTATTAGTACATTGAAAAATACTTATCCCACCACTTGTATAATCTTTATAGTATCCAACATGACCATTAGCATCATATTGTAAATTTAACCATTTTTCTATTAAATTAAATTCATGCATCTCTTCACTTAAATAGAATGATGCAGTAATTGGTTCTAATAATTTATCATATGAAAACTCTCTTCTTAATCCATATGTTTTGTTTGGTTTTGTTGCAATTGTCATTCCAGGAATTGAAATAGCATCACAGTTCAATCCAATTGAGTCTATAGTATCGTTTTGAAAACTTCCTTTTAATGCATCGGGCAAAGTAATAACAATATAATACAAGTAAGGTCTTGAAAATAACCCAGATGATTTAACATTAGCTACTAGTCTGTTAATAGAATTTCTTGGTGTACGAGGATCTATAGATTTTTCATTTTTACTGTGTTCGTTAACACTATCAGGTTCAATACCAGGTTTAATACCCGGATGAGCATAACTTCCACTTGTCTCTTTTAAAAAATCAAAATTAGGCATTTAACTTTTCCTCGCTAGTATTAGTGTTTGCTTCCAGATTTTTGTTGTTTGGATTTTACCACCCAAACCACTTTTAAAAACTTCCCCAGGTTTAAATATAGTCTTTTCCCAATCTTTAGGGTTTATATGTATTATCTTTGATTTAATATGATTTATATCATATCTATGTAAACATACTTTTGCATGACGAAATTTTCTATGGGTATTAATCAGTTTTCTAAGTGTTTTAACAACTATTCTTGTGTTATAAGTAATTTTAGCAGTATTAATAAATGGTGTTACTAAATCATATATTATTTGTCTTCTTTTAAAATCTACATAATGTAAATTTATTCCTTCAAAAATATTACCTTTCTTTCTTAACATGATGATTAAAGGATACAAATCATAATGATCATTTGTTCTTTCTGCTACATACTTATAAAAGTACATATGACCAGATATCAGTTTTCCAGCTAAACTACCTTCTATGAGTTTTAATTTTGCCATTTGTTATATTTATAAGGTTTTTATTTGATTCCTAACTCTTTTTCCGTAATAACTATAAACTCCCATCCACGCCTATCTGCCCATTTCTTTGCTGCTTTCCACTTAGCTTGATTACGAATGTATGCTTTTAATGCACTTCTATAACCATTAGATGTTCTTTTTTGTTTCTTGGGTGGATTACATTGATTAAATGGTTTAATCTCAATGATGTATTTCTTTATAAATCCCTCTGTAGTTCTTACTTTGACATAGAAATCTACAAAGTATCGTCTTGTTTTCTTCTCTACTGGATTATAGTAGGGTATAATAACATTCTCTGATGCCCATTCAAGTACATTGGGCTGTTTATCAAGATACTTCATATATCTTAGTTCCCAACTGGAACGATACTCACACTCTTGCAGGTCAGCTACATACTTCTCTTTATTCTGAACCCTATATTTTCCTACTCTCGGATAGTTTTTCATATATGTCTTATAAATATAGTTATATAAGTATTTATAACAACGGAGATTAAGATGGCATCAATAAATGATTTTAAAGTTCAATCACAAAAAGATTTTGCTAGGCCTAATCTTTTTCAAGTTGTTGTAACCCATCCAGATTATTCTTTGGGTGATAGTAACCGTGTAAGATTCAACTGTCATTCTGCATCAATACCTGGTATACAATTAGCCACAACAGATAAAGATATAGCTTATAGAAGTATTGTTTATCAAAAAATATATGAAGATATAACTTTATCTTTTTATTGTAGAGAAGATATGAAAGAACTTGAATATTTTCAAAAGTGGATTCAAAATATAATATCTGCAACAAGTACTAGAGTTGAATATGTTGATAAATATAAATCTGACAATATTACTATAACACAATTAGGAAAAAATGGTAAAAATACAACAACAACAAAATTATATGATGCATACCCTAAAAAAATAGATGCTATATCATTAGATTATAATTCAACTAGTTCACTTATATCAGTTAGTGTAACTATTACATATAGATATTATACACAAGATTTTCATGAAGATAAAAAAATTGATGAAGTAGCATCAGAAACATCTGGTGGGATGTATGCTCATACTGTAGATACTGAAGGAAATAAAGTCAGTATAATGAATTCAATATCAGACAAAAAACAAAATTGGAAAATGCGTGGTGAAAATGGTTCAGAAGAAGGATTCGATTTAGAATTTTAATTAATATCAATAATATAATTTTATATAGGAGTTTATGAAATGGGATTACCAACAATTGCAGTACCAGAGTATAGTTTAATATTACCATCAACAGAAAAAGAAATAAAGTATAGACCTTTTCTTGTTAAGGAAGAGAAGCTTCTTCTTATTGCTATGGAAAGTGAAGAAGCAACACAAATAACAACAGCTACTAAAAATGTAATAAAAAATTGTGTCTTTGGTGATTTTAACGTGGAAGAATTACCAACATTTGATATTGAATATATTTTCTTATGGTTAAGAGGTAAAGCTAAAGGGGAAGTACTTGACTTACAATATAATTGTCCACAATGTAAAAATGTTGTCACAATTAAATTTAATATAGAAGATGTAAAAATCAAAAAGACTGAAGGACATACTAATAAAATTGAATTGACAGATAAACTAGGAGTAGTATTAAAGTATCCTAATATGGACTTACAACAAAAAATAGAAAGTTTATCTTCTGAAGAACATGAAATAAATAAAATTTTCAAGTCAGTTTTATATTGTGTTGATTATATCTATGATGATAAAGAAATGTATTCTTCAAAAGATCATACATTTGATGAAATGGAAAAGTTTCTTGATTCATTAACTGATACACAATTTCAAAAAATATCATCCTTTTTTGAAACAATGCCAAAACTTTCTCATAATGTTCAACTACATTGTAAGAATAAAGTTAATAAAAAAATATGTGGTTATAAAGAAGATATATTATTGGAGGGACTCGCATCTTTTTTCGGTTAATCCTCTGTGATGAATCATTAGTTAATATGATAAGTACTAATTTTTCTTTAATGCAACATCATCAATGGTCTTTGACTGAATTAGAAAATATGATACCTTGGGAAAGAGATGTATATCTTGCATTACTAGTTAAACATGTTACAGAGGAAAATGAACGTATCAAACAACAAAATCAACAAAAGGGATAAACAATGTCAATGTTTTTAGGAAGTCCAGAGGTTCCATTAGGAAAATCAAAACAGGCAAAAGAGGATGAGACAGCTCTGGCTCAATTGGTTAAAAGAGACAAAGAAGAAGATAAAAATGATTCAATATTGACAAGTGCTATCAAGACTATTGGTAAATCTTTAACTTCTAATCTTGAAGAAATAAGAAGGAGTACTGAAAGTACATCATCTCGCCTTGATCAAAATAATTCTTCTGGTCCTACTAAATGGATTCATCAAATAGCTGGTTGGTCTTCTGAAAAATTTACATTAGATATAATGACTGAAACACTTGGTGATATTCTAACGACTATTGAAACCTCTGCAATTGCCCGTCATAGTGATAGTCCTCTTGAAACATTGATGAAAAAACAACATATAGAAGATTCTAAGAAAAAAGTGAGTGGTGGTATGTCTGTGAAAAGAAGTAAAAATGATATGACACCCTGGGTTAATGTAATAACAAGAGGCACTGAACCGATTGCAGCTGCTCTTGCAATTATGCTTGAAATAGTACAGGGTCATCCTGGTATAATATTAAATAATAAAGGGCCGTTAGGCAAAGCAGCACTTGATGAAAAAGAAGAAGAAGTTATAGATAAGGCGACAAAAGAAAAAAATTCAATACAAAAAACAATAGGTGGTTTGTTTGGTTTTTTTCTTGGTACGGATAAAAAAGATAAAGATAAGAAAACTAGTGAGGATAAACTAGAAGCTAAAAAAGCAGAGAAAGCAGATGATATAAAAGATGATAAACGAAATAGTTGGCTACAAAAAATATGGAAGAACTCTGAAGGAAAGGATCGAACATGGTTTTCTATATTGAAAAAATGGGGGATGTGGTTATTAGTTGGTTTGACGGCATTATTAGTACCATCAGATTGGATTAATGCATTACTTACTGCACCATTGTGGTTACAAATATCCACGGTTGTAAGTGGTTTGGCATTACTACTATTTCCATTACGCACACTTGGTTTCGTAATTGGAGTATTAGGAAAACTACTCAAATGGGTAGGCAAAAAGCTTGGAATTACAAAATTATTAGCAGATGCTTGGGAAGGAACTAAAAATTTCTTCTCTGGTAAAAAGGATATTCCTAAAAATACACCCAAGAGTGATATGGTCACTAAAAAGGGTGATTTAAATACTGGTAAAAAGGATATTCCTAAGACTAGTAAAGTTGGTAAAAAAATTACAAAAGAAGTTGGAGAAGGAATTGGTAAAAAAGGTGCTTCCAAGGCACTAGGGAAATCTTTATTAAAGAAAATTCCTGGCATTGGTTTATTAGCAGGTCTTGTATTTGCTGGTCAAAAAGCATTGGCTGGTGATTGGACAGGTGCTGGAATGGAAGCGGCATCTGGTGCCATGTCAACTGTGCCTTTGGTTGGAACAGCTGGTTCAACTGCAATGGATGCTGCTATAATGGCAAGAGATGCTGGAATAATTGGTGAAACACCAGAAGCAAAGAAAGCAAGAGAGGCACAAGAATCAACAGCAGATACTAACAAAGAAATAGCAAAAACACTAACAGAAATAAGAGATGGAAAAACTAATACGTCCGTTGAAAACGCAATAGAAAAGAAAAAGAAAAAATCAGATGATTACGTTGCAGCTCATGATCAAGGAATCAAAGTAGAAGCTGATTATGATGGTGGTTTTGAAGGACTAAGTAAAAAAGAAAAAACAAAACTTTTTGAGTTTGCAAAAAAACGAGGTGTATCTGAAAAACAAGTTAGAGGTGGTTATTTCAACTATTCTACGTTGTTGGATAGAGGTTCTATACATAAAGATGATATAGGATACGGAGGAGCTTTAGAAAGAGCTAAACTAAAAACTGGAATGGACTATAGGGAAAGAAGAAAAGCTTTTAAAGAAGGAGGACCTGCAGAAGGGTTGCCGTTTGGTCACGACAAATCTGCATTTAAAAAACAAACATCTCTTGGTGATAGATTTAAAAACTTAGGTAAATGGTTATGGGGTGATAAAAAAGCAGCTGAAGCAGCAGAAGATGAACCAGATGAAATGGATGTTGAATTTGCTAAAGCGGAAGCCAAAGTTATGAAATCAGGTGGATATGGTGGGGGAACGAAAACACTAATTAGAGGAAAAACAGCTAAACCAACAGCCAAAAACCCTAAACCCAAAACATTCGCTTACAGCAAATCGTGGAACTCACCAACCCACGGGCCTGGGATGAGTAATACTCTTAATATGAAGGTTGCAGGAAAAAATATAGATGAGTTTCAAGGGATTTTTAATGATTGGATACAAACTGTTGAGGCGCAGAAGAAGTTAGATTTAAGTGGTCACCATAGTTCTGCTTTATGGAATCAACTTCATGAAAGGTCATATGTCTTAAAACAAAAAATGCGTTCTTTAGAAATGACAGATTCTAAAGGTAAGAGTAAAAAACCAAAAGATGCAGATAAAAAACAATCGTCACAATTTAAAAAACAAACATCTCTTGGTGATAGATTTAAAAACTTAGGTAAATGGTTATGGGGTGATGAGAAAAAAAGTGTAGCTAAGAAATCTAGTGCAATAATGGATGCAAATAAAGTTACAGCTACACCAGCTGCACCAACTGCACCAACTGCACCAGTTTCGACAGCAAGTATGAAGACAGCTACACCAGTTTCGACAGCTGCAACAGGACTAACTAGTTACAAAAAATGGGTAGATTCAGCACAAAAAGATTATAAGAAGCTGGGGAAAAGTAGGCCAAAATACTGGAGAAAGAAGCAGAAGAATATTTTAGCAAAAGCTGGTAGACAACTTAGAGGACCTAATCGCGAGAGTCTGTTAAAAGCACTAAAAGGAACAGAACTTGAAAAAATAATTATAAAAAAAACAGCAGGTGGACTTGATGGACCTGCTGACTTATCGGGAGCAATGTATGATAAGGTGACCATAGGTAGTGGCCCAAACCGTGGAATCGACATGCTATCACCAGACTTTGTTAAAACGGTGGGTGCTAACAAGATATCACCAATGCATAGTCCTAAAGATAAAATGAATTCATTAGGTGCTATGCATGATGAAAACAATGCATTAAAAGATACTCAAAAGGGTGGAGTTAATATGATTGATGCATCAACAAAAAATATTAGTAGTGGAGGAGGTGGAGATAATATTCTTGTAAACACTGGTGCTACTGATAAGACAAATGCATTTGATCATTCATACGGTTCAGATGATTTTTAAAGTAAAACCACTGGGGATTTCTCCCCAGTGTCTCTAGTTCTACTGTTCTGCTAACTTCTTAAAGTAATCTAAAGTATCCGTTGCTGGTTCTGGTGCATCTACAGAAGCAATCGGATCATTAGTACTCTCTTCAATAGTTCCAACGAACTCTGAAGTTCCATCATTGTGATCTACACTTCCA
>Ga0315316_10002818_pt1 | contig 12546 bp, 10 predicted proteins | sample M160m3416metaG_FD_203702 | JGI IMG/M metagenome (GOLD analysis project Ga0315316, IMG submission 203702) | Ammonia-oxidizing marine archaeal communities from Monterey Bay, California, United States - M1 60m 3416 | ecosystem: Environmental > Aquatic > Marine > Intertidal zone | place: USA...
CTTTAGTTTTTGAATCACATCTACCAGATTTCATACCAATAAATACATTTCTTTCTCCAATAGAAACGTGTTGTCCTGCTGATGCTCCAATAAATGTATTATAATGAGAATTTGAATATTGTCCTGCGTTTGAACCAATATATGTACATTGTTGTCCAATTAAATTTGTATATCCAGATTGACTTCCAATAAATGTATTTAATGATGTATCAACATTTGAGAATCCAGAATTTTTCCCAACAAATGTGTTATCATTTCCTGTTATATTTGCATAACCAGAGTTAACTCCTATACAAACATTATTTGAACCAGTTGTATGTGGTGCGGCATTTCTTCCATATGTGGTTGTAATATCATCAGTAATACCTTCTAGAGGAGATTCTTTTATTTTTGATGAAATAATTAAAGATTTTGGATTAGTAGTTATATTAGTTTTAATTGAAATTCCATCACCCGGAATTATTTGTAAATTTTCAAAAGATGTTGGTATAAGAGGTTGTTGTCCAGCGATAGTAATATCTCTCCATCCTTTAATATTAGGAATTCTACTTTGTGTTAAAGAAACCCAATCATTATTCATTCTACCTTCAAAATCTCTACCATTCCATCTAATAGTTCCATCAATACTTGACCAAGTATTTCCTAATATAACTCCACCATTAATATGTAATTTATCTAATGGTTTATTTATACCAATACCAATATTTCCATCTTTTTTAAAAAGGTTATTACCCTCTGATTCCCAAGAATTGATTCCAATTTCTTCATATTGAGCGACCATTTCTCCATTTTCATTTTGGATCATTCCAGTTTTAACAAATGTAAATTTATTATTAATAATAGCAATTTTATGATTATCACCAAAAGAGATACACATATCATTTAAAATCATATTTCCAACTTTTAATGAAGTTAAATCACCGAGTGATGTAATTTTTGGTTGTTCTGGTTGAATAACAGTTCCTAATAAAGCAGATTTAATTATTCCACTAGCAATATTACCATTTGTATCTCTTCTAACTAATGTTCCCGGAATACTATGACAAATTGCATTTTGTAATAAATGACGTTCAACATCAGTAATAATTTTTTTAGATCCAAAATCAATGATATTAATATTATCATCATTATCATTATTATTATGATAATTAGATTTAGTTAAAGAAACCCATAATCCAGATTTTCTTCCTTCAAAATCTTCTCCATTCCATCTAATAGTTCCATCAATATTTGAAATAGAATTACCAAGTTTAATTGCTCCATTAATTTCTAATTTTTCAATTGGTGATTGAATTCCGATACCTAGATTATTATTAGTTAGTTTAAGAAAAGATTCAGGTGTATAGCCTTGAAAAAATTCAACATTTAAGTTTGATACCATTTTCCTACTTTCTATAATTAGTGGTGGTGGCATATTATTTCTATCTTCATTCGCAGGCCAATTAGTTTTACAATTTATATTACTATCAATAGTTAATTGACCCATATTGCCAATATTAATATTCATTGTATTATAAGACACAGTACAATCATATAATCGGTTAGGCATTTTTTAAAATATATATTTTTTAAATATTTTAAAAAATAATTTGAAACTAATGCTTATAATACTTTTCTAGAAAATAGTTTTATCATAATATTAGAACCGTCCACATTTTGTATTAATTTTTGTTTTTTTTCCATTTTAGATAAAGCAATATTTATCATATTATACATTAAACCTGTTTTAAATTCTTTAGTTTGTAGTGATGGATTTTTAGATAAACAATTACCAGGTGGATCACTTTCTGCCATGCCGATAATTCTTGAATTTGCTTCTAATAAATAACATTTTTTATTATGATCAGCAATAATATCATATCCAAGCATTTTCCAACAAATATATTTACCATCTGGTACTTTAGTATTTGGACATTTCATAGTAGTGTAAGTAGCCATCATACTATCGTGGCATATTCTTTTAAATTGTGGTAATATATCTTTTTTAAATGTATTTGCGCCAAATTCCATATTATAATCTTCAGGAAAAGTTTTATTATTACAAGATGTTGTAATATGAGTAGTACTTTTAAAAACTTTAGAATCATATTTATAGTCAGCAACGTACATATATCCAGATGGATATAAGTATGCTTCAAATGTACTACCATATCTTATCATAAAAGCATAAACTCTGAAGTGCATTTTTTTGCCTTTAAATAATAAAGGTTTATGAATATATCTTTGAATAATCCATTTTTTTTCATTTGGATATTTTTTTAACCAATTACTAAATTCTCTATAATTTCTAACTCTACCAACACCTTCTTGTCTCATACCGAATTCTGGTTTTAATATCCATTGTTTATTTTTCCAAAAAGAAGATAATTCATATTTTTTTAATGAATCTGTACTTTCAAAAGAATACGTTTTTGGTAAATATGATAATGTTCTTCCGCCACTCCAGTTCATTAAATTTACATATAATTTTTTTTTATTACCTAAAGCACTAGTATCAGTAAAATTAGAAACAATATGACAAGTTTGGCATGTTTCTATTAATGAATTAAAAAATGTAATTTTTTCACTTTTTTTTTGTTTAGTCCAATTATCTTTTTGGTCAAAATAACTATCTATAATTTCGTTAAAATAACCATCATTTATAAAATAAGAAAACTGACTCATTCTTTAATTTCTATTGAGAAAAAAAAAGAATGATAATAAAATATAAATTTAATAAGTAACACATTTTCCACCTTTGCTGGTTGAACATAAAGTTTTAAGAGGGCTGGTTTTTTTTGGTTTCCAACCTTTTTTTAAGGATTTATAATCATAACCCCATTCATCGGTAAATGCTTCAGTTGGTTTTGAAACAATTTTTTTAGGAGTGCTATATTGATTAAAACAGTTAATAAATAAAACAATAATAATAATAATAATTAAGGTTTGTACACAAGAAAGATACATTATATATATTATTATTTAGATTTTAAATATACTATATATGAATTTATTGAATAGGACAACCTTCTGTATCATATTGTTCATCATCATCATCTTGAATATATTTTTCTTCTAATGCTTTTCTAGCATCACTTGAACTAATATCTTCCATATCTACATATAAATTTTTATTAATTTCATCTTCATCTGAAGTATTTAATGATTGTTTATCTTTAGGATTAATTAGGAATTTTTCTAATTTATTAATTACTTTTTTATTAATACTATTTGGAAATATAATGCGAAATTTAATATATAAATCACCATGACTTCCATCATTTTTAGGCATACCATAATTATTAATAATTTTAAATTGTCCTGGTTTCAAAATTTGACCTTTTTCTGTTTTTACATAAATACTTTTACCATTTAATAAATTAATCTTGAAATTACAACCACATAAAGCATCTTTTAAAGTAATATTTTTCTTTAAAATTAGATTATCTCCTTTTCTAATAAACGTTTCGTGTTTTTTTTCTATAACAATTGCGATAATATCTCCAGCAATAATATCAGGATGTTCATCACCTTTTTCTCTAAAGACAATACAGTCTTTATGTTTAACACCTGGTTTTAAATTAATTTCTAAAATTTCAGTTTCTCTATAAACACAAGTTCCCTTACATTTTGAACATATATCACTTTGTTTAACTTTTTTACCTGTTCCTCTACAATCAGGACAAGCAGATTGAGATATTTGTTGCATTGGTCCCATGCGTCTAATATGTGTAATATGTCCTTGTCCTTTACATTTTGGACAAGTGATCGGTTTTTTAGATTTACTTCCAGTACCATTACAAGTTTTACATAAAATATTTCTTTTTATTCGTAACTTTCGAATTCCACCAGTGTACATTTGTTCAAGAGTAACTCCTAATTCAACATGAATTGGTTGGCCTTTAGGTGTTCTTCTTGGACCACCATTAAAAAATCCACCACCAAATGGATTTCCACCACCAAATGGAAATCCTCCTCCAAACATATCAAATATATCTCGGGGAACTCCACCTGGATGACCTTCACTATGTGCTTTTAATCCATCCATGCCGTGTTGATCATATATTTTTCGTTTTTCTTCATCTTTTAAAATTTCATATGCTCCACTAATTTTTTTAAATATTTCTTCATCTCCACCTTTATCAGGATGATGTTTAACAGCAAGTTTTCGATATGCTTTAGCGATTTCTTTTTTTGTTGAATTTTTAGAAACCCCTAAAATTTTATATAACTCCTGATTCTCAAAATTATACATTTTATATATATAAGTTTATAATAGTTATTTCAATTTTGCGTTAGATTTTTTATTTCATTTTCATCTTATTTAGTAATTAAATACAAATGAATTCAAATAATCTTGAATACCTTACTACTGTTAAAAAAGAATATCAAGAACAACTTGTATCGATTTTATCTAAACAAGTTTATTTAGGAATAAAACAATTATATAATGATGTAAAAAAACAATGTATGAAAACTAGAGATAGAAATGTTATGGCTAAATTTCAAGAACAAATGAGTTTAGTTCCTCAATGGGGAACTGATTTAATAAGTAGAGAAACACAAAGAATAACTCAAAAATCTCAATGTGAATATTTACAGGATTTAATCGCAGCTGTTTTCTTGAGTAATACAAAAATTTTATCCGCAACTAGTAAAAAAAGACAAATTGATGTTGATGTTCCTGCTTTATCTATATTTGTTCATGGTGTTTATAAAGAAGTTGCTAGAAGTTTATATAGTAATCCAGAACTTATAAGAGATTATGATTTAGATAAATGGGAACAACAAAGAAATTATAGAGAATGTAAAGTATTAATTGATAATGCAATTGAAACTACAATTCGTAAGCATTTGCCATTTAAGAATATTTTGACAAATTATTTAGAATTTTCTATTAATGATCAACAAGTAGAAACCAAATCTCCAGAAAAAAAGACAAGAAAAAGCCGTCGTAGAGTATATGAAAGTGATGATGAAGAAAGTCTTGAAAGTTATGCTTCTTGGGATTCAGAATCTTTTACCGCAACTGATGAAGAAGAAGAAGAAGAACAAGTAAATAAATCTACTAAAACAAAGGTTGAAGAAATTATTGTTGATGATGAAGATGATAGTGAAAGTATAGTTATAGAAAATAAAGAAGATGTAGTTGAAGCAGATGTAGTTGAAGAAGATATAGTTGAAGAAGATGTAGTTGAAGAAGATGTAGTTGAAGAAGATGTAGTTGAAGAAGATATAGTTGAAGAAGATATAGTTGAAGAGGATAATATAGATAATAATAGCGATGATAATATCATCGAAGAAGAAATTAATGTAGATGATTCTGATGATTCTGATGAAGAAGATGAAATTATAATTGAAGAAGATATAATTAAAATTCCAGAAGAAACAGTCATAGAAAAAGAAAATATTATTTTAGAAGAAGAAGATAATATTACAGATGAAAAAACAATAATTGAAGAAGAAATTATTGAGAAAGTTCCAGTAATTGAAGAAGAAGAAGTAATTGAAGAAGAAGAAGTAATTGAAGAAGAAGAAATAGAAGAAACTCCAGTAATTATGGAAGTTCCATTAGTTGAAGAAGAAGAAATAGAAGAAATTCCAGTAATTGAAGAAAAAATAATTGAGGAAGAATCAGAAATTCAAAATATAATAGATAAATCAGAAGAAACAGAAAATATAGAAGAAGTAGTTATAAATAGTGATATTAATGAACAATCTTCAACACAAGATATTGAATTATATGATAGTGCGAATGATGAAAATATTAAAGAAGAAATTCGTAAAATTCCAATTTCAAGTAATGCTCGTAGAAATTTAGGATTAGTAAAAAATTTAGAGAAAGAATCAAAAAAACCAAAAAAACCAAAAACCCCAAAAAAACCTGAAACAATGAATGCGTTATTCTTCCCTGATTTAGAAGACGATGATGATTTTTAAATTATCTATTTTATATATAAATATTCAAATAATACAATTATTCTGAATATTGATATTATATATTTAGTATTTATTAATTTTTAGGGCAAATTTCTTCAACAGTAATATATTTACCTAAAATCCAATTAGTAGCAATCATTGATAATCCACCAGTTGCGGATGGAATAATTACTTTAGTTGGTCCAATTTTAGAAAAAAAAGCTAATGGAGTTGGTAAAAACCATGGTACAATAACATATCCAACTATAAATGCAACTGTAGGATAAAGTGCTCTAATAGCAACTTTTCCAGCAGTTTCTGAATTAATTTTTGCTCCACATTCTTGTCTTGCGGCAGAATAAAGAATAAAACATTGAGAAAACCATGCGACAATTGTCAATATAATAGTTCTAACTGGTCCACATCCAAGACAAGACCAAACAGTACCTGCGAAATATAATAAAGCAGCGGAAATACCAACACTAGCAGCTGGTCCACTTTTAGAAAGATGTTCCCACACTTTTTTTGCGGTTTCTTCGTTCATACCTAAACTAGTCCAATCAGTTGTCATTTTTATATATATATACAATAGATTTTTATATATAAAAATAAGAGTATTAAACAATCATTAATAATTAGTATTATACATAATAATGAAGTTAATTTTTGATCAATATAGACCAAGAACTTTAGATGAGATTCGGTATCATAAAACAATCTCAAATATTTTAAAAAATATTAATCCTCAAAATATACCTCACATGTTAATTTATGGTCCACCTGGTTCTGGGAAAAAAAGTATATTATATTCATTTTTAGGATATGGAAAGAAATTAAAAATTTCAAAAAAAATAAAAACATCTTCTAAAGAAATTCCATTTACAATGTATTGGAATGATACATATGTTGAATTTGATATAAAAGAAATGGGAATGTATGGTAAATTTATTATTCGCGATATAATTCAACAGTTTGCTGAAACAAGACAATTAATTGATAATAAAAAACATAAGATAGTTGTATTACATCATATTGAAATGTTAACAGTAGAATCTCAATATATTTTAAATAAAATAGTAGAAACAAATATGGTAAATTGTAAATTTATATTAATTTCTAATACATTGGGAAATATTATTAATCCATTACGTAGTTGTTGTCTTCCATTAAGGATCAATGCATTAAGTAATGAACAAATAACAGAATATATATCAGAATTAAATAAAAAAAGTAAAATAAATCTATCAGATGATCAAATAACAAAAATAGTCAATGCGTGTGATAGAAATTGTAAACAGGCTGTATTAAATCTAGAAACATATTCATTAATAAAATCACATAAGGCAACATTAAATCAAACAAAAATTGATAATATTGTAAAATTGATTTTGAAAAAAAGAATTACATTAAATGTAATCTCAAAAATAACAACTTATTTGTATGAATTTATTATGGATAATAATATATCAAGTAATTATATTTTATTAGAAATTTATGATCGTATTTTAAAAACGATTGACAATGATGATTTAAACAAAAAAAAATTATTAACCGAAATAGCAAGTAAATATGATTATAGATTAATAAAAGGTTCAAAAGATATAATGCATGTTCAAGCGTTTATTTTTGATATAATGTCAATTCTTCAAGAGAAGAAATAAATGGCAATATTTTCAATATTGAAAAAGATCTTTAAAATTCGATAAATTAATATCAAATTAACATAATATTATTCAAGATAATATACTATCCTCAATAATATAGCAAACAATAATACTTTTTATTTTTTGTTGATAATAAGTATTATTAATTATTAACCATTAATAAATCCCGGAAATTTATTATTGGTAAATCTAGTTTTTATAATTTTTATAGTATTTTTTTAATTAATTCATCTGTTTATTAGTTTTTCAGTTTTTTTTTCTAGAACGAGTTTTAGAACCAGTTGTTTTTCGGCGACCACGTTTTGGTTTAGGTGGTTCAGGTTCTTCAACCTCTTCTTCACTATCTTCACTAAGAACAGGTCCTTCCTCTTCTACTTCAACTTCATCTTCTTCTTCCTCATCTTCTTCAACAACTTCTTCTTCTTCATCATCCTCATCCTCATCTTCAGTATCAGATAGAACAACACCAGATTTAAGTGCGGAAGCAACTTCTTGATCTTGTTCATCATCACTATCATCAGCAAAAGCATATCCGCTGAGTGCTTGAGATGGGAAAACAACGGATTGTTCAGCCCGGAGAGCAACACCAAATTTGCCTCCAACGAACCAAATACTAGCAACACGAAGTAAGCATTTTACTTCGGATTTTTTAGGACAACACATTTCAATGTTGTCATGATCAACTTCCATCTTTTCTTTTTGTTTATTGTAAAATTCAGTGGTGAATTTACCAGTAGAAAAGTTGGTAGGGATTTTGACACTAAGAACAGGTGGATAATCTTTAGTATCATCTTTAGGGAATTTAATAGTAGGAACTTGTAGAAAAGAAAGACCAGCACGAGTCTTGTCTTTATCTTTATTTGACTTAATGTTTAATAGAGCAAGTAATTTAGGATCATTAAGAACTTTATCAAGAACAAGTTCATCAAGAGCAGCAAGCTTATCTTGAAATTTTTTTAGTTCAGGTTTATCTTTACCAAAGGAAAGATTCATATTATAACGGGGAAGTTGAGTACTATCCGTTTGTTTATAAGATGATGCCCCAAAAGGACAGAACATTTTAGGAGTTTGAACATAAAGATTATGTTCCTGAGAAGTAGTAGGATTCTTATATCTAAGATAGATATTTGACCCACCCATTTTAGTTTGTTTAACATCACTGAAGGTGATGTTCTTGATATTAAGATTTTTATGTTTTACTACAAAGGATGCCATTTTTGTATTATGTTTTAATTTATTATTTAATTTTCTAAAATGAAACGCATTTCAATTTTATTTTTGTTTTTTTAATTTTCGATTATAATTAATTCTTTTTGATTTTTCTTCTTTTTTCTCTTTCTTTTCTTTTTTTTTTTCATAAAAGTATCATTATAAAATTTTAACGCACAATCAATAATTTCTTTATCCAATGATTTCATACGTAATAACTCTATGGCCAATTTCTTTTTCACTAATTTTTGTTCTAATTTATAATGAAATCGAATATCACCATTATCCTTCTGACTAACTTTCATGCTATAACATTTAAATAAATTTTCTTTTTCTATTTTTGATAATTTATGAAAGTGTGTCGTAATAATGTTTACAGAGTTCGGGAATTTTGATAGATATTTACATATCGCATACGATGTAGAAATACCTTCATAATAATTAGTAGAAGAGAATAATTCATCAAAAACAGTTAATGCAAAATTAGTTTTTTTAGCTTTTTTGATTCGATTAATATAGTCTTTACAACGATGAACTTCTGCTTCAAATAAAGATTCTTTACCAACCATATCGGGTATATTTAAGTAAGTATTAAGTATAGCAAATGGTGTTAATTTAATAGATTTACAATATGAGATTGTTAAAGTTTGAGATAATAAAATATTAATTACTAAAGATTTAATAAATAAACTTTTACCCGAAGCATTTGGTCCAAATAATAATATATTTCTAATTTTATTTAAATTTATATCATTTGATATTACATTTTTATTTTTAGATAATGTTGGATGTATTAAATTTTTAATTTCTACTAATGGATTATTTAATTTTACAAATTTTGATAAACAAATTGATTTCGATTTTTGTAATTTTACAATAGACATATAAGAATCAATTGTTCCAATATATTTCATTAAATTAGAAATACAATCACTATGAACATCTATTTTTGAAAATATATATAATATATTTCCCCAATTTTTGAAATATCCATAACTATCGTTATTAGAATATATTTTATTGACTGTATTAAAATCTTTCTCTAATTGATCGGTCCAAAAGTATTCAAATATGTTTTCTTTCATTAAAATAAAATTTATTGAATTTATTGTCTTTACTAATTTAGAAATGGCTGATAATTTTTGATATATAATTTTACATTTTTCCATACGTTTCATTATATTAGTAATAGTATTGTATCCTCCCATTATATACATAAAACCATAACCAAGTGTAGATAGTAATGGATACCACGGTCCTAATATTGGTGTTAACATTCCACCCATACCAAGTTTAAATAATTTATAAAATTTCCACATACCAATATTAACTCCGGTTATAAATCTTAAAGTTATATATGATACTAGAAATGATACGATTGGTGATAAAATCGCAGTAAATGGTGTAATTATAGTAAAATAAAAATGATATATTGTTAAACATAATGGAATTTTATTTAAAAATTGCAGATAAGTGCTTGTAAAATATAAACTTTTGAAATAATCATCTTCTTCTTCAGTTCTTTTATGGAATAACCATAATAAATCTTCTTCAATTTTTTTAAAATTAATTAAAAGAGTATCAATTGAATTATGAGATTTATTCAATGTTTTAATTATTTGTTGTCTTTTTTGTAATAATTCAATATCATGTAATGGAAAATATAATAAAATTTTAGATGATATTTCACCTAATAAAGTTCTATTTTTGTTAATCATATTAAAGATTGAATTCGGATCTTTATCAAAAATGTTTAAATCTCTGAAAAAACTATGATTAATAGAAGATTTATTTATTAACTTTTTCTTTTTATCTAACTTTTCAAATAAATCAAATATAATATTATTTTTTTCATACATTGATAATTTCATTTCAGGAACAATTTCTTCATTTTTTTTATGTTGTGTTTTTTTAGGATTTTTTTTTACATCTTTTTCAATAATCTGTTCCAGAGACAAACTTTTAAGTTTTCTATACATATGTGTAAATAATTATAGAAAATCTATTAATTTAGAAATTTAAACACCCTTTGGAAGAATTATAATTTATATATATATAAATAATGTTAACAGCGAATAAAATATCGGTTGAAAAGATAGATTCATACCTAAAAGGAATATTTCCAAAAGAAATATGTACTGTTATACATAAATATTATTTTATTATTAGGCAATGTGATAAATGTTCTAGATATATTCATAATGGAATAAATAGATGTCATAATTGTTCAAGATATTATTGTAGAACTTGTCATTATGTATCATATGCTGCATTTTTATAAAATTCTTTTTTAGAATTTGAGTTATATATTTTTTTCATTTTTTTTGAATAAATAATATTTAATCCATTCTGATCCATATAATCAAACATTGCTTTAATTCCCATAGATTTATTACATTTAGAACAAATTGGTCTTAAATTACATATATTATTACTTCCTCCATTTTTTTGAGAAATAATATGACCCATTTCAAAATTTTGTTGTGAAATTTGCTCAATATCACAACATAAACACGGATATATTCCATATTTTATACCAATATATGTATTCCAAACTTGATCTCTTAATCCTTTACCCATAGTAGTATCTTCTTGTTGCCAAACTCTTTTTCTAAGATCATTAATCCATTCAAATTTAGGAAATAATCCAAAATATAATCCTCCTTTACTTTCTATTTTTTTTACAATAGAACCAAAATTTGCTTGACCTTTTTTTGGAAAGTAATCATATGGTTGATTTTTATAAAATGTATTTAATTTTTCTAATGCAAAGATTAAATCATTACTTGAATCAATAATATCTAAATCTTCAATTACATCATTATTTAAAAGATAATTTTCAAAATCATTTTTATTAATAAAGGGTCTTCTTGCTTTTTTTGCTGTAAAAATTTTACGATATTTTCGGAAAAAATGTGCTGATGCGTCAACAATAATTTTCTTTTTATTTTTATCCTCCAATTTATATACATCTGATAATGGTAATAATTTATTTAAAGTTTGAAATAATTCTTCAATATGTTCCATTGAATTTGCTGGAATGACAACTAGTGGTATTTTTTTATCTTCATTAAATTTTTCATCATGACCAAATAAATATTCAATCGCTTTTAAACGATGTTGCCCATCAATAATATATAACATATCTTCATATTTAGCAACTATTAATGGTGATATAAATTCAAAAATATTATCGTTTAATTTTAATTGATAATGTTCAACAATATCTTGTACTCGTTCTTCATCTACAGGTCGTTGAAAGTATGGTGGTTTCCATTTTAATTCTAATAAATCATTTACATTTAAAAACCAATAGTCACATAAATTATTCAAATTTTTTATTCTAGGTGTATCATTAAACATTATTACATCATTTTTTAATTTTAACATTTTTTTTCTTAATTTTTTATTTTGTTCATGTAATGTTTTTCGATCACTTTTTAAACAATCAATTCTTTTCTTTAATACAGACCTTTCTCCTCGTAATAATTCAACTTCTTTTAATAATCTTTCATTGAGATGAATCTTTTTATTCATAATTTGAATATTATTATATTATTCAAATTATTTTTATTATATCCATAAGACGCATTCAGTCTATTTAGTATAAGTATAATATAAAAAAATAAGTAATAAAATGATAACAATATAAGATATTTTAAATGATTGAGTTGGTCCTATATTCATAAAATCTTCCCAATCAGGATTAGAGGGTTTCTCAAATTCTTGAGATTTTTTAGACATGGTAACATCCATTTTAGTATTAATTGATGGA
>Ga0315316_10002823_pt1 | contig 12536 bp, 10 predicted proteins | sample M160m3416metaG_FD_203702 | JGI IMG/M metagenome (GOLD analysis project Ga0315316, IMG submission 203702) | Ammonia-oxidizing marine archaeal communities from Monterey Bay, California, United States - M1 60m 3416 | ecosystem: Environmental > Aquatic > Marine > Intertidal zone | place: USA...
ATGATAAAGTATTAAAATACTTAATTTAATTTAAAATAAATTATTATGTATGAATTAAAAAAAAATAAAGTATCAGTAAAGAAAATAGCTAATTTCTTGAAAAGTGATTATTCTGACAAAGATTTTGATATTTCTTCAGCAAGTTCTCTTAATAATATTAAAAATAATTCCATATTATTTTATTCTGAACAAAGTAATCCAAAATTTAAATTAAAAGATACTGTAAAATATGATCTTAAAAAATTAAAGAACTACAAAAATATTGTTCTTATTACTACTGATGAGTTTAGGAAAAAAATTAACATTCCAACTATCTCATCAAAAAATCCAAGACTTGATTTTTCAAGGGTAATAATGAAATTTTTTGCAAAAGAAGAATTCAAGTCAGGTATTCATAAAACAGCAATTATTGATAAAAAATCTATTATTGGAAATAATGTCTATATCGGTCCATATTGTACTATTGGAAAAAATGTAAAAATTGGAAATAATGTAAAAATTTTTAACAATACATCTATCTTTGGTAAAACTGAAATTGGTTCAAATTCAGTTATTATGTCAAACACAGTAATTGGAAGTGAAGGTTTTGGTTTCATATTTGATGATGAAGGTTTATTTCATTTTCCACATTTAGGTTCAGTTAAAATTGGAAAGAATGTTTGGATTGGTCCTAATTGTACAATTGAAAAATCTGCAGTAGATCAAACCATTATCGAAGACGATGTTAAAATAGATACTCTTGTTAATGTTGGTCACAATTCAATTATCAGTAAATCTTCATGGGTAGCTGCTGGAAGTATTATTTGTGGTAGAGTAAAAATTGGTAAGAGGTGCTTTATTGCTCCAAATAGTGTTATTGATGTAGGTTGTGAAATTGGAGAAGATTGTCTTATTGGTACTTCAAGTCTAGTTAGATCCAGTTTTCCAAAAAATTCTGTAATTATTGGTTCTCCCGCTAAACGAATAAGAAAAAATATTTAAATCTTTTAATGAATGCTGAAATATTTTTAAATGTAGAAATGACTATAGTCAAGAAACTTTTTGAAGAAACCATTCAAACCGATCACAAGGTTATCACTGAAGAATTATCAAAATCTATTCTGAAAACTTATGGAATTAAGGTTCCACCTTATGCTTTAGCCACTTCTGCATCTGAGGCTGTAAAACAAGCAAAAAAAATTGGTTTTCCTTTAGTAATGAAAGTAGTATCGCCACAAATTTTACACAAAACTGATGTTGGTGGAGTTAAAGTTGGAATTGATAATGTAGCAGATGTTAAAAAAACATTTGATGATATGTTTGGACGTTTATCTAAAAAGAAAGGTGTTAATGTAAAGGGAATTCTTTTGGAGAAAATGATTCCACAAGATGGAGTTGAATTAATTGTAGGTATTCAAAATGATCCTCAATTTGGTCCAATGATTATGGTTGGATTGGGTGGAATAATGACTGAAGTTTTCAAAGATGTTGCATTTAGAATGCTTCCAATTACTACCTCTGATGCAAAGTCAATGCTAAATGAATTAAAAGGATCAAAACTTCTCAAAGGATTCCGTGGTAGTGCACCAATTGATCTAAACATGATTGCAAAAACACTTGTACAAATTGGAAAAATGGGGGTTGATAATGCAGATTATGTTAACAGTATTGATTTTAATCCTGTAATTGTATATCCAAAATCTTACTTTGTAGTAGATGCAAAAATAATTCTAAATAATGAATTAAGAAAAAATTCAATTTCAAAAGCTAAACCAAACACTACTTCCATGGATTCATTCTTTACTCCAAAATCTGTTGCGCTAGTCGGTGCATCTGCAACACCTGGAAAAATTGGAAGATCTATCTTAGATAGTCTAGTTAATCATGATTTCAAAGGTAAAATATATCCAATTAATCCAAAAGTTGACAAAATCTTTAGACAAAAATGTTATCCATCAGTAGATGTAATTCCTGGACCAGTTGATCTTGTTATTATCTCAGTTAAACTTTCTATCATTGCGTCCATCTTAGAAGATTGTGCAAAGAAGAAAGTTCATAATGTCATAATTGTTTCAGGAGGAGGAAAAGAACTTGGAGGAAAGAGATCTTTGTATGAAGCTGAAATAAAGAAACTTTCAATAAAATACAAAATTAGAATTATTGGTCCAAACTGTATTGGTGTATTTAATGGTAAAAATCAATTTGATACCACATTTTTTAATCAAACAAGAATGAACCGACCAAAGTTTGGTCCTGTTGCATTCTTTTCACAAAGTGGAACCATGGGAATTAGTTTCTTAGAATCTGCAAATTCATTTGGATTATCAAAATTGGTTAGTTACGGAAATCGTTCTGATGTAGATGAAGCAGATATGATTTGGTATGCTGCAAATGATCCTCAAACTAAAGTAATTGCATTATACGTTGAAGGATTTGGAGATGGTAGAAAATTCATCAATACTGCAAAACGTGTAATGAAAGACCAAAAGAAACCTATCGTTATTTGGAAAAGTGGTCGAACTAGTGCTGGTGCAAAACAAGCTGCATCTCATACTGGTTCTTTTGGTGGTTCAAATGCAATTATTATGGGTGCATTCAAACAAGCAGGGATTATTTCAGTTGATAGTTATCAAGAATTAGTTGCAGTTACAAAAGCACTAGCTTGGCAACCTGCAGCAAAAGGAAACAAAATTGGCATGTGTAGTAATGGTGCTGGTCCAATTGTTGCAAGTTTTGATAAAATTGAAAAAGAAAAATTGGTAATTGGAAAAATATCTTCACATAGAATTAAAAAAATTCAAGAATATTTTCCACCATTATACATTATTGCAAAAAAAGGAAACCCAGTAGATATTACTGGAGGTGCAACTGCAAAGGATTATAGATTTATTATTCAAGAATTCATGAATGAGTCAAATGTGGATATAGTGATGATTTGGTTTGCATTTCAAGATGAACCACTAAAAGAAATAATAATTGATTATTTGGCAAAATTTTCTAAAAAGAAATTAAAGCCTATTTTAGTTGGAGGCAACGGTGGTAGATATACTAAAAATATTTCAAAACGCATTGAAGAGAAAAATATTCCAGTTTATGATAATATAGAAATGTGGCTTGTAGCTGCACATGCGTTATCCTATTATAGCAAGTAATATCTCAAAACAAGATAAATTCAAAAAAATAGTATAAAAATTAATTATTTATTCTATTGATTGGTACAGAAAAGTAATTATCTGCATCAAATTGTTGTGATGAATCATCATTATCATCAGTTCCATCAGAATACCATACTCTCAAATATCCATTTTCATCTATAGAGGCTGATTTAGGAAGTTCCCATGAAGGATTTCTATATTTGAAATCATCAACTGTATAACGAGATTGAATTAGAATTTCATTATCATCATTACGATCTAGAATAGTATTTTGAAGTAACGTAATTTTACCTAAATCCGTCATCAATGTAAACATAGGTTTAGCTCTTCCGGACACAATACCAGAATTAATTAATTGCTCAGATATGTCTAAACCTCTTTGAACAGATGTTCTATGATGAGTCATTCCTTGCATCGGAATACAATGGAAGAGATAATGAGATTCAATTCCTAAATATCTAAAACCATCATATAGTTTATTCAAAATATTAATATCATCATTTACTCCTTTTAGTAAGACTGATTGATCATAAATTTTGAAAGCCACTTTGTATAAATCTGTGTAAGCTTTTCTTGCTTCTACAGTTAATTCTGATGGATGATTTATGTTGGTTCCAATTTCTAATTTCAATGGAGAAGATGTTTTTAAAATTTTAATCATTTCATCATTAATACGAGAAGGATCTTGAACTGGTACTCTAGATCCTATACGAATAATTTCTATATTTGGAGCATATTTTTGTACTTCAGAAAAAATTACTGCTAATCGTTTTGGAATCATTAATGGATCTCCACCGGTGATAAGAATCTCTTTTAGATCATTTCTTACTTCTTCACTACCAGCATATTTTGCAAAATTAGTAATCTCATCATTATTAAGACTAAATTGTGGATATTGACCTCTTAAACACCAACGACAATGAGCTGCACAAACCATTGTAGGTTCTAAAAGAATTGTTCTACGATATAATCTCTCAACGCCTCTTAGTGGTTTTCCTTCATAATGAACATGTACTTCAGATTGATAATGCCTTAAACGATCATCATGATTAATGTCATCTTCTTTAGTAGATTTTAGATATTGTTTTTCAAATGCTTGATATTCTTCAGATTGAATTCCATATTTTTCACTAGTTTCCACAAGTTTTTGTTGAAGATATGGAGTCAATTTTTCATTAAAATTAGAATTTCTTGAACCTGCCAACTTATTTTTAATATATAATTACTTTTTAAAATACTTTCTTTATTATTTATTAACAAGTTTTCGCAGAAAATCAGAATCATAACTACTAATCAAAGTTCTTTTATCAAGTAACTCATCAAGTATTTTCTTATTTTCTTTAATTTGATTTATCTCATCTTCAGTTAATTTATATCCACTTGTTAATTTCAATATTAAATCTAGGATTTTTAAATTCAACTCTAAATTTAATTCTGAATTTATTAGAGAGCGACGGTGGTATGGGTGGACTTCAAATCCAACACCTGCTTCAGATCTGTATGCAGAGGATCTTTTAAAATGAACATATCCAATAATAATCAATAAAGGCAATCCAACAAAAACTATACTAAGAATATACAATTCAAATGATGGAAATATTGTTTTTAATAATGGATAATTTTCAATTGCAAGATAATAAGTTACAGTTAGTGTATTTATGGCCGCAAAAATAAATGCAAAATATAAACTCCATCCATTTCTAAAATAAAACCAAGCACGAAAGAATATTTTTCCACGTTCAATTTCAGCCATAATTAAACAGCCATTTAGGTATATATCAATACTGTGAATAAGTTATGTGTTAATTACAATTGTGGAAAATTTTGATTCTAGATATTTCAAAGTTTACCTAAATGATTGCATAGAGAGCATAAGATATCTGAGTTGCGTTAGAAATAATAAATATGAATTTTCAAGCTAATCGTGCTGATTGTCTCACAGAATATGACCAATTATGATGTTAATCTCCCTAAAGATACTATCTTACGAATTAATCTTGCTTGGATAGATAATCTTGAAACTCTAAAAAATATTCTTGAAACAAAATCTAAAGAAAAAATCTTTATTGATTTACCTAAAAATAGAACAAAACCTCCAAACAATCGATATTCTATGGATGAAATTAAACCAATTCTAGAATCCTACTCAAACATTAAGTATTTTGCACTATCAAATGTTGACTCAGCAGAATATCTGAATGAATACTTAGGGTATATACCAAAAAATATTGTGATTGTTCCTAAAATTGAAAGTCCTTTAGGAATTAAAAACATTAAAGAAATTTCAGAATTATTAGGTGATGAAAAAATAGTCATGCTTGATCATGACGATCTATATTCTTCAATGTTAAAGAAGAATGATGATCCTGATAATTTCCAAGTTTACATACAACAGTTAATTGATTTCTGTGAAAAAAATAATGTAACTCTTTTGCGTACTGTTGGTGTAATGTTTGCTGATACTGAAAAACGTGTATCTGAATATGTAAAATGAATAAACCTAATATTTTATTCATAATTATAGACTCTTTAAGACAAGACAAATGTCTAGGCGCTAATAAAAAATCTTTAACTCCAAATTTAGATTCACTTATAAAAAATGGTGTATTTTTTAGACAAGCAATCAGTCCATCACCAATCACAATACCCTCACTTTCTAGTATTTTCACCGGACTATATCCTTACGAATCCACAAATCTTGATAACGACATCTTCACATTAAAAAATAATATTCCAACTTTTATTGAAACATTTGAAAAAAGTGGATATTCCACACATGCAGTTATTCCTGAAGCCTTAAACTATACCAACATACCTGAAAAATTTTCTAATGTAGAATTCTTTAATTCATTTGCTACATTATATGACGGAATTGGTGAAAAAATTGTTACAAAATTAAATGAATTCTCCAATGAAAAACCTTGGCTTCTTTATATCCATCTAGAAGATCTACATGGTCATGCATTATTTCATTTATCAAGTGATGTGAATAAAATAGATGAATATGTTGGAAAAAATCAATATGAAAAAATGTTATCTGCCATTGATCCCTGGATAGGTAAAATCTTAAACGTAGTTGATGAAGATAATACAATAATAATTTTTACGTCAGATCATGGTTCAACTGTAGCAGATTTTACAAATGAAATGTCTGAATTTTCACTCAAAAATAATAAACTGAAAGAAGCAGATGATACTCCTGTATTTAAAATGAGTCATAAAATAATCACATCACTTCCAAAATCTTTTTCACCCTTACGAAAAAAAATTGCTGATACATACATAGATAATAAAAAGAAAAGAATTCAAAATAAACTTGAATCTGAATTACCTCATATAGAAGAATTAAATCTAACAAAATATCAGAAAAGATTATTAAAAAAATCAGTCGTTTATCCACCCAGTTGTCATGATGAAAATTTTAGACCTGCTCTAATCTTTTCTGGTTTTGGAATTATGAAAAATAAAATTATTGATACCCAAGTATCAACCATAGACATTTTTCCTACATTGATTGATATTATTAAAATTAATTTCACAGAAAAAATAAGAGGGACTAGTTTTCTTCAATTATTTGAAGAAAAATTTTCTAAAGAAAAACCTGTAATGATCGATAGTGCTCCTGATTCTACCCATTCAAAATATAGTAATGCAATTGGAATAAGAACTTCAAAATACAAATATTTCCGAGATAGAAATAATCCTAATCACGATGTTTATTTGTATAATTTAGTAAATGATCCCTATGAGTTAGATAATATCTATGAAGAACACCCGGAAATTATGACTAACTTTGAGAATGAATTGAAACAAATAGATCCAACTCTAAACTTTACATTCAAAAATACTGATAAATTAACTAAAGATGATACTGAAAAAGCAAAAGATATTCTCAGAGAATTAGGGTATATGAAATAAAAAACATAGCAATCATTATGAATGATTAAATTTTATTTAATTTAAATTATGTTTGTTGAAATAATATCTTTAATATTTTTAGTTACTAGTATTTTTTTTATTATTGAAATTCTTGTACAAAAAAGTGTACATAGAACAAGAAAGAATTTCCCTTGGTTAATAACTTCTAAAGATGAACTCCCTTCCCTATCAGAATCTGGTCTAAAAAAATTCATTCCAAATGGATTTGATCCTGAATTAGGTTGGGTTAGAAAACCTTTGACATCAAATCAAGAAAATGGAAAAAATGGTCCTACTAATTGGAGTATTAATAAAAACGGTGCAAGAACTAATCCTTCTTTTGAAAAATTGAGCTCAAAAATATCATGTTATGGTGATTCATTTACATTCTCAAGACAAGTAAATAATGATCAAACTTGGCCCCATTATCTATCAAAATCAACAAATTCAAATGTACTAAACTTTGGTGTAGGAAATTATGGAATAGACCAATCCTTTCTTAGATTAAAACGGGAATTTTCCAAAAATAAAACTGAACTTGTTATAATTGCTGTGGTACCAGAAACGATATGTAGAATTTTGAGTATGTGGAAACATTACTATGAATATGGAAATACGTTTGCATTCAAACCAAAATTTATTTTTGAGAATGAGCAATTATCACAAATTGAAAATCCTATAAATGATGAATCAAAATTTTCTCAATATGAAAAATATATTGATTTAATTCAAAAAAATGATTATTTCTATCAAAATAAGTTCCTGAAAGAAAAAATATCTTTTCCATACTGTATTACAATTTTCAGAAATTTTAAAAGAAATACTGGAATAATTTCTTGGCAAAAAAAAATTGATGATCGAAAAAAGAATAATGAAAATTTTTCAGATATTGAATGGAATACAATGAAGATCATCATGGAAATTAATATGTCATGGAAAATCAAATTGTTTAAAGATAAATCAACATGTAGATTGCTCAAGTTGATTTTACTTGAATATGTTAATTTCTCTAAAAAAATGAATTTTAAACCAATTTTCATCTTTCTACCACAAAAAGATGATCTTACATTCATCAAAAACAATCACCATTTTTTCAAAAATTTTTATGAAGAATTGAAATCAATTGATGATCTAATTGTAATTGATATTATTGATGAATTATTATCTGAATCAAGATTAAACGATCTATATTCTGATGAAAATAATTATGGTGGACATTTTTCTAATTATGGAAATCAAATCGTTTCAAATCATATATTCACAAAATTAAGAATACTAAATTTATTAAATTCTTAAGAAATTTTCGTTTTTATTTTATTTTTCATCAAATGCTCAATTAATCTATTTTTCATCTTAATGATCATATCAGTATTTTCGATAATTCTGTTGTTTATCTCTCCAGGATCATCTTTTAAGTTATAAAATTCCCAAGTCTCTGGGGTATCATTATAAATAATTTTTTTCTTATTTTTTTTCAAACAAAAAACATTATGTTTTTCAGGTGATGGCCATGGACCATATAATCCACCTGTTTCACCAAATGTCTCTCTCTCTTTATAATTAATATCATTCATAATTGATAATAAACTAATTCCTTCTTTTTCATCTGTTGTTGAAAAATTTGAATTCACTAAATCAGTTATTGTAGGAAAAATATCTATTGTACTGCAATGTTTCTCTATCAACTTTCTTTCATATCCTGGTATATGTAAAATAGTGAATACATTCATGGTGTATTCGTAAAGAAAAACACCATAAAATCTCTCACCAATCTTTTCACCTAAACTAGTTCCATGATCGGATAAAAATATCAAAATTGTCTTATTAGATAAATCTAATCTTTTCAATGTTTGTAGAATCTTTTTAACATAATTTTCTGTATTAACTAAATGTGATTCGTATTCTTCATTATTCTTCTTTATTGAATTAAAATAATCATCCTCATTTTCATTATTTTCAATAATATTTCTTACGTAATTATTATGAGTTTCAGTATTCTGTAAGAACAAAAAGAAATGTTTGTTTGAAATTCTTTCAATCATATCACAATGTCTTTTTACAAAATCAATTTTTTGTTCATCATAGACATTGTATTCGTCAAATCCTTTTTGTGATAATATTGCCTCACTATTTACATCACATGCAGTATAGAAATTTTTCTCTTTTAGGATTTCAGCTAAAGTGGATATCTCATTTTTTTTAAATTTTAAAATATTGTAATATGCATCAACTCCATGTTTAGATGGATAGGTACCTGTCATGATTGAGTGAATAGATGCAAAAGTATATGGCGAAACCGTGTCTATGTTATTGAAAAAAAAACTTTTCTCAATTAATTCATTTAATGATTCTATCAAATGGACTTTATCTCTACGTAGACCATCTAAATTCACCACTAGAATATTAAATTTCTCGGTTTCAGTATTATCAATCATTTATATCATAAAATTTCCTAATATTGGTCTCTGAGTTATTATTTGTGTATAAATTATAATCTTGAATATTATCAAATTCTAACCACCCATTTTCTATAAAAATTGCTTTTAATTTTTCACCTTGATCAATTAAACCCTGTAAAAAATCAGTCATGTAAGAATCATCAAATGATCTTTTAGAATTTAGAGGATTAATGTTATTTTCTTTGTAATCTTGCTTACATTTTATAAAAAAATCTTTCATTTTTTTAATTCCATCATTTTGGAATTTCATCAATCCGATATATTGACCATTAATCTTAGAAATATCATCTACCTTTTGACCTATATTTGTAATACAGTCATGATCCAAAATTAAACTCTCTGCATCATCAATTGGATTATCAAATCTCAATTTCCAGTATTCTTCCCAATTTTTATCTATAATAACAGAAAAATCATCTTCTGCATCAATTAAATTTCTCAATACTTTTTCTTCAAAAATTATATCACCATACGAAACTATTGTTGATTCTGTTATTTTTTTTTCTGCACAAAATAAACTTTTTAGCATATTTGTTGACAAAAAATTTTCATTATACACATATTCTAAATCTGAATTCTTAAACATATGATCATTATAACCTGTTACAACACATATGTCATCTATTCCGCATCTTTGAAATACCGATACTTGTCTATCCAATAATGTTTTTCCATGAAATTCAATTAAACATTTTGGTCTATCATTTGTTAATGGACGTAATCTCTTTCCTTCTCCTGCAGCTAAAATTATTACATTCATCAGATGTCACTTCATTCAAAAATTTTTTCTAATAAATTTAAAGAATTATTATCTTGTTTTCGTTCAGGATGCCACATTACCCCTTTTATTGGAAATTTTAAATGCACAAACCCTTCAATACTTTGGTCCTTCTCGTGTTTCGCAAATGGTACTAAATCTGTTCCTAAGGTTTCTAATTTAATTATATTATTATGATATGAATTAACGATAATTGATTTATGTTCATTGAATACAAAATTATCCTCTAAATTAATTACATGATTATTGTTAACGTGTTCCTTATCGAATTTTTTTAAAATGTTTCCTTCAAAATAGTCGTTTATTACTTGCATGCCTCGACAAATTCCTAATGTCGGTATGGAATTTTTAGTCACAATTTCCAATATGTTCTTTTCAGTTTTATCTCTGTCTGGAAAGTCTCCAATATTGTCTCCTCCTGATAGAATAATTCCATCCAATGCTAAATTTTCTACATAATTTTTTACATTTGATAAATTATTTGGTATTAGAATTGGAATGAGATCTAATTTTTGTAAGAATATTATCCATTCTTGACTAATTTGATCTCTTTTTTCATTATATTCTCCAACATTTCCGACTCTTAGAGAAATTCCTATTTTCTTCAAGATAATTTACTTTATGACCTTCTCTTTTATTATATTCTATCTTATGTACCCTAGAGATCTCAAAATTCTTTTTTCTTCTAAAAAGGAATTTTTTTCTTTAAACTCTAATATTGTTATGTCCTTCTGCTTACAATCCAAATTTATCCTTAAACTCGTTGCTAATTTATTGAATAAAATATCTCCACATCCAATTGCTGCGGGTAAATTTAATTCCGCACATCTTATTGCCATATGTGATGCAGCTCCTCCATATTTTGTTATTAATCCACTAGGGTTTTTCCCAAAAATCCAATCGTAACCAGGATCCGCACTATCAATCAATATAATTTTTCCATTAATTTCTGAAGCATGTTTTATCTCATCAATTAAAAGAATATTTGATTTAATCTTCTGTTTTGTAATATAGTTTGGTTTTGCAATATAATATGGTATAACATTGAATTCATTTTTAGAAAAAATTATTGGAGGTAATTCAACAAACTCATTCATAATAAATTGATTCCTATTTAAATCAATTTTTTGTTTCCAAAATTTTTGAAGTTTTGCTTTCGAAATTTTTTTAAATTTTAAAATATCATTTAATGATAAATATGATAATTCATTTCTTGAAAAACCTAATTCGTTTGCAGCATCTGCAATTAATTCAATTGAATCGCTTAAACTTTTAGTAAATTCAAATTTTGCTTTCTCCCTCAAACTTATAGTTTCTATTATAAAATCAAAAAAATCTATATTATGAAAAACTAAACCATGCTCAAGTAAAATTGCTTTAATTTTCTTCAAAGATTTTTTCTTTAAAATTGTTGAATGTTTTTTTAAATTTAATAATTCTAAATCATGTAAAATTTCTGGCATTTTATCATATCTTTGAATTGTAATATCATATGTACCTGGTCTTAGATGTCCATATTTTATTAAGAATTCTTTTTTTGAAATTTTTTTCTTTTTTAATTTTATTAAATCATTCTGGAAATCTGTTACTGGTGTTGAAATTGAATTTATGATTTGCTCAATTTCATCATTTTTCATTTTTGATACATTACTTATTGTTTTTAATAAAATCGTGGCAATAAATGCAATTCTTGCTATGGATGAAAACTGTATGGCGCCAAATTTTTGACAATTCTCTAATAATCTGTATGCATGTGCTAATTTTTGAGAGTAATTTAATTTTAATAATTTTGTTTCTTTTCTTTTTATTTCTAATGTTTTCAGTGATCTATTTACTAGAGATAAAATTTCTGGGACATCTCGAATTAAATCATTTGTAAATTCTAATAATTGCTCTTTGATAATTCTAATATCTTTTTTTGATAGTCCATGTTCTATTAGTTCTAGTAATCGTTCTTTTATAGTAAAATCGTAGCAAGTGAATAAAATCTCAAATTCTACTTTATCATGTAGCTCTGGATTATCTCTTAACTTCTTAAAATAATACTTTAAAATTTTCTCCTGATATCTTTCATTAATTTTTTTAGGTATTAGTGACTGAAAACTTGCATGTACATTTACGTAAGGCCTGCCAGAAAAATTTTCCATTAATGGTTCTTTAACATCATTATATCCTAAAATTTTTCTACCTTCTTTCCAACTTTTTTTCATAATCAAATAATCATATAAAGAATAATCTAGATTTTTT
>Ga0315316_10002827_pt1 | contig 12532 bp, 12 predicted proteins | sample M160m3416metaG_FD_203702 | JGI IMG/M metagenome (GOLD analysis project Ga0315316, IMG submission 203702) | Ammonia-oxidizing marine archaeal communities from Monterey Bay, California, United States - M1 60m 3416 | ecosystem: Environmental > Aquatic > Marine > Intertidal zone | place: USA...
AACCATCCGAGAAAGACGCAATAAACAGGGCACTTGAATATATGAACTTGTCGCCAGGAATACCCCTTAATGGTCTACCCATACAGGTCGCTTTTATCGGTTCGTGCACCAATAGTCGGCTCAGTGATCTACGTATCGCAGCAAATATACTGAAAGGGCGTTCAATTGCACCAGGTGTACGAGCAATCTGCGTGCCGGGTTCAACACAGGTTAAAACCCACGCCGAAAAAGAAGGCCTTGACCAGATCTTCAAGCAGGCCGGGTTCGAATGGCGTGAGTCAGGTTGTTCGCTGTGTTTCTATGCAGGCGGCGAGGGCTTTGCTGCGGGAGATCGAGTCATCACCAGCACTAATCGTAATTTTGAAGGCCGCCAGGGTCCGGGTACACGTTCTCACCTTGCCAGCCCAGCTACTGTCGCTGCATCAGCTGTTAAAGGCTGCATCACCGATTTCAGAACATTAGTGGACTAACTATGCAGAAATTCGTAACTCACCGGGGCATTGCCGCACCTTTACTACGTGTCAACATCGATACAGATGCCATCATACCCTCCCGGGAGATGAAACGCGTTTCACGTGAGGGCCTTGGAGATAGTTTATTCGCTGGATGGCGCTACCGGCAGGGGACTGTCAAGCCAGGCGACCTCGATCCTGAATTTGTACTAAATCAACCTGCCTATGCCAATGCATCAATTCTGTTAACAGGCCAGAATATGGGGTGTGGTTCATCTCGCGAGTTTGCAGTCTGGGCACTCAAGGATTTTGGTATTCGCGCGATCATTTCACCGAGCTTCGGCGCAATTTTCTACACCAACTGCATTCGCAACGGCTTACTTCCGATCATACTTGATGAAAAACAAATCTCTGAAATCACTGCCGAAGTCACCTTAAACCCACAATCAAACGCACTGAATATCGATCTTCAACACAACTTGATCACCACAGCGAATCAACATCAGTACTCGTTTAAGATAGCATCGTCATATCAGCAAATGCTCCTCCACGGCCTGGATCCAATCGATCTGACTCTCCAACTACAAACTAACATTGATGAATTCATTAAGGCTGATCAAGTAAAACGTCCCTGGGCGCATTCAATCAGGCTGATTAACGACTAAGCAATTACTTCATCATCGAACAGCCCGCTAATTTCTTCGTCTGCGAATCCTGCAGCCTTGAGTATTTCCTTCGTATGTTCACCATGTTTAGGCAGATCGTGCCGGAGACCAAATCGTTTCCCATCCATCTGTAAAGGCAACCCAGGGAGCCTGGTCTGTCTTCCATCCTGAAGGGTAACATCCAGTAACCCTCCCGATGCCAGCAAATGCGGTTCATCAAACAAGTCTGATGGCTTACCAATTCCTGCAAACGGCAAGCCACATTCATCAAGACGTGTCATCAGTTCCGACTTCGTGAAAGCCGAGAATAGATTTTCTATAACCGGAAGAATCCTATCTCTGGCTTGGACTCTATCGCCATTCGCAGCAAGTGATTGGTCAGCAAGGAAATCGTCCAACTCAAACGACTCACAAAAAACTCTCCACTGTGTATCACTGACAACAGCAACAAACACGCTTTCATCATCTTGGGTAGCAAAGACATCATAAATGCCCCAGGCTGAGGTCCGAATAGACATCGGTTTAACAGGTGCATTTTGGGCAACTTCCTGAGCCATATGCTGGCCCATCAGAAAGGCAACACTCTCAAACAGCGAGCTCACCACCCGCTTTCCCTTTCCTGTCTTGTGGCGCGATTCCAAAGCAGCAAGTATACCGATCACAGCAAACATACCTCCCATCACATCAACAACTGATGCGCCCGCTCTCATCGGCCGATCGGGTAACCCCGTCATGTAGGCGAGTCCGCCCATCATCTGCACGACTTCATCCAGAGCCGCGCGATGCTCATACGGGCCACTTAAAAATCCACGAGCAGAACAATAAATCAGACCAGGGTTATCAACAGCAAGGGCGTCATAACCGTACCCCAACTTGTCCATTGCACCCGGTCGAAAATTCTCAATCACTACATCCGCTGAATTAATCAGCTTCTTTGCCAAAGCGCCTCCAGCATCAGATTTTAAGTCGACGCAAATGCTACGTTTATTACGGTTGTACATTGAGAAAAATCCAGCGCCCGAGCCTTGCAGCCGACGCGTGTTGTCCCCATCGATAGGCTCTACCTTAACGACATCAGCACCAAGATCGGCCAGTATTACGCCCACAGTTGGCCCCATGACCATATGCGAGAATTCAATAACTCTAACGCCACTTAACGGCAAGCTGTTTTGTTCCGCCAAAATGAATACCCCTCTTTATTGATTTAATGCAATTTGCTAATTTATCAAATGATAAACTATAATCGAGAAAAAACACTACTCAGTTAGCAATTAAGATTAAAGACGGTTGGCGTGCTACAGACAAACCTAGATAAAAACAGGAGGTTGGTATGCTAGACAAGTTAAAATTATGGTGGCATTTTGATGCCGAACAGGAGCGGTCAAGCGCAGACAATCCGCTGACACCTTTGGGTCCGGAGCAGCGTCGGGACGCATTGCCTTTACTGACACTTGCTTTTGGATGGGGTTTTCTGGTCACTGGACTATTTGTAGGCGGTGCTCTGGGTGCTGGGGTTAACTTTTGGCCTGACCTGGTTTACGCCTCTTTCCTCGGTAACTTTGCAAATTTTATTATCGGCGCACTGGTCGGATATATCGGTTATAAGACAGCATGCAACAGCGGTCTACTCTATCGCTTCGTTTACGGCGGAATCGGTGCTTACCTGCCGGTACTGTTCCTTGCTCTGTTATTAATCGGTTGGCAAGGTATCGTAGTCGGCGCATTTGGCTTTGCCTGGGCGCAGGATTTTGAAAGTCCGACATTTTACCTGGTAGCACTGCTGGCCGGGCTGCTGTTCACAGCCACCACCTATTTCGGAGTTCGAGGACTTGAGCTGGTTAGCATGCCATCGGTTATCATCTTGATCCTGGTGGGGCTATACGCCGCTATCATCAATATTGATCAAGCCGGCGGCTGGAATGCTTTTCTCGCGCTGTCAGCTGCCAATGCCTCGAAAGCCCCAATCTCACAAATGCAAGCCATCAATCTGGTTATCGGCTCGTGGATCGCTGGCGCCATTGTCATGGCTGAGTACGCTCGATTTGCAAAAAAATTATGGGTCGCCCTAGCGATCCCGTTCATTGTCCTGATCATCGCCCAATGGTTTCTGCAGATCATCGGGTCCATGGGTGGCATCGTTGCGGGTACCCATGACTTCACAACTTACATGCGCCTGCAGGGATTTTTTATCGGAGGATTGGGACTGATTGGTATGAGTATGGCGCTCTGGACTACAGGTGATGCCAACCTGTACCTGCCAGTGATTCAAACCTCGAGCGTCTTGAAACGACCCCAACGGGTCATGACTGTCATTTGTGGATTGCTGGGAACCCTACTTGGACTCGGCATCTATCAGCACTTTATTGACTGGATCAATTTACTTGCCAGCCTGGTGCCACCTTTAATTGGCCCCGTCATTGCTGACTACTATATTGTCAACAAACGACGATTTAATGCAGAACGAATCGATGATCTGCCTCGCTGGAACCCGGCTGCTTTTATCGCTTATATAGCGGGTGCAGGAAGCACCTTCATAGAACAGGACTGGATGGTGCCCTCTCTTGCTGGCTTGGCCGTATCAATTCTCGCCTATCTGGTGGTCTACTATGGTGCTGCCATTGTTGGTATTACTATGGGTCATGCTCGGCTGAACCAGTTGGATGCCGCCCAGTCAGACTCTGAAACCGCTAACCCTGAATAATCGAGAATAGACCGATGCCTGAACCTGATATATTAGTAAGTGAAGTTGGACCCCGGGATGGCCTGCAGAATATTGATGCGGTTTTACCAACCGAGGCAAAAAAGCGCTGGATACAATCAGAAGCTGAGGCCGGTGTCACAGAAATCGAAGTCGGCTCGTTTGTGCCCGCCAAATACATGCCACAGCTTGCTGATACCCAGGAGCTGGTTTCTTTTGCTCGTGCTATCAAGGGTCTTTCGGTCGCCGTACTGGTGCCAAATTTCTATGGTGCCAAGGCAGCTGTCGAAGCTCAGGCGGATAAGATGTCGATTCCGTTTTCGGTCAGCGAAACGCACTGTCAACGGAACCTGAATCGCTCCCACGATCAGATGTTCGCTGAAATTAACCAAATAGTGGATATGCTAAGTCTTCTGCCCAAGGAAAAACGCCCTCATTTCGAGGTGGGTCTATCAACGGCGTTTGGTTGTTCCCTGGAAGGGAAAATAGCAGATGAAAAAATAGCTGACATAGCCGAAAAAGTCATTGCTGCAGGTTGCGATGAAGTCGGCTTGTCCGATACCACAGGGTCAGCAAACCCAACCCAGGTCAGGCATCTGATAAAACTAGTTCGATCAGTCGTTGGAAACGACAAACTGACTAGTGTGCATTTGCACAATACCCGAGGTTTAGGTCTAGCCAACGCACTCGCTGCTCTTGAGGAAGGTATTACCACCCTGGACAGCTCTCTTGGTGGGCTGGGTGGCTGTCCTGCTGCACCTGGTGCAAGTGGCAATATTGTCACCGAGGATCTGGTATTCATGCTTGAATCCATGGGGCTGAATACGGGGATCGATATACACAAACTACTGTCAGTACGACAGACCCTCAGCGAGACCATTGCCGGCGAATCCCTGTTTGGATTTACGGCGGAAGCTGGACTCCCTATAGGCTACTGAGATTCTACAGTTAACAATATGGCAAAGAGTCTATTTGACAAGATCTGGGACAGCCACTGTGTTGATACGAACCACAGCGGTAGATCGGTCCTTTATATCGACCGGCATATCATTCATGAAGTCACCTCTGCTCAGGCCTTCGAAGGTTTGCGCATGGCCCTAAGGAAGCCCTGGCGAAAGGGTTCGATACTAGCCACACCAGACCATCAGGTACCTACCACAGAGCGGGAACAAGGTATCAATGCAATCCATGACCCGATTGCGAGACTGCAGGTCACAACGCTCGATGAAAATTGCAGCGAGTATGGAATACTAAAGTTTGGCCTGGAAGATAACCGCCAGGGCATTGTCCATGTCGTTGGGCCGGAACAGGGAGCAACCCTACCGGGTATGACTATCGTCTGTGGCGATTCTCATACCTCAACCCATGGCGCCTTTGCTGCCTTAGCGCAGGGGATTGGTACCAGCGAGGTAGAGCACGTCCTGGCGACCCAGTGTCTCTGCCAGAAAAAACCCTTGTCAATGCGCATTTGGATAAAGGGCGAATTACCCCAGGGAAGCACAGCCAAAGATCTGATTCTCTATATCATTGGTCAACTGGGTATGGCCGGTGCGAATGGTCATGTCATCGAATATGCCGGTAAAGCAATTAACCAGTTATCAATGGAAGGGAGAATGACGGTCTGTAATATGTCAATTGAGATGGGAGCCAGAGCCGGCTTAGTTGCATTTGACGAGATAACCGAGGCTTATCTCCGAGGACGCCCATTTGCGCCCCAGGGTCCGCTTCTGCAAAAGGCTCTAAAACACTGGCAAACTCTCAAAAGCGACATGGATGCTATTTTCGATCAAGAAATCAGCATCAGTGCCCGAGAGGTCGCGCCCCATGTCACCTGGGGCACCAGCCCGGATCAGGTCGTACCTATCACAGGATGCGTTCCAGATCCTAACGCACTCAGCGACACCGTTCAGCAGGTAGAATATCAGCGAGCTCAGAAATACATGGGGTTAGCAGCTGGAACCCCCTTGATCGGTATACCAATCGATCGTGTATTCGTAGGTTCCTGTACCAATGGCCGAATTGAAGATATTCGCAGCGTTGCCAAGCTGCTAGCCGGTAAGACAATCGCACCCAACATAAAGGAGGCCATCGTTGTGCCGGGGTCTGGCCTGGTCAAGGCCCAGGCAGAAAAAGAAGGCCTACACACTATAATTAGAGCCGCTGGTGTCGAGTGGCGAGCACCCGGATGCTCCATGTGCAATGCTATGAATCCAGACCACCTAGAACCTGGGGAACGTTGTGCTTCGACTTCAAACAGAAATTTCGAAGGAAGACAGGGGCAAGGCGGCCGAACTCATCTGGTCAGTCCTGTCATGGCTGCAGCCGCGGCTATTGCTGGGCATCTAGTTGATGCCAGAACGGTTGATGGGTTTTAGCCAGATGGAAAAATTCCTTCACCACCACGGCCAGGTGCTGCCAATGAACCGCGCCAATATTGATACCGATACAATCATGCCTAAACAGTACCTTAAATGTATTAACAAGTATGGCTACGGCGACTGGGTTTTTGACAGCTGGCGTTATCTCGATCCCGGGGATGTGGACATCCCTACTTCAAAGCGCAGAGCCAATCCCAAGTTCGAACTGAATCTTCCTAAATATAAGGGTGCGACCCTTCTATTAGCCCAAAAAAACTTTGGCTGTGGTTCCAGTCGCGAACACGCTGTCTGGGGACTTAGAGATTATGGTATCAAAGTGGTTATCTGTCCGATGTTTCCCGACATTTTTCTTAACAACTGTTTTGCAAATGGCTTGCTTGCCATCGAATTAGAACAGAAAAATGTGGATCACCTATTCGAATTGGCTGAATCTGACACGGGCTTATCTGTCACGATCGATCTATCTCAGCAACAAATCGAACTTGCAAATCGGACAATCGCCTTCGAAATTGATGAAAGCCTGCGTCAGAACCTGCTAAACGGACTTGACAACATTTCGGTCACATTACAACAGTCAGACAAAATCCGAAACTTCGAGCAACACTACTTTAAGCACAGGCCCTGGCTGAAGGCAGATCTCAAGTAGAAACTAACACAGCAAACACAGATACTGCACTATATGTCTGATCAATTGCACTCGCCCACCTACACTTGGCTATGGCCATAACCCCTGACTTTAGGATCCCAGGTTTTAACGGTCAGGCCGGGGTATTTAAATGAGCCAACCCACCCGAGACGCGCCGGCAATACTAACTATCACAGGGCACATCTGGGATGACTTACCCTGTTGAGAAACTATTCAGGTTTTTCTGTCACTTCTAATGGCACCATTACATGAACAAAATCATTGCCTTCCCACATCACGTAGGGCCCGCCTGCATAAGGATCCCTGGGCATATCTTTCATCAGACTTGCCGGCATCAGCATCATTAAATGCGGACCTTCCTGTATCCAAACCCCTTTAGATCGATCGGTATTAAAAGGATCGTTATTATCGACCAATGCATCGCCCTGCAGCATATAAGTCATCCCAAACCCTTCTTCCTCTGAGTTATAGGGTGCCTGAGCGATGAAAGCCGTCAACCATTTCTGCCAGGCTTTATCGACACACATTGGATTTACATTTTCATTCGGGGGCGTCCCAGGCATACAGGTCCAGCCATTGGTTCCTTCCCGCAAGACTGTTCCAGCAGAGTTCAGAATTGTTGCCTGCGCGCTTATATTGTCTGGTGCGGCAGACATGGCAATCTTTATAATTTCAGCTTTTGAAATAGTATGTTGCCCTGGATCAGCGCCGATAACAGAGGCATATGACGTGGCTAGGAAAAAACCCATGGTTAACTGAATTATTTTCTTCATTAAAACTTCCTCTAGAAACGTTATTAGATTGATTAACTTACCCCTTTTCCCTGCTCATAGTCCACCTGCCTTTTTTTCACAACTAAGTGCTTACTCTGCTGAAAAAATAACTAAAGCCAAACGCCAACCCATAGAAAAACGGTGCCATTCAAACAAGAATCCACGCTATATTATATGAAAACCCATGCCAGCTTTCTGCTGCAGGCGCTTAACCAGTTGATCCCCCATGGCCGACGCCGGTGTTAAAAAACCACCCCCCTCGGTTAGACTATCCATGGCCAGGCAAACTGCAGATTCTGCCAGCATCTTGGAGGTTGCTCCATATCCGGGATCCTTATCGCCGGTCACACTGATGCGGATATTCTTGGACTCATCCAAAGCGTGCTTGCCAAGCAATTCGATATTGAAGTGACCCATATTTCGGGCTTGTTCAGACGGTCCCTCACCCGGCGCCGGCAGCATCTTTTTCAACAAAGCGCGAGTTGGGCCCAAGGCGGCCAGCAAACCCATTAATCCAGTACCCAAAGCAACCAGTAGCGCTCTGATATAACCACCCGGTCCACTTCCCGTAAGGATTGCTTCGCTATATCGAAACTCCCTGCCGTAGGAATAATTCAACAATGCATTGCTACGCCTGACCACCCGTGTATTGATACCCGCCATCATGAACGGACCTGTCCACTGCCTAAAATCATGATCATATACCGTGCCCATCTGATCATTGCCATCTGGACCACGAGGCTGATTCAGCGGGTTGAGCGCATAGGGATCCTGCAGGGTTTCAAAAATTGATTTATCAGTTTTCGCTTCATCCATCATATTCATCATGCTGGCTACGGTTCCACCACTGACGCCGCCAGCACTGGATACGACTCGATATTTAATCTCGGCGGCCTGGGCTAAATACTTCTCACGCATGCATTGCTGCAGGAAATAGACACCTATATCGGACGGGATGCTGTCAAAGCCACAGGTATGCACTATTTTCGCGCCGGATGACTCTGCTGCTGTCTGGTGCTGATCAATCATCTTACGCATCCAGGGTGTTTCACCGGTTAAATCGCAACAGTGCGTGCCATGTTTCACACAGGCTTCGACCATAACCGAGCCGTATAGCGCATAGGGGCCAACCGTAGTACAGATTACCCGGGTTTTCTGAACAAGCTGGTCAATTGAATCTGGGTTATTTATATCGGCAAGTAGTTGAGGCAATTCCTCCGCGTGTGATTCGCTTACCATGCTCGCTATCGAGGCAAGCTTGTCTGCGCTTCGACCTGCAATTGCCCATCTCAATTGCCTGCCAACCCCATAGGTGAGTGCTAAGTATTCAGCCACCAGCCGCCCGGTAAAACCGGTTGCACCCCAAACAATTACATCAAAATCACGATCGCTGCTTTCCATTTCTTTTCCTCCGTTAATCTGTTTCCGCTGCCGGGAACGAATAGGCCACTTGTGGCAACTTAAATCTAAGCATCAAACAACTGGTGCGCAAATGCCTGGGGCACAAAAGCCTGGGGCACAAAAGCCTGGCGCGCAGCTGATATTACCGACTCTGATTTAAGAACCAATTATGGGCAATATCCCCAGGGACATGGCCAGAACCAAAGCCCAGTCTGTATCACTATCAGCGCCATCAACCCAGCAATCACATCATCCATCATAATACCCAGGCCACCCTGCCAGTGCTGATCCACATATCGAACCGGCCAGGGCTTCCAGATGTCAAACAGCCTGAACAGAACAAAACCAGCTAGAATCCACCAACCGTTCAAGGGCACGGCGATCAGCGCTATCCACACACCAACAATCTCATCCCAGACGATACAGGCCGGATCCTTGATTGCCAGCCGCCTGGCAACTCGCGAACAAAGAGGAATGCCTATCGCTAGAGCAGCCAACACCACCAGGATATAAAGCGGTGTAGGTAACAAAGACAGGGCCGCAAACAAGATCAGGCCGACCATAGAACCCAAAGTGCCTGGGGCCCGGGAGGCCAGCCCTGAACCGAAACCCAATGCCAGCAGATAATCGGGCTGAGTGAACACTTCCTTCATCGACGGTTTCATTAAAAGTGCCGATAGCCAGTGTGTTTCGCTAGTAAAGCCGTATCAAGGTCTTCTGGGACATTTTCAAATTCAACCCCCTGGGATACGATAACCCGGCCAATCCGTATCAAGGGCAACTGTAACTGGCGGCTGATAAGTTCCAGTGCCTTGCGCTGATCAGGCTCTGCTGTAAAACAGACCTCATAATCATCGCCAGCAGTTAGCGCAAACCTGACGCTATCTGCTACCCCGCAGGCAGCTACCAACTGGGCGTCTGCTGATAAAGCAGCCAGATCAATTCGGGCACCGACACCACTAGCGGTCAGCAGGTGTTGCAAATCCGCCAGCAGACCATCAGACACATCGATTGCTGAATGAGCCAGACCATTGATTGCCTCGCCTAATTCCAATCGAGGTGTGGGCTGGCTGTAATGCTTTGCAAGGCGGGTAGCAACATCGCGACGCTGTAGCAGGCAATCCAGGGCATATCCCGCTCGACCAGGATAACCACTGATATAAATATCATCGCCTACCTGAGCACCTGAACGTAACAGAAACTCACCGGGATTGACCAATCCCATGACCGTCCAGGTAATGGATAATTCATTGCCCTGGCATAAATTCCCGCCCAGCAGCGGAACCTGCCACTGTCTAATCAGATCTCCAATTTCTGCCGATAATGCCTTCAGCCACGGTGCCGAGACCTGTACCAGTGTCAATGCGCCGGTCATACCAAAAGGTGTTGCGCCCATAGCAGCTAGATCACTGAGAGCAGCCGCAATACTTCGTCGTGCTACCATTTGACCCGTCGCACCCTCTGGGAAATGGACACCATTTATAAGCGTGTCAGTAGAGATACATAACTGCCTGGAATCCGGCACCTGAACGACCGCACAATCATCACCCGGTCCGACCAGCGTGTGACCCAGACTCCACTGTCCCAGGGGCGAAAAATACTTCTCGATTACATCGAATTCAGTGTTTTCCATTAATCGGCAGCGCTACCTCGTTCACTCTGGCGGGTTATTTTGGAAACGTCGTCAAGAATCGAATTAACGTACTTATAGCTGTCTGTGGCGCCAAATAATTTTGCCAGTTCGATCGCTTCCGAGATAACGATCTTAAACGGTATCTCAAGACGATCGCGCAGTTCAAAACAGGCTATCAACAGTATAGCTCGCTCAACCGGGTCGATCTGATCAGATTTCCTATCCAGATGGGGCTCCACCAGTTGCCATAGATCATCTCTGGTTCTGCCTACGGAGTCCATAATGTCACAGAAAAAATTAATGTCCGCTCTCTTATGATCATTCCCCTCAAGAAACTGCTGTTCCACAATAGATGCGGGCTGATCAGTAAACTGCATCTGGTAGAGTGCTTGGAGAGCGAGACGTCGGGCACGATGTCGAGCGGATGGTGTAGATTTCATCCCATTTTTCTAAGCAGGCTGATCATTTCAATGGCAGCCAAAGCTGAATCAGAACCTTTGTTGCCTGCTTTTGTACCAGATCGTTCTATGGCCTGTTCGATGGTATCGGTGGTGAGCACGCCGAAGATCACCGGCTTTTTACAATCCATTGCCACTTGCGCTATGCCCCCGGCACATTGACCGGAAACATAATCAAAATGGGGTGTCGCCCCCCGGATCACGGCACCCAGGGCAACCACAGCATCACAATCTGGTTTTTCTGCAGCTATTCGGGCCACTAAAGGCAATTCAAAAGCCCCTGGCACCTTTACCACAGTAATCTGTTTTTCAGATATCCCATGACGCTGAAAAGTATCTAACGCACCTTTCAACAGACTATCAACAACGAACTCATTAAATCGTGCCAAAACAATCGTAATATTGGCTGTCGATGCAGAAAAATCACCTTCAATCCATCTGGTCATAGTCTTACCCGTTATCTAACTTCCTGGTTTCAGGATCAGCCTCAAGTCTGCCCCGATCGAACGAACATCATCAAAGCTAAATGTTCGCAGCGCGCTCATATTAGCAATTTCTGGCAACTGAAGTAATGGTCTACCGGACCCCATTAACTTGGGTGCCATATATATAATCAATTCATCACACAAACCGCTATCAATTAATGCTCCACCCAGTGTAGGGCCGCATTCAAACAATACTTCCAGAGCACCTTGTTCAGACAATTCCTGCAGGAAACGCTTCAGGCAGATTCGGCCATCCTCATTCAGGCTGGCACCTATCACCCTGGCCTGGTCCTGATCCAGTTTGTGGCCACAAACAATTCGCGCATCCGGATGCGCTAACACCCTGGCAGACATCGGTGTTCGCAGGTGGCTATCCAGAATATAAACAGGACGCTTCCTGTTAATGGCAAGGTCCCCGGCGTGAGGATCTATATTCGGCTCACGAACCGTTAATGCCGGGTCATCCTGCAGGATCGTTTCAATACCCGTCACTATACACGAACTTCTAGCCCGCAGACGCTGTACGTCAAGGCGAGCGCTGGCAGATGTAATCCATTTACTACTGCCATCGGCCAGAGCCGTGTGGCCATCCAGCGTGCAGGCCATTTTGAGCCTGACGAAAGGCAAGCCCTGCTGGTGGCTTTTGTAATGTCCTGGATTCAACTGCAGGGCACTTTCAGGGTTTGCCTGACGTACAACCTCTACGCCTGCCGCTTCTAAAATAGCGTATCCTTGTCCGGCATTTAACGGGTGGGGGTCATAGTCTGCCGATACCACTCGCTTAATGCCTTTCTCAACCAGCATTTTGGCGCAAGCGGGCGTGCGCCCTATATAACTACAGGGTTCCAGCGTTACGTAAACCGTGGCGCCTTTTACATCACCGTCAACCTTATCAATAGCAACCACCTCAGCGTGGTCTTGTCCAGCAGATTGATGAAAACCC
>Ga0315316_10002828_pt1 | contig 12529 bp, 6 predicted proteins | sample M160m3416metaG_FD_203702 | JGI IMG/M metagenome (GOLD analysis project Ga0315316, IMG submission 203702) | Ammonia-oxidizing marine archaeal communities from Monterey Bay, California, United States - M1 60m 3416 | ecosystem: Environmental > Aquatic > Marine > Intertidal zone | place: USA...
CTGCTGCAGTTCAGCCAGGCACGTCTGCCAGTCAACCAGCCCTTCACTTAACGGAAGTGCGACTTCGCGATAGTGAACGCCACCTGACCAGCGCCAGTTCTGCAGTTGCAGCCAGTCAAAACGATCCGCGGATGCGGCAGGGGCGGCGTCCGCGTTGCATACAAGGCGGCCGTCTTCAGCACTCCAGTTCCCATCGATTTCCCACGGCATTCGCCAGTCGTCCGCATCTGCCAGGTGAGCCAGGTCAAACACCTCGATACGGATGTCCCGAATCGTTTCCAGATTCTTACGTGCGATCACTCCTTCGATAAACACGTCCCCATTGATCACCTGCACAGTCTCGCCAGGAAGACCGACGATTCGTTTGACGTAGGCTTCCCCGGGATTTGCGGGATTTCGAAATACCACATTCTCCCACCGTCGGGGGCGGCGAAAATCGAATACGTCTTTGTGAACCAATAACTGGTCGCCGTGATTGACCGGAACACCAGCCACATTTATGTGTGACTGGCCACAGTTGGGACACGTGGCATAGCCGGCGGTAACGACCGCTGCGGGCTGTTCCACGGCATCTGCGGATTCGTCAAAGCTGATGCCAAAGGCAAACGAATAGTCGCACGTCGGGCATTTGATTCTCTTGTGAAACCCGAGCAGGCCCGGGGCCATTGAACCGGTCGATATCAGATATCCTTCCAGAATAAATCCGCGCAGCAGAATCACGGCAATCACAAATGAAACAGCCAGTTCCACCAGATTTCGCGTCCACTGAGACTCAGGTTGTCGACCGAATCCTGAATTCATTCTGGTAAGTCAAAAGCGCGGGCAAGAAAAAACTCCGAAGCTGGAAACTTCGGAGTTGATCGTGTTACTGAATTGGCACGCAAGTGCGACTAGGCGTCACTGGTGTCAGATGATTCGTCTGAAGTACCGACAGCAACGGGTTCTTCTTCCGGTTCGTCCGCAGGTTCTTCTTCGTACTCACTGACGAAGTTAAGCTGTTTCTGGTCACCAACTTCTTTGACTTCAACGCGAATTACGTTTTTACCTTCGAATGTGCCTCTCAGAAGTTCTTCCGACAGTGGGTCTTCGATGAATCGTTCAACGCTCCGTCGCAGCGGTCGAGCACCATAATCCAGACCATCGTCGACTTCGCCCTTGTCAATGATAAAGCTGCGGGCATCGTCGGTCAGGATCATTTTCAGACCCTTGTCTCTGAGGCGACCGTAGACCTTGTCCAGCTCAATGTCGACAATCAGCATCAACTCGGTCCGCGTCAACTTGCGGAACACAACGACTTCGTCCAGTCGACCCAGGAACTCCGGCTTAAACTGTTTTTGCAGTTCGTGCATCAGGTTCGTCTTCATCTCTTCGTATGAGCGCGTGTCGTCCGCGTCTCGCAGGGTGTGCAGCCCCATGCTGCCACCGTGGGCCATTTTGCTGGCACCGGCATTCGTGGTCATAATAAGGACCACATTCTTGAAATCGACCGTCCGGCCGAAGCTGTCTGTCAGATGGCCTTCTTCCATAATCTGCAGGAGCATATTGAAGACGTCCGGGTGCGCCTTTTCAATCTCGTCCAGCAGTACGACAGCATACGGCCGGCGACGAATCTTTTCGGTCAATTGACCACCTTCTTCGTAACCAACGTATCCGGGAGGCGCCCCAACCAGACGACTCACGTTGTGTTTTTCCATGTACTCGGACATGTCGAGCTGGATCAATGAGTCTTCCTCACCGAACATGAATTCTGCCAGTGTCTTCGCCAGAAGAGTTTTGCCGACACCCGTTGGGCCTGAAAAGAGAAATGCACCGGTCGGACGCTTCGGATCCTTCAGGCCACTGCGACTTCGCCGCACGGCTTTGCATATCTGTGTGATGGCTTCGTGCTGACTGATCACCTTCTTGTGCAGTTCGTCCTCCATCTGCAACAGACGAACTGTGTCTTCACTGGACAGGCGAGTCAGAGGGATCCCAGTGATCTTCGCGACAACCTCGGCGACAACTTCTGCATCCACGACACCATCAGTCTGTTTGGACTTTTCACGCCATTCATCCGTCAGCTGATCTTTTTTGCGTCGGAGCTTGTCGGCCTGATCCCGCAGGGAAGCCGCTTTCTCAAACTGCTGTTCTGCAACAGCATCTTCTTTTGCCTGATTCAGACGCTGGATTTCGTCTTCGATTTCCTTCAGATCGGGCGGACGTACCATTGACTTCAGTCGCACACGGGCACCGGATTCGTCGATGACATCGATGGCTTTGTCGGGCAGGCACCGCGACGAAATGTAACGAGTGGACATTTCCACGGCCGATTCCAGAGCATCGTCCGTGATCTGCACGCGATGATGTTCCTCATAACGTTCTCGAAGCCCCTTCAGAATTTCTACGGCCTGTTCCGGTGAAGGCGGATTCACCATGACTGTCTGAAAGCGGCGTTCCAGAGCACTGTCTTTTTCAACGTATTTTCGGTACTCGTCCAGCGTCGTGGCTCCGATAACCTGAAGTTCGCCTCGACTCAATGCCGGCTTCAGCACGTTGGACGCGTCGATTGCCCCTTCCGCTCCTCCTGCACCCACTAATGTATGCAGCTCATCGATGAACAGAATCGTATTCTTGGCGCGTCGCACCTCATTCATGACGGCTTTAATGCGTTCTTCAAACTGACCGCGGTATTTGGTGCCCGCGACCATCATAGCCAGATCGAGCACGATAATGCGTCGTTCTGCCAGCAGGTCAGGAACCAGTCCGTCAACAACCATCTGCGCGAAGCCTTCCACGATAGCTGTCTTGCCGACGCCCGCTTCTCCCAGCAGGACTGGATTATTCTTCTGCCGTCGACAGAGAATCTGGATCACGCGTTCAATTTCGCGTTCGCGACCGATGACGGGGTCCAGCTTCTTCTGCTTGGCAAGTTCAGTGAGGTCTCTGCCGAAACTGTCGAGTGCGGGTGTCTTGCTGCGAGAACCGCTGCGCTGAGAACCTCCTTCAGATCGTTCGCTGGTCGCACCGCCTTCTGCCGATTCCAGTCCGTGGCCCAGCAGATTGAGCACTTCATCCCTGACGTCGTCCAGTTTCATGCCCAGATTCATCAGGACCTGAGCAGCAACACCCTCCTGCTCACGCAACAGACCCAGCAGCAGGTGCTCTGTGCCCACGTAGTTGTGGTTCAGATTTCGAGCTTCCTCCATCGCATATTCAATGACCTTCTTGGCTCGAGGAGTCTGGGGAAGTTTGCCCATTGTGACCATATCCGGCCCGGTCTGTACAATCTTTTCAACTTCGATGCGAATCTTGCGGAGATCAATATCCAGATTCTTCAGGACGTTTGCGGCGACCCCCGATCCCTCTTTGACCAGGCCCAGAAGAATGTGCTCAGTCCCGATGTACTCGTGGTTGAACCGCTGAGCTTCCTGGTTTGCAAGCTGCATGACCTTGCGGGCTCGATCGGTAAAGCGTTCGTACATTGGTGTTTCCTCTTCCGTTTGTGTTCTCATTGAGCAGTTGCGCCGTCCGATGGCCAAACTGCCTGATTTACTAACTTGAGTCGGGAATTCGTTTGTTGGTAGTTTAGCGCCCAAACCCTTGCTGGGCGGGAAAACGGTGACTATGTCGGGACTTTTGGAGAAACAACGATGTCGGTTACAACGGTGCTGGTTGCGGCAATGCCGGTTCCAACGATGTTGGTTACATTGATACCAGCGGTTCCGGTGAGAGGTATCCACCCTCTCGTCTTCAAAGGCGAGTGTTTCAATACTTTCGGCAGAACTCGTGCAAACTAACACGCCACTATGACAGCAACATGCACAATTGTTCCTGTAAGCGAATACCGTGCCGGATTCTAGGAATGCGGGCAATCTGCGACAAGAGAGCCATCTGCAGCAAAACCCCGTTTGAGCCGAATTCCCTGAGATCCGGGTTCTTGTTTTTCAATGCGTGAGTATTTCCTAGAGAAGCATTTTCTGTGGTACTACGGCGACTTCACACGATTTATACTTTTCTGATTCCGCACTTTCAGAATTACTTTCTGAACGCCATTACTCACATGCAACATCATTCCATCACGCCGTCCTGTGAACGAATTCTGCAGCGATTCTGTGCCCGGACGATTTGGGACAAAACGCCAGCTCCCGGACATCTGGTCGCCGCCCTTCTGGCGGAGGAATCGTTAGGAGCTCAGCGCCTGACTGGTCTGGGCATCACGTTATCTGATTTCCGGCTTTCTGCAGATCACCGTCTGCAGTCCACTGACTCTGAAAAGCGGCAGGATCTTCCCGCTGCGGCGGATGAGTTTATTTCGCCGCTGAACATGCGCAATAGCGCTCTGACCTGTGTGTGGTGTCAGCCCCTTATCGATCGGGCCTTCACGATCGCTCGCCGAGGACACGGTGCCGTGGAAGTTTCCAGTGAGCATCTGCTGCAGGCGATGGTTGAGATTGACGGACCGGTGAAAGTTGTCCTTGCCGATGTTGGCGTGGACACTGCATTATTACTGAAGCAACTTCAGGGGCATGAGACCTCGGAGAGTTCGCCGTCTGCACTGGAGGTCGATTTCGAACTGAATCCGGACTCATCTTCGCTGTCGCCACGGAGACCGCCGACCGCAGCGATTGGGCTGTCGGCTCCGCAGGCGGAGGCCCCCGATTGCTTTGAAGGCATGACCGACGATGCATTGCTCCGGGTGCATGCGGTTGTTGATGCGAATCTGAATCGCGCGCGGGAAGGACTTCGTGTGCTGGAGGACTTTGCCCGCTTCGTGCACCGTGACGAAGATGTAACGTGCGCTTTGAAGCAGCTGCGTCATTCGGTGGTGGGGTGCGAAAGAGAATTGCGGAGCGAGATTCCCGACCTTGTGAGTTACAGAAATATCGCTGCCGACGCGGGAACAGGGGTTACGACGACGGGGGAAGCCAGTCGACAGTCGCTGGCCGATGTTGTGGTCGCAAACGCCCGTCGCATTCAGGAGTCCTTTCGCAGTCTGGAAGAATTCGGGAAGCTGCTGAGTCCGGTGTTTGCCGGACAGATCAAACAACTACGTTATGAAAGCTACGATCTTGAGCAGCGTCTCAACCCCGCGGGGGCAGATGATTGTGCGGCAGTCTTCCGGGCCCGGTATCAGCGAAGGGCTCGACTGGACTCTGCACGACTCTGCGTTTTGATCAGCGAATCGAACTGTTTCCTGCATTGGCGGGACGTTGTCGAAACGTCGTTGGCAGGCGGTGCTGATGTGGTGCAGCTTCGTGAAAAGTTACTGCCACTTGAGGAAATTGTCCGTCGTGGCAGGTGGATTGCAGGTGCTTGTAAGGCCCATGATGCGTTATTCATTATGAACGACCGATGCGATGCCGCGATTAAGGCAGACGCTGATGGGGTCCATATCGGACAGGAGGACGCAACGGTCGCTGAGGCGCGTCAAATACTGGATCCAACGATGTTGGTTGGGGTGTCGACCCACAGCAGATCTCAGCTTTTGCAGGCGCACAGTCAGGATGTTGACTATCTGGGGGTTGGGCCTGTCTTCCGGTCGGACACTAAGTCCTTTGACAGCTTTCCCGGCACGCGATACGTTGCCCAGGCGACTGAGTTGGCTGATCGAGCGTGGTTTGCGATTGGCGGAATTGATATTACGAACATTGATGTAGCGCGGCAGGCCGGTGCTCAGCGCGTAGCGGTGTCCAATGCTGTGATCGCTTCGGGCGATCCGGAGCAGGCTGCCCGACAGTTGAAGCAGGCGCTGTTGTGTCCGGCCGCCAGGGTTCCGGACACAGTTCGACTCGAACAGGGGTGAGTGCCACATGTCCCGGATTTTGGCACGATCGCGGTCAGCGGCGAAGACATGGGATTCTATTTCCCAGGCAGCCCTCGATTTTGTTTTTCCGTGGGCGTGCCAGCTGTGCAAGTGTTCTGACGAGGAGTCCCGTCGTGGTGCTGCAGGCAACTTCTGCTTTTGGTGCCGGATGCGACTTGCACCGGAAATTCCTCACAGTTGCGACCGGTGCGGTGCTGCGCTGGGGCCACATTCGTCGGCAATACGCGGCTGCGTTCACTGTCGCCGCGAGCCGATTCGATTTGATTCGCTGACGTGTCTTGGGATGTACGAAGACGCGCTGCGAAACGCGGTGCTGTCGACAAAGTGGTCGTTGTCCACCACGGGAACTGCATCATTGTCTGATCTGCTGTTCCGTGCCCGGCGTCAGGAACTATGTGACTACGACGCCGACCTGGTGATCCCGATTCCCCAAAGCTGGCAGGTGCGCCTGCGTCGTCGGTTTAATCCCGCCAGCGTTATTGCAGAAGTACTGGCGAAAGCGCTTGGCGTGCGGGCTGACGAACATGTCCTGCGACGCAGACGACACACGCGTCCACAGAAACGTGTTTCCGTACAGCGACGTTTCGACAACCAGAAGAACTCGTTCCGTATCCGCGACGGGCATGTTGTTGATGGACGGCGCATTCTGCTGGTCGACGATGTTGTTACGACCGGAGCGACATGCAGCGAGGCGGCCCGAATGCTCCGGCGACATGGCGCGAAGTCCTGTCGAGTGGCCGTGTTGGCGCGGGTTCTGGACGGACGTTAGCAGCGCCTCCAGCGTCAGTCTTTCGGATATTCGGAAAATTCACGTCCAAACAGATTCGTTTCGTCGTCCATCAACAGCAGTTGCGTCTCAACAATCTTCTGAGACTGTTGGAAGAAAGCGTCCAGTACAGCTGAGTCGAAGTGTTTTCCCCTGCCCTCTTCCATGATTTCAAAGCACTTCTGACGAGAGAACGCTTTCTTGTATGGCCGAACGCTGGACAGAGCATCGAAGACGTCGGCCACCGCGACAATACGCCCCTCCAGAGGGATATCCTTGGCTTCAAGACCCAGCGGATAGCCGGAGCCGTCCCATTTTTCATGATGAGTCTGAGCAATCCGAGCCGCCAGCATCAACAGTGGTGAGGAACGAATATGCAGCAGATTCTCTCCCTTTCGCGTATGCGTCTTGAGGATCTTCCAGTCTTTTTCCGAGATGGGTTTAATGATCTGCTGGCCGATGGCGCAGTGCCGCTTCATCAGTTCGTACTGATCCGGGTCAAGCTTGCCGGGATTGAACAGGATTGAATCGGGAATTCCAATTTTTCCGACATCGTGAAGTTGTGCTGCCTGTTCCAGCATCGGCAGCTTCTGTGTCGGATATCCCATCGCTTCAGCGATGATCGCGGTATATCGTCCAACTCGAATAACGTGGTTTCCGGTGTCGTTATCCCGATGCTCGGCGGCCCGCGCGAGACTGAGGATCAACTGCTGCCGAGTCGACTCAAGTTGTCGGGTACGCCGTTCGACCTGCTGCTCAAGGCGAGCCGCTTCGTTGGCCAGCATGTCGTAGTGTTTTTTCAGTATGACCGCATTACGAACTCTGGGTAGTAACTCGTTCGGGTCAATTGGTTTGGCCAGAAAATCGCTGGCGCCCAGGTCCAACGCACTTTTTCGGATGGCTGGATCGGTCGCCGCTGTCAGGACAAGGACGGGAATGTGCTGCAGAACCGGGTCCAGTGCCATGACTCTGAGAATATCCAGACCGCTGATCCGGGGCATGTGCACGTCCAGCAGGATTACGTCCGGTACTTCACGTTTCGCCAATTGCAATGCTTCACTGGCATCTGTCGTTGACACAAAACGATGGTAGCCCTCAAGTTTCAGATACTGGCGAAACGTCATGATGTTGAGCGGTTCGTCGTCCACGATCATGATCTTCGCGGTCGTGTTCACACGGCGGGGCAACGCTTTCCGGTCGCTACTGTCATCGACGGAGTCTGATTCGTATCCGAATCCTGCCTGCTCAGTGTCCTGGTCGTCGGAGTGAAAACCTTCATCAGATGATTGCTCGTGAGCAATTTCGGCGATCGTCCACGCTACGGATTCATCAGTTGCTGCCTTGGCGTTCGCTGGAGCAACTTCGATGTGATTAGACGCAGGCGCGCATACGAACGTTGACGGTTCAGTGCCTCGGATTGCATTCAGTGAAGCAATCGTTGAACGAATTTCGTCAAGGACTGACCCTTCGTGCAATTCGTCATTGTGCTGCATTGTGCTGTGTCCAGACTGGTAGCGCAAAACCGCACAGGCATATTTCCGGCGGATCGCCATGAACAATACGTCGTCGTTGCAACGTCGCAGAAGATCAACACAGGTTTTGACCAAATGAATTTACCTGCCGCTTTGAGCTCCGGCAGCAGGGGCAGGACCAATACAGTCGTCAGGAATGGTATGGGGGCTCCCCGCACTGCTGAACTTATTTTGGTGTGTTGAGACACATGTAGCGGTCTTTTTCCCGCAGGTGAAAATACGTACAGGCGGAATAATCGCGCCAATCCGAAATCCGACGTCGTTGTGGCCGACAGGATCGATTCGCTGGCCCTGCAGACATTTTACGATTCCTGTTGAGAACAACACATGCCAGGCGGAAGCGACTGTCTGTCGATACTGACTAATGTCATTCTTATACGATTCGCGCTACATTGCGCCCAAGCGAATCTTCGATCATGCGTTCGCCACAGCAGTCTGCAAACAGAAAACACAACTCACCAGAAGCACGCGGCGGCCACCGTGGCCGTTGGTGCATGACTGTCCTGTTGATGGTTGGCGTTGCGCCCACCCTTTTGTCCGGCGCAGGGCAGATTCCCTTGCTGTTACGGCTGTTTCACCCGGAGCTGGGTCGAGCTGTGGAGTTCGAGACCGGAACGATGCACTGGTGGTCCGAAGTTCGTCTGACGGACGTTGTTGTGAGCGATCTGTCAGTAGCGATGGATGAAAAATCTGCTATTCCAATGCTAACGGTCGATGCGGTGGCCACTCGCCAGCCACTGTGGAAGCTGGCCCTGTCAGCCAGTCGAGACATTGAACTTAGGATTCATCGGCCAACGTTGAATGTTCGGGTTTTTGACGGCACAAGTAATCTTGAACAAACCATCCGGAAGCTGTTCCCGGATAACCACATTTCAGGTGAAACCGGCGTCCCAGCTGCGACCTTCACGGTGACGGAAGGTCGTGTGCGTCTGCTGTCCGAGGGTCGGACGTCGACTGCAGTAACCGCGCTGAGTGCCATCAGCGGACAGTATGCCAACGGAAGTTCGACACCAGGTCTGCCACGCATTTCGGTTACGGCATGCTTCGGCGAATCTGCAGCTGGTGCTGCGGACCAGCATACTGCCCGATATCCCGAGGGTGTCGATCCACGTATTGCCGCCACGCTGAACGATCTGGCTGGCGATTATCCGCAACAGCCCCTTCGCGCCGGTCGACTGAAGAGTCCCACGGGCGCCGCGTTTCGTCCCGCGTTCTCATTGCAGCTGGGGGCGCCGGAAGGATCCGGTGACAGTCAGCAACTTACCATCGAAGCTCGTCAACTGGATCTTGCAGATCTAAGGCCCGTCATCCACCGATTCCTGCCCGACGCGGTTTGTCGCGGCACATGCTCGTGCCGCTTACAGGCCAGAATTCTGGAATCGACTGCAGGGCAGGGCATCGCCGGGCGAATTCAGTTCCTGGGGGAAGCCGTTCAGTGGCGTCAAGCGTCGTGGGCAGCTGATGAATTTCTGGATCTGGATACGATTACCGCGCGCGGTGCTGTGGCGGTGGCAGCCGACGGGATTCTTTTGCAGGGGCTGCGAGTTCAGTCAGGAATCTTCAATATGGATGGCGACGGCGAAGTACGGCTCAGTCCGGCAGACCGTGTCACACAGATACACGCAGTTAACGGCCAACAGACACGCCAGCGTCAGTCTGCTGTTTCAGAAGCGACAGCTGCAGCCGCCGGGCAGGTGCATTTGAATGGAAGCATCGACCTTGCCGCGGTTTGCGGGATGATCCCGCAAACTCTGAAAGTCAGTGATGATGTCGTCGTCGATTCCGGCAGTCTTCGTTTTTCCTGTCGTATGCAAAGAGCATCCCCGACGGCAGCGATGACGTCGGGGAAACAAAAACACGGGACGCAGCTGCAGTGGCAGTTACTTGCTGAAACGTCTTTAATTCAGGCGTCCCGTGCGGGACAGCCGATCACGGTGAAGTCGCCGATGCGTGTCACTGCCGTGGGTTTGGCTCGACCGGGCCGGGTGTACATGCGTCGAGCTAAGATTGACGGCAACTTTGGCTCGATCATGGCTGACCCGGTAGAGGGCGGGATTGCGGTCCGGGGTACCTTCAGCCCTTTGAGACTGTGGCAGGATGTCCGACACTTGACGCAACTGCCCCAGCCGCAGATCGCCGGTGAAGTCAGGCTGGAAGTTGATGTTCGGCGCGATGGCGACGTCCTGAATCTGCACAACGTTCTGCTGGAAGCGAGTGAAGTCAGTGTCCGAAGCCGTTTATTGACAGCCGACCTGTCCAGAGACCTGCTGCAGATGATGGACGGCAGGCTGATGGTTGAAGGGACAACAGCTGCCATTAAGACGATGGTCTCGCCATGGCATCAAATGCCATGGTTGTCGGAGAATTCAAGGCTCGTTGCCAGTCTGAACGCGCAACCTGATCAACGTCTGACGCTGCAGGCTGAGCTTCGCAGGTACAAACAAACTGCGCGACCGGAGTCCGGTGTGAGCGAAGGTCGTGTTGATGTCAGTATTATTGCGGATCGCAAGACAGGTGCGTTTGTCGTCGAACGCGGACTGGTCGAGCTGCCAGGGCTGCGTTCGAAAATCACTGGCACACTGGCGGTCAGGCATGGCCTGCTGACAGTCCATCTGTCCGCGGACACATCTTACGATCTGGCATCACTCTCAACACAGGTTTCTGGAATACCTAACGCGGCCGTCAGCGTTTCCGGTCAGGGGCGGGATACGTTTTCTGTACGGGGGGCTCCCTCGCTGCTGACGGAAGCGGACGTAGTTCGTTTTTTGGCGCGTCATGTTGACTCGGCGAAATCGGACACTCTTTCCATCACGCCGATTTCCGCGTCCGGGCGGATCGCGTGGCAGGGAGGAAAACTCTACGGGCTGTCGATTGGTCCGGGTGCCGCGGCTGTCGAACTCAAGAGCGGACGGCTGAGAACCGACCCCATTCATTGTACCGTCGGCAGCGGTCAGGTGGACGTGATGCCGCAATGGGATATCGCAGCTAATCGGTTACAGCTGGCACCGGGCAGTCGTCTGCAGAATTTGTCATTGACAGAAGAATTATGTGACGAATGGCTGGGTTATGTAGCACCAATGATGGCGGAAGCGACCAGCGTTCAGGGGCGGTTTTCAGCGCGTGTCCACAGATTTGACTACGATTTCGGTCAACCGGAACAGAGTATGGTCCAGGCTATGCTCACCGTTCACAGTGCGACCGCCGCGCCGGGGCCGTCGTTGGGGCAGTTATTCCAGCTCGTTTCTCTGCTGAGGAAGCGGAATTCATCCGGGACCGTGACGATCGAACTTCCGAGTCAGGGAATTCCGTTCGAAATTCGAGACGGAATGGTGGTTCACGATGGACTGGAGGTCGTGGCGGGCGGCTATTACATGACCAGTCGCGGCGGAGTGGGTTTCAATCGTGAATTGCGCCTGGCGCTGGAAGTGCCGCTGGAACAGAATGGCAATGGCCGCGAAAACTCTGTCCGGGTACCGATCTTGGGCACAATCGACCGGCCACTGCTTGACACATCCGGGCTGTTGCAGAACGTCGGGAAGCAACAGATCGGAAATCGCATTGACGAACAGATCGACCGCGGTTTGAACGGGCTGCTGGACAAACTGCAGTAGCGCCTGCGTCAATTCCAACTGGCCCGCCTGTTTCTGTACGACCGCCTGATGACGCCTCGTCGTTGTTCGACGATTTTTCGCAGCAGATCGAGTCGGCAGTGCTTCTCCTGTGCACACTCGCTCAGGAGCAGGTGCTCTGCCTGGACGATCAGGTGCCCGGCTGCAACGACAGAGCCGTTCTGTAGTTCTATGTCGATTGACAGACTTAAGTCGATCAGAACCTGTTCAGAATCACCGGCCTTTGTGTGAGCGTCCTGTGAGAGTTTCAGCAGCAGTTCTGCTTCACGGTATCGCTGTTGACGAAGTCGCGTTGCGGCCAGCACAGTCATGGCGTCGGCACGGGAATCGTGCAGTGGGTTCGAAACGCCCGTTAACGGACGATGACTGGTGTCGGCAATTGCCCTGGTCGCATAGACTTCCGCAGTGTGAAAGTCATCCACGTGCAGCGCTATGTTTGCCATGGCGATCCACTCCACCGCAGTGATCGCGGGCAGTGCGTTCAGCAACACGGTTTCTTTTTCCCTTTGATTCCGCCAGCTCAATGCCAGTTGCAACAAGTGACACGCATTATGAGCCTGGTTGGATTCCAGCTGAAGTATCGCGAGGATCAGACGAAGGTGAAAATGGTCAGCACTTTGCCACGGACAGGCAGCCTGAGCCAGATGGATATATCGCATTGTCTGCTGACGTTGTCCATCGTTGTACAGATCGATGGCTGGCTGCAGGTCTTTGCGCGTCGAGTTGAAAGGGACGCGGCAGAGCGGGACAACCGGGGCACCATCTTCGTTTTGAAAAACGTCGACGGAACTCTTACACC
>Ga0315316_10002832_pt1 | contig 12524 bp, 8 predicted proteins | sample M160m3416metaG_FD_203702 | JGI IMG/M metagenome (GOLD analysis project Ga0315316, IMG submission 203702) | Ammonia-oxidizing marine archaeal communities from Monterey Bay, California, United States - M1 60m 3416 | ecosystem: Environmental > Aquatic > Marine > Intertidal zone | place: USA...
CCAACAGAGACAATAGACCTATGGGAAAGCTTACACCTGCTGAAAGAATCTTCTGCGCGATCGATACCCCAGACCGTAACCAAGCGATTGAGTTAGCGCTGGCTCTAAAAGGCGCTGTAGGCGGGTTTAAGCTTGGTAAAGAGTTTTTTACTGCAAACGGCCCGGACGGTGTTGCTGAAATCGCAGAATTAGGCCAACGAATTTTTTTAGACCTCAAATTTCACGACATTCCTAATACAGTCGCCGGCGCCGTAACGGCGGCCAAGAAATTGAATTGTTACATGTTAACCGTTCACGCCTCCGGGGGACAGGCCATGATCCGAGCCGCTGCCGCCGCCACGAGCGAAGAAGATTCGCCTCTTATAATGGCGGTTACAGTTCTGACTTCTCTCAATAAAAACGATTTAGTTGACATTGGTCAAAAAACCCCTGTCGAAGATCAAGTATTAACGCTTGGCAAACTCGCACACAACTCCGGTGCTAACGGTCTTGTCGCTTCTCCCAAAGAGCTCAAGGCGTTGCGCACAGCTCTGGGGCCCAACTGCCTTTTAGCTGTCCCCGGTATCCGCCCGCTCTGGGCCTCGACCAATGATCAGAAAAGAATAATGCCCCCATTGGACGCAATCAAAGCAGGTGCTGACTTTCTTATTATTGGAAGGCCTATCACTCAGGCTAACGACCCGAAAGCTGCGGCAGATCTTATTTCTGCTGAGATCGCTGAGGGGTGCTGTTAGCATCATGACAGTTCAGGCAAAAATTTGTGGTATTAATACACCTGTTGCTATGAAAGCAGCCGTTGAAGGCGGTGCATCCTACATTGGTTTGGTGTTTTACCCGGCCTCACCCCGCGCGGTTACGGTCACCGAGGCCGTACATCTCGCTAAAATGGTTCCTGATACAGTTCAAACGGTTGGATTATTTGTTAATATAACAGATGACTTATTAAATAGCGTTCTTGACCAAATTCCACTGAATATTTTGCAGCTACACGGCAAAGAAACACCGCAGCGCGTTAATGCAATCAAAGACCTGACAGGTTTACCGGTAATGAAAGCTATCCATATCGAAAATGCCGCAGATTTTACAGAAATTGAACGGTACACAGGAATAGCCGATCAAATATTGTTTGATGCTAAAGTACCTAAAAATATGGAAAACTCCCTGCCGGGAGGTAACGCTATCTCTTTTGACTGGACCCTATTCGGCAATCGTCAATGGCAGAAAAATTGGATGCTATCTGGGGGCCTTACCGCCAACAACGTTGGTGAGGCAATAAGGATCAGCGGTGCGCAGTCGGTTGATGTTTCCTCCGGAGTCGAAACAAAGCCTGGACAAAAAGACACCCAACTGATTGACGCATTTCTTGAAACCGTTCTTGCCTTGTCGTAATCGCACGGTATAACCCGGTATTACTGTTACGTAACAATACAAATTTTTTAGCCTCTGGCCAGAGTATGACAACAATTTCCAATGAAATACCCACTAGCTTTAAAGCGGGCCCCAATGTCGACGGACATTTTGGTATCTTTGGAGGCCGCTATGTGGCTGAAACGCTTATGCCACTCATCCTGTCCGTGGAACAGGCCTATAATAATGCTAAAGCCGATCCGGCATTCCAGGCCGAGCTCGATTATTATCTTAAACATTATGTTGGGCGCCCTAGCCCTCTTTACCACGCAGAGCGTTTAAGCACACATTTTGGTGGCGCCAAAATCTACTTTAAGCGGGATGAGCTTAACCACACAGGCGCCCACAAAATTAACAATACAATAGGCCAAATTCTTTTAGCCCGGCGTATGGGTAAGGAGCGAATCATTGCAGAAACGGGAGCAGGACAACACGGTGTAGCCACAGCCACTGTATGTGCTTTGTTTGGTATGAAATGCATTGTATACATGGGTAAAACCGATATCGCGCGACAAGCGCCCAACGTTTTTCGTATGAAACTTCTTGGTGCGGAGGTCGTGCCGGTGACATCTGGCTCAGCGACTCTGAAAGATGCGATGAATGAAGCCCTGCGCGACTGGGTAACGAACGTTGAGGACACATACTACATCATTGGTACTGTTGCTGGGCCCCACCCCTACCCCGCGATGGTCAGGGATTTTCAAAAAATTATTGGGGAAGAAGTTCGCCATCAGATATTTAAGGCCGAGGGGCGATCCCCGGATTCGTTGATTGCTTGTATAGGTGGTGGGTCAAATGCGATTGGCCTCTTTTACGAATTTCTCGACGATGAAGACGTGGAACTTCATGCTGTCGAGGCCGCTGGCGAAGGCATTAAAACCGGCAAACATGCCGCCTCTCTAAGTGCGGGTGGGCCAGGTGTTTTACATGGTAACCGTACCTACCTTTTACAGAATAATGATGGGCAGATTACAGAGGCACATTCAATTTCTGCCGGCCTGGATTATCCCGGCATCGGTCCAGAGCATTCGTGGCTTCATGATATTGGACGCGTGAACTACGTATCGGTAAAAGATCATGAAGCACTAGAAGCGTTTCAATTGTGTAGCCAACTTGAAGGTATTATCCCCGCCCTAGAGCCAGCCCATGCTTTAGCATATGTCACAAAAATAGCTCCATCCCTGCCCAAAAATCACCTGTTAGTGATGAATATGTGTGGGCGCGGGGATAAGGATGTTTTCACCGTTGCCGAAGCATTAGGGGTAACGCTATGACCCGCAGAGCAGGCCGACTCAAAGCACGGTTTAATCAACTCGCCGAGGAAGGGAGAGCTGGTCTCGTAACATTTATCACCGCCGGTGATCCAAATCAAAAAATGTCTAGCGCAATTATGGAAGGGTTACCGCATGCCGGCGCAGATATAATTGAACTGGGCATGCCGTTCACCGACCCTATGGCTGACGGTCCGGCAATTCAAGCATCATCTTTGAGGGCTCTCAAAGAAGGGCAGAATATGTCTACGACTTTAGAAATGGTACGGAAGTTTCGTGAAAAGGACGATCAAACGCCGATTATACTGATGGGTTATTTCAATCCAATTTATATATATGGTGTCGAGCGATTTTCGGAAGACGGTGCAAATGCTGGAATCGATGGCCTGATTATCGTCGACCTTCCGCCTGAGGAAGACACCGAGCTGCGGAGGCCCGCAAATAAGTCAGGTATTGATTTTATTCGACTAACGACGCCAACCAGCGATGAAAAACGCCTGCCAGCCTTAATACGGAAGGCAACGGGCTTTATTTATTATGTCTCTATCTCAGGTATTACCGGCACAAAAACAGCTAAGGCAGTCAACATCTCCACCGCTGTCTCTCGGATAAAAAAATTTACCGACCTCCCAATCGCCATCGGATTTGGTATAAAAAACGCTGAGCAAGCCGCGGAAGTGGCGCGAATCGCCGATGCGGCTGTTGTAGGGTCCGCGATCATTCAAATTATCGCGGATAATTTAGAAAAAGAAAGAGATTCAAAGGAGTTTCCTGATTTGCTAAATTCCGTGTTAACATTTGTAAATGAACTTGCACATGGTGTACGGACCGCGCGGTTATGAACTGGCTTACAAATTTCGTCCGACCTAAAATACGGGCGCTTGTCGAGAAAAAAGAGGTTCCTGATAACCTTTGGCAACAATGCCCAAGCTGCGAACAAATGATTTTTCATCGCGAGCTGGAGGCCTCATCGCACGTTTGCCATCATTGTGGACACCATATGCGATTGCCACCCAAGGAACGGCTGGCACTGCTGTTTGATGAAGGAAAATATCAAACTATTGAGCTCCCGAAGCTAACTACCGACCCCTTGAAATTTAAAGATCGCAAACGGTATTCTGATCGACTTAAAGAAAGCCGCAACGCTACCGGCGAAGAAGATGCCTTGATCGTCGCCCATGGCAAAATGGGTGGCCGTAGAGCTGTCATCGCAATAATGAATTTTAGCTTTATGGGCGGATCTATGGGGCTTGCCCTTGGCAAATCAATGCTTATTGCCGCCCGCTTAGCGATTCAACAAGAGGCGCCATTGATTTGTTTTACATCATCGGGCGGCGCTCGTATGCAGGAAGGTATTCTTTCTCTCATGCAGATGCCTCGCACTGTTATCGCTGTAGAAGACGTCAAGCAAGCGGGTCTGCCCTATATTACGGTGCTAACGGATCCCACGACTGGTGGAGTGACAGCCTCTTTTGCCATGCTGGGCGATATTGCAATTGCAGAACCCGGGGCTGTCATTGGTTTTGCCGGCGCGCGGGTTATTGAGGAAACCATCCGTGAAAAGCTGCCCGACGGTTTTCAGCGGGCTGAATATCTTCTTGGCCATGGTATGATTGACCGGGTTGTCCACCGTCGCCAAATTCGGGACGAGCTAATTCGTATTTCAAGCCTCCTACTAGAAAATCGTCGGTCGGCAGAAGTTGTTTCTTTGCCAACTGCATCTCAAAAGGGAAAGCCAAAAAATTCCACGATTGTGGACCTAAATGACGATTCACAAACCATAATCGAAGAGCGCCCCGCTGCGGAGTGACGTTTTCCTCGAACGCCTCAGCGCGCTACACCCCAAAGTCATCGATCTGTCCCTCGGTCGTACCCAGAGGCTTCTGGCAACTCTAGGCAATCCGGAAAAATTACTTCCAACAGTTATCCATATTGCCGGCACAAACGGAAAGGGGTCGACGCTCGCCTTTCTAAAAGCGATCTGTGAAATGGCGGGGCTTACTGCGCATTGCTACACCTCACCCCATCTCATCCGATTTGCGGAACGGATTTCCATTGCTGGTAGACATATCGATGAAGAAACCCTGACAGACGTGCTCAGGGAATGTGAGGACGCCAATGAAGGGAATGCAATCACCTTATTCGAAATCACTACGGTTGCCGCTTTTCTGGCATTCTCCCGCCAAAAGGCGGATATCACTCTGATCGAGACGGGCCTCGGCGGCAGATTCGACTCAACCAATATTTTTGAGAAACCAGCTTTGACAATCATCACCCCTGTTTCAATGGATCATACGGCCTGGCTAGGTCACACGATTGCCGATATCGCTTTCGAAAAAGCTGGTATACTAAAGTCGGGTGTAACAGGTGTAATTGGGCCCCAGCAGCCAGACGCTCACGCCGTGATTGCGAAACGTGCTAAAGAAGTTGGCGCCAAAATCATAACCCATGGAAAGGATTGGGATTTCTACGATTCTGATGACGGGTTTTTGCTTAAAATGAGTGATTTAGAGATAACCTTGCCCCGGCCCTCCCTGGCGGGAAACCACCAGACCATTAATGCAGCAACAGCAGCCATCACTGCAAGAGTGCTCCCGGACATATCCATATCGAATGCCGCGATCATCAAAGGGATCCAACGCACCACCTGGCCAGGACGGCTGCAAAAACTCACAGGCCGTTTGGCCACCCACCTTCCCAAAGGCTGGTCGCTCTGGCTCGATGGGGGTCACAATACAGCAGCCGCAAATACCCTCGCCACCACCGCTTTGGGGTGGAAAGATCAACCGCTTCATATCATCTTCGGTTTTCTCAATAGCCGCGATCCGAAAGCTTTTCTCCAACCCCTCGCTGACTTTACGAAAACCTTACAGGCCGTCGCTATCCCGGGAGAAGAAGCTAGCCTAACTTCTGCCAGCGCAGCGAAAGCCGCCCGCGAAGTGGGAATCGTTGCAACGGAGGCAACTGATTTCATCGCAGCTATCGACAGGATCATCCTATCATCGGATACGCCCGGGCGAATTCTTATTTGCGGATCTCTATATTTAGCCGGCGCAGTTCTCGCCTATGAAGAAGCCCCGCAAAAAGACGGGGCTTCAATCTCAAAAATTACTTAGATCGACTAGGCTAAATCGATTCGTTAATCCATTCAACAAGTTTACTCTTCGGAAGGGCACCAACCTTGGTCGCTGCCACCTCCCCATCCTTAAATATCATAAGTGTTGGAATGCCTCTAACACCCAACTTTGTGGGTGTTTCTGGATTGTCGTCAATATTGATCTTCGCCACCGTTAGCTTGCCATCCATTTCGACAGCTATTTCTTCCAATGACGGGCCGATCTGCTTGCATGGACCGCACCATTCAGCCCAGAAGTCGACGAGAACCGGTCCCTCTGCCTTCAACACATCAGAATCGAATGAGTCATCTGAAATCGGTTTGCTAGTCATTTAATTTCCTTTCAGGCTTCAGCTATTAGCTCGTTGCGCTTACCTCCAAACTAGAAAACGGAGGGGTGGGCGTCAAGCGCCCAAATGTTCGAAGTATCCATCTAGCAGCTCACCTGGAAGAGCCATGAGATATGGAACATCTGTCCAAAGTAAAGCGCAATCGATAGGCCGTTCCGGAAAAACTGGGCGCAAAACTGTCCGATATGCTGCCATCTGTCGCATATAGATTCTTGGGACATCTCTAATATCAGCCGGTGGCGGCCGATTTGATTTATAATCGACAATTATAACTCGGTCGTGTTGAACCACTAACCGATCGACCTGACCAGCAACTACGTGGCTGCCCAAACGGCCCGTCACTGGCACCTCCGATCGCGAATTGGGGCCAAAAAGTTCCGCAAAATCAGGATGGGCCAAGACGGCCAAGATTTCTGATGTATAGGTTTCCTGGTCTTTTTCGGATAGATTATGAACTGGGCGCGCAAGGAAACGCGCGGCAGCCTTCGCGCGCTTCGGCTCACTGATCAAGGGCAAGAGCTGCAACAAACGATGAATAATAAGCCCGCGGCGGAAAGAAACCGCCGTATCACTCCCGACCGGTGAGCTTGTTGCAGGTTCAAAGTCGTCGGGGCGCGACGGGGCCAAAGGCCGGGGCGGTATCCGTTCTGCTGGTGGTAATCTCTTCACCCATCCCGGCAAAGTGTTTGACGCGATAGCACGCCGGACATCTTCGCGCGAGAACTCCGATGCCTGCTGCTGGGGATTACTCAAGCGCCAGCCGGTGCCTTTCCAACCATGCACCGCGATGTCAGTGCAATCAAACTCGAAGGGGTCACTTACATCAGCCATCGCTGATTCAACTAATTCATACCAATTTCCTTTGGACGCTCGGCGCCGGGTATGCCAACCGCAAACATAGAGACGATCTTCAGCCCGGGTCATTGCTACGTAGAGAAGCCGTCGATACTCACGATCTCTAGTTTTTGCGGCAGCAGCCAGAGCTTCCTCACATTGGGTTTCAGCATAGCGCCGCCGAGGCGGCCACAAAAATAGACCTTCCTTATTCCACAGTATACGCGGCACTTGACCTGGCACCTGCAGGCTATCCGGTAAAAATACTACTGGCGCTTCCAGACCCTTTGAACCATGCACCGTCATTACTCGAACCTCATCACGCGTTGACTGTTCGAGGTCACGTTTTACCTCAATCTCGTTAGTATCGAGCCAGCGCAAGAATCCTTGTAGCGACGGGACCTGGCTCCTTTCATAATCAAAAGCGAGCGTTAAAAATTCGTCAATCGGGTCATTAGAATCCGAGCCCAGCCTAGACAGTATTTTTTTTCGCCCGCCACGGCTGCCAAGAATCTCGGCGAACAACTCAAAGGGTGGTGTAAAATCTACTCGCGCTAATAGCCCCGTGAGCTCTTCGGCAGCGAGGTCGTAAATAGGGTTTTCAGCCCTACGGCGGCGCAAAACGGACCATAGATTCTCTTCACCTCGATCATAGGTAAGGTCGAAAAGATCGTCTTCCGAAAACCCGATCAAAGGCCCTTTAAGAACTGTCGCTAAGGTTAGCTCATCTTCTGGTAAAAGCAGAAATTCACCCAGCGCAATGAGGTCGCGTACTGCCAACTGTTCACTCAAAACCATCCGATCCACACCAGCAACGGGAATATTATTTCGTTTAAGCGCGCGAACCAGTTTCTCAACAAAGGTGCCTCGGCGGCGCACCAGAATCATAATATCGCCCGCGCGCAGAGGTCGATTTTTACTTGCTAAAACCTCTTTGTTTTCTATCCAGTAACGAATCTTTGAGGCTATTCCATCTGCCAACTGAGTCTGGGGATCCTGGCCCCAGCGCCCCTTCACTGGCGGCGCCCAAGGGAGCAACTCTGTTGGCTCCTCCGGAACGACCGGTGGCCACAGCTCCACAACACCCGCTTGACCAATCCGAAATGCCTCGTGATGCATCGCAGCGTCAGGTTCAACCACACCGGGGCTTGCTGCCTCCTGAGCAAAGACTGAATCCACTATTTGCAGAACAGATGCCGTCGACCGAAAGGAGATATCGAGATTGACGTCTTCCCAGGGCTTTGCACTTTCCTCCGCCCGCACTCTAAAATAACTCCGCATGCGTTCAAAAGCCTCGGGGTCGGCTCGTTGAAAGCCATAGATGGACTGCTTGGGATCACCTACAGCAAACAAAGTCCGTTTGGCGTCATGGGCCCCTTCACCAGCAAAAAACTCCTCGGCTAGCGCTAGAATAATTGCCCACTGATCTGGATTTGTATCCTGTGCCTCGTCGATCAGAATATGATCAATACCGCCATCGAGTTTGAACATAACCCAAGAAACTCCGCCTTCTGCTTCAAGCAAAGATCGGGCTTCGAGGATCAAATCATCATAATCAAGACGACCTCTTTCGCGTTTACATTGCTCATAAGCCTGCAGCAATGACTGGAAAAGAAGCAGCATCGCCGCCGTCGCCCGGGCCGTAACTATGCTGCGGATTTTCAATAAGGCAGCATTGAGCCTCGTCACTTCTCTAGCGAGAGTATCAGGTGCCGCGGGATTGAGTTTCTCAGCAGTCTTATTGATCAGTTTAGCGCGCTGGGCACCCGCCTGGGTGAAGAAAACGGAAATATAAGATAAAAAGTTTTGAACCCTTTTCGCGGGGTTGGCGTCTAGCCATTCTGCGATAATTGTTCCATGTTTTTGATCGGTCTTGCTGCCCTGAATCATAGAATTAGCAGCTTTTTTAAGCGCCGCGCCATCAAAAACCGTATCAATACTCGCTGCTTTCTTAACTGATTCCTCCGTCTCTATCCTTTCAACCCGAAGGGTTTGGAAGACTTTTTCGGTCAATATGTCGAGCCCACCATATTGTTTGATTAATCGGCTTAACCTGCCGCGCTCAGAAAACAGATCGACTAAAAGATCGTGAAACTCACTCTCATGAATATGACCGGTAACACCGGCCAAGGCATTAGCCAGCGGCGACCCATCTTCATAGCGCGCCCGCGTTAGAACACGCGCCTGCGCTTCATGCTGAATTTCAACCGCTTCCCGCTCATCCATCACCTGGAAATGAGGTGCCAACCCAGCCTCTAGGGGGAATCGGCCAAGCAGTGACTCACAAAAAGCATGAACCGTCTGAATTTTCATGCCACCAGGAACATCGAGAACCAGTGCAAACAAGGTCCGTGCTCGTCTTAGCGCTGCCGCATCCGCACGCCTACCGGTGAGCGACTTGATTTCTACATGTAGTTCTTCTTCATCAGCGATCGCCCATCCAGCAAGGGCTCGGTTTATGCGGTTAGCCATTTCTGCCGCAGCGGATTTTGTAAAAGTCAGGCATAGAAGCCTATGTGGTGACGTGCCTGCAAGAAGTAGCGCCAAAACCCGATCTGTAAGAACCTTAGTTTTACCAGTTCCTGCTGAAGCAGACACCCAGATTGATCGCCGCGGATCTGCCGCCTGCCGTTGTGCAATACCGGGATCAGGCAACGTTTGTGTGGTCATTCGCTACCTCCTTCAATTGACGACCATTCGAGAACGCGCGCGAGATGGGTATAGTCGGACCACCTTGGTGTATGAGTTGGATCCGGTTGGGATAGGTAAGGTGTTTCCGGATTGTCAAACCGGGTGACAAGGTCGGTCAATCCGCGGAGGGCTGCTTCCGCCAGCCCTTGGATCTCTTTGCCAGCAGGGCGACGCTCACCAGCCGGGTCACCACCACTTAACTGCCAAAACTCCAGCCGGGAGACCGGCGCCCCTGCTACGCCTGAAAATCCACCAGCCTGGGCGATGGCTGCTTCGAGCGGTAATTGTGGTGCAAACCCGAGTGAAATATCCGTGCCACTGGGCGGCTGCCCTGTCTTATAGTCAATTATACTGATCGTGCCATCCTGCAACTCGTCAACCCGGTCCGCCTTAGCGACTAGGGTAAATTGACCCTGGCTGGACATAATCGTCAGGGCCCCAGGGACCTCGGTGTGGGTTTTTTTGATGTTTTGCCGATAGGCTGTTTCCGTCTCAGCAAACCAGCCAATTATCCGTTCATAACGCGGCCACCAGAAGGTCCAGACACCTGGCAAAGAAAGAGTCTTGCCAAAGACCTTAACGCCGGTATCACTCAGCACGCGCAAAACATCCGGCGGCATATGATCAGGGTAGTCACGCACGAAACGATCAAGGGCGTCGTGGATCATGGTGCCGCGCTCTGCTGCACCGGGATCGGCATCTATAACATCCAGTGGTCGCAATCGCAGAATATGGCGAGCATAGACCGCATAGGGATCACGCATCCAAGTTTCGACCTGAGTTACTGAAAGCTGACGCGGCCTGGCGCTACCAGGTGGCTTCGGTGCTGGAGCTTTTACTGGTTTTATGAATTCCGGCGTGTCAAGCGCCGCCTGCCATCCCAGAAAAGTGGCGGCATTTACCTCTAATGCCGCCTTGACGGCACGCCCAGCCTCACCCCCCCCGTCCAAAACATTGTGGAGCCGCAAAAGCCAGCGGGCTGGAACTGTCGGCGTACCTTCAACACGTTCTGCCCGCGTAATCATCACCTGCTCCGCACAAAACGCTTGCACAAAATCATGTGCGCTGAGGCCGATGCGCCTCTCGATTGGCGGCAAACCAAACGCCTCCCGCATGGGTCGGCTCATCCAGGGATCAGCTTTTGGCTCACTGGGCCAAACTGTCTCATTTAACCCGCCGAGGCACATGAGGTCGGCCCTTTGCAACCGGGCTTCCAGCAACCCCCAAATATGCAATCGCGGATGTGTGCCATAACGAGGTCGGACAATCCGCGACGCCATCAATACTTCCAGCAATGCCGGATAATCGTACCCTGCAATATCTGGAAAGGTTTCCGCCGCTTCGCGCAGCTCAGAAATAAAAGATGCTGCCGCCTCCCCATCATCCCCTGCCCATAGCCGATCTGGCCCAGGGGTCCCATGGCTTGCGGCCAGCTGTTCGGAGAATTGAACATGGGCGTCAATTAGTCTCACCAATGAGACAGTTGTGCCTGATACAAAGAGTGATTTTAACACCATTGCTATCGATTGGAGTGACTCCATCCAACGCTTTAACTGGTCCGCTTCCTTGACAAACCGGGAATTACTATCGAGCAACCCCTGTAATAATGCGTAAATGCCCTCAAACCCCGGACCCGGCCGCGGGCCTCGCAGAACTAAACGTTCCAGCAAACGAACCCGGGCACGAAAGCTGGCCGTATCCATCCCTCCGGCGGCAAGCGGGTGCTTAAGCAGTGAAAGAAGCGGAACCGGAGCGACCTGTTCCGCGAAACAGATCGCCGAAAGCTGTAGATATGTGCCCACCGGCGTCGAGGAAAGCGGCTGCCCCGCTGAGTCATCGATCTCGATATCCCAACGCCGCAATTCAGCCGTGACACGCCTCGCGAGCGTTCGGTCAGGCGTCACCAGAGCAGCGGTACGGCCCGGTGTCTCAAGCGCCTCTCTTAGGGCAAGTGCGATGACCCCGGCCTCCTCCTGGGATGTTGGGCAAGTCATCAAACTCACTTTCGACAGAGCTTGTGCGAAATCGATATCTGCATTCCGTGTTACCGTTTCGAGCGGCGCCATTGCAGCTTGGATCAATTGCACACGGTCTTCGCTGCACACAGGATTTATTGCGCCAAACCACGGCTCTATATCGCCACCTTCCAACCCCATCCTGCGCATCAATTGCACCATCCCGTATTGTGGATGAGTTGGCGGCAGCGAAACCGGACCGTGATCCTCCAGTGTTGGGTCATATCCCGGCAGTATGACGGCACCGCACGGGAGTTTTGCTATAGCCTCGAGCATGGCGGCGGTCGCTGGAACACTGCCAGTAGATCCAGCGGCGTAAACCGGTCCTGTCGGCGGCATTGTCCGCCATTTTTTTATATGAGCGGCGCTCAGCAAATTGCGGCGGCTTGCTGGGTCTTCACATCCGAGCTCCACAAGGAGGTTTGGCCACTGTTCGGTAACAATAAAAAGGAAATCAAGGGTGACTTGCCAATGAGCCGCGTAGTTAGCTTCGACTAGGTCAACGAGACCTTTAAAACCCAACTGCTCCGTCTCCACCTGATCGAGAAGCGATGTTAGGGCCGACGCTAACCGGGTGGCATTTGCCGGACTTGGAAGTACGCCAAAACGCTGCCGCTCCGCCTCCATGATCAAACGGCTTAGAAGGAATTGGCGCTGTATATTTGGTATTGCCGGAGGAACCTCCAAGGATATCCCTGCTTTTGGCTCGTCCTCTGCCAAAAGCATCTCATCTGGTTGATCAGTCTCGCCCAGCGGCACGAGACTGGGCAACAGTAAAGCCTTTCCATCGCTTTGACGCAAAAAGGCCTCTGTGAGGGCGCGGCAGGCGCGGCGGGTCGGT
>Ga0315316_10002834_pt1 | contig 12521 bp, 7 predicted proteins | sample M160m3416metaG_FD_203702 | JGI IMG/M metagenome (GOLD analysis project Ga0315316, IMG submission 203702) | Ammonia-oxidizing marine archaeal communities from Monterey Bay, California, United States - M1 60m 3416 | ecosystem: Environmental > Aquatic > Marine > Intertidal zone | place: USA...
CCGGTTGAGCAATGATGGCGGCGGCAAAGATGTCTTCACTGTCACCGTTGCGGTCAGAGGAGAAGAAAAGTCGCTTACCGTCTGCCGAGGGAGCCGGTCCCAGCTCGTTGCTGGCGGAGTTGACGGTATCCTCAAGGAGCTTGACGTTGCCCCATCCTGTTGCGTCGCGACTGGCAACGTAGATGTCGTAACCGCCGTGGCCACCTTCGCGGTCAGAGGAGAAATAGAGGAAATTCCCGTCGCGGGAAAAGGCGGCTCCCCGTTCATTCTGTGCGCTGTTGAGGGAGGTGAGGGCTTGTGGCGGTGACCAGAGCCGGCCATCCCAACTGGAGAGAAACAAGTCATCACCACTTTCACCGGTTCCTTCCCGGACAAGGACCATCATCGTGCCGTTGGGTGAGAAGGCAGCCTCGAGTTTGTTTCCCGCCTGGTTAAGGGTATCAGCCTGATCGGGATCCTGACCCTCCTGCTGTGCGGTAAAGAGATTGGCCCTCGGATCCTCCCAGAGGATAGACCGGTCCTTGCCCTCCTGCACGTCCACGCGCATTTCTTCACCATCGGTGAAGTATGCCCAGACATTCTCACTCAATTTCCCCCAGACGAATGTGGCAAGCAGTGCCACTGAGGCCAATGCAAGCAGGGCCGGGACAAAGCGCAGGAAGCTGCGCTTTTTTCCTTGGTTGCTCTGTTTTTCGGAAGCCATTAAATTATTCTGTGAGCAGAAGCACTGGTCGCCTAGGAGGTGCCCTCAGCCGGGGTGTTCACTTCAGGCGTCGGGTCTGTGGAATCCCCGGACTCCCCGGTGGCATCAGCTTCCCCGCCGGGTTGCCTCATGGCCCTGCGCGTGAGGTAGATAAAGAGTGCCAGTGACACTGCCAGAGCAATCAGCCAGCCGATGTTCCTGACAAACCAGGCCCCGGAAGGCATTTTGGTGTAGTCGTATTTCTTCACCACACGCTTGCTCTTGGCGCTGTAGAGACTGGAGGTGTTGGTATCCTTGTTGGACCGGTTGAAGAGCAGGTGGAAGCCGGCCATGCGCACGGCAGGATCAATTTCATCGTCAGGAGTATTAATTTCCTTGCCGAGGTTGACCGGCGCCTTGGGAGAGTCGCCGCTGACCCTGGCGCGGTAAATATCCGATCCGCCTTCCCCGCCCTTGCGTGAAGAGGCAAAGTAGAGAAAATCCCCGTGCTCGGTAATGACCGGAGCCTTGTCATCCACCTTGTCGGCACTCAACCCGGCAAGGTGCTTGGCTTGACGGAAATGAATGTCAGTGGGCAGGGCTTCGCCTTCAATGACGTTGCTGCTTGGACCGGCTGGATCCGGTTCAAAACCCAGCCCGTAGAGAGGGGTATAGCGGTAGTGCGCCTCCAGGCAGAGTGTTACCAGGGCAGTCATGATAACCTTGCCCATGGGCCCCGTGTGTGGCCCGTTGACATGCCATGAACCGTCCTGTGCCTGTGCCTTGAGGAACTCTTCCTGCATCCTCTTGAGCCAATTTCTCCAGATCGGTCCCTGGTGCTGGTAGACAGCCAGTGTTCCGTAGTAGGCGTAGTAGATATCAGCAAGGCTGAACCCGGCCTTATCCATGATGAGAGCCGATTCGAATGCCTTGGCCGCGTTGGATGAGGAGCGGGTGAGCTGGGCACAGAAGAAGCCGACCGCGTTCATGGCATTCTTGCCCGAGTTCCTGTTGCCGGGCGAGTCGGTGTAGCCGTAGGAGCCACCATCTTTTCCACCACTGACAACCTTGAGGAAATTCCGGACTCCCTGCCACGTTTTTTCCTTGTTTGGAACCTTGATTCCCGACATCTCGGCACTGGCAAGGGCCATGACCATCCAGCCGCTTACCGAGAGGTCACCGCGTTGCTTGGGCTGGTATCGCCAACCGCCTTCCTCGTGCTGGGCCTCCACAATAAAGTCAATGGAAGCAACAGCTTTTCTCTTGAGTTCCTGATCCTTGGTCACACCGTATGCCTCCACAAGGGCGAGCGCGGCAATCCCGTGATCATACATGGCGTTGTTCAGCGGCCTTTCGCCACGCAGGTCGCCGGTGGCTCCGTTTTGCTGGCCGACCAGCCAGTCCAGTCCCCGTTTCACGTTGTCCTGATATTTACAGGGTTCGTCATGACGCTCGCCCCGTCCATACAGTGCAAGCAGGCTGAAGGCGGTGGCCGCGACATCGTGGCCGTTTGCTCCGCCGGTCTTTGTGATGTCCCAGCGCCCGTCCTCCTCCTGCTGGGCGACGATGTAGGCAAGTGCCTTGTCCACTGCCGCCTCGGATTGTGCGGTGCCGCCGAGCTTGGTCATGACCTCGGTATCGGCCAGTGCGCCCTCACGCAGCGAATAGAGCATGCTTAACTGGCGAGCTGAGATCAACTCGTAGGAGGTATTTCCGGCAATGTCCGCGGAGTAGATGTCATGATCGACCTTCTGCCCGGAGACATCGGCAAGTTGTTCAGCCTCTGCGGCAACAATGGCCTCCTTCTCACTGATGCCCACTGCCTGGTGCGGGCGGTTTGAGGCGAAGTAGAGTTTCAGGCTTTCCGGATCAATGGCGGGATCGATTTCATCAAAGGGAGTGTTAACCGCCTCGGTGAGGGGAAGCGGCCAGGCATACTCCACGCCGTCCCACTTTGAAACCCATATGTCGTAACCGCCCTGTCCTCCCGGACGGTCACTGGTAAAGAAAAGATATTTGCCATCACCGCTGAGGTCAGGACTGGTCTCGTTGAAATTGCTGTTGAGCGCGCGCATGGGGCGCTCCTCGCTCCACTTGTTGCCGTCGGAGAGCATCAGGAAGAGATCGGAATTCCCATCGCTGCCACCCCGGGCGAAGACCATTCGTGCCCCGTTGGAGGAGATCGTCGACTGCAGGATGGTGCTTTCCCGGGCAATCCCGTCTGCGGGCGTGGCCTTCTCCCACAACACGTGACCGACCTCGACATTCTTGGCAGCCTTGTTGAGGCCGCTCTGGTCCTGGTAGGAATACCAGCGGAAAAAGTCGAGGTAGTTCAAGACCCAGATGCTCGCCCCCAGGATCAATACCAGGGCACTCCAGCCGTAGACCTTGAAGCGTTGCTTCTGGGTCATTCCAAGGACAGCCTTGGGCTCGTCTTCAGCTTCGTTAGCAACCTCTTCTCCAGGTTGCTTTTCGGGCTGTTTTTCAACTGTCTCTGCCTCGGGCATCTGGGCGCTCTCCTACTGTTCGGTTTTAACCGCGATATTGGCGCGCGGGACGCCAACGTGGCGACAGATGGACATGATGTTTGCCAAGAAGAGGTGCTTGGCATCCTGGTCACAGCGGATAAGAACCTTCAGTTCAGGTTTCTTTTGCAGTTCTGTCTCCATGAATGTGTCAATTTCCTCTTCCGTGACCTGCTTGCCCTGTATCACATAGGCTCCGCTCTTGCGGATGTTGATCTTGACCAGTGTATCGGTTGACTGGGTCAGTGACTGGTTTCTGGCATCAGTAGGCAGGTTGACCATGTGGTCAATCTCCTCCTCCTTGAAGGTGGTGGTCACCAGGAAGAAGATGATGAGGATGAACATGACATCAATCATGCTGGAGAGATTGATGATTTCCCCGTCCCCGGAAGATGCGGAATTTCGGCGGCAGTTCATGTTATTAAAGTGCTGGAAATAGACTAGCTGCTGGATGAAGCGGAACCCTTGAGGGCGTGATTAATCACAAAGTCCGTGCCAGCTTCATCAATGTGGTCAATGACCCGGTCGGCCCGGGTAGAGAGCCACTGGAAGAGCAGGAGGACAGGAATCGCGATGGTCAGGCCGGCAGCAGTACTGACCAGTGCCTGATAAATACCATTGGCCAAATCCGCCGTCTTGGCAGCGCCTCCGCTCTGGGCGGTTTTCTGGAAAGCATCGATCATGCCGTAAACCGTTCCCAGCAGGCCCATAAGCGGGCAGATCCCGGCAATCACAGAGAGTGGGCGCAGGCTGCGCTTGATCTTTTCCGCCTCGCGTGCCCCGGCATCCTCAATGGCTTTGCTGACTGCCTCGTGGCCTTCGCTGCGCCACTGGATCCCGGCCTTGAAAATATTGCCTGCAGGTGTGGTGGAATCATTACAGAACTCCTCGGCGGAATTACCGGTTGAATCATTCTTCCATGCATCTCCCAGGCCGACGATGAATTCCTTCGGCAGGATGCGCTCGGTGTTGAGGGAAATGAACCTCTCAAGGCCGAGCCCGAGAGCAAGGATAGACGCGATGCCCAGCGGGAACATGACAGCTCCCCCTTTCTTGACCAGCGAGAACATGGTTTCACCATTCTCCTCAGCGTCCACGCCGGCTTCCTGGGCCATGGCCATTGAGGTGAATATAAGGAACAGTGATGCGCTGAAGAAAAGAACACGGCGCCAGTTAAGGGATGGTATGGTTTTGTAGGAACTTAGGTTCATGGTATTATGGATGTCGGAAGTGTAATTAGCTGGAGCGCAGTTCGTCAAGGTATTGTCTGGCTACCAGTGCTGCTTTTTCCTTGCCGTAGCGGTTGATCACGTCTTTAAAGCGCTGGGTTGCCTCATCACGCTTGCCCTGGGCGAGTAAAACCCGCCCGATTTCCAGCACGGACTTGGCCTGCCAGCTGGGGTATTTCTTGAAGCCTATCTCGATTTTTACAAATTCCGCGATTGCCTGTTCGTATTGCTGCATGTTGAAATAACACTCGCCGGTCTGGAAGCGGCCACGCACGGTCCACAGGTCGACCTTCTTGGGATCGGTAAGAAGCTTGACGTATTCATTGACGGCTTCTTGGGGCTTGTCGTTTTTTTCCAGGGCGTAACCGAGGCCGAACTGGGCGTTGCGCAGCCATTTGCTTTCGCCATAACTGTTGAGGAATTTTCTGTATGTGTCGGTTGCCTCTTTATACTGGCTGGTGAGTGCCTGGGTTTCCCCGAGGCGCATGGTCAAGGTCTCGGCAAGGGCGGGGTCAGTTCCCGGCAACTTGACCGCCATGGCGAAATGATCCCTGGCCGCGATGGTCTCCTTGATCCTGAGGCGTGATTCCCCGGCCTGAAAGAGCATTGAGGCACGCAGTTTTGATTTCGGGTAATCGACAATGAGTTTCTCGAACATGCCGCTGGCAATCTCATAGTCACCCTTCTTGAAGTGGGCGCTTGCCAATTGAATGCGGATTGGTTCCTTGAGGGTCTCGTCCTTGACGCTCTTCATGGTCTCGGTCAACTGGGCGATGACCTGCTCCTGGGCCCCACTGTCAAGGTTCAACTCGGCAAGCTCACTCTGAACCTTGATCACCAGGGGACTCTTCGGGTGCTTGGCGAGAATCTGTTCATAGAGGCCAACCGCCCCCTTGTCGTTCTTGAGTCCCCGTTCCGCCCATGCCCATTCGTATAGTGCCTGATCGTTGTTTTCCGATTTTGGGTAGCTCGTGGTGAACTGCTTGAAGTAGGTAGCGGCATTTTTCCAGTCTTCCTGCTTCGCAGTAGAGAGGCCGGCATAATAAATAATCAGGTTGAGCTTTTCATGATCCTTGAACTGTTTGAGCATTTTCGGGAAATGCTTGGCGGCGACCTCAAAGTTACTGTGGTTAACCAGTGCAATGCCATGCTGAAGAGCGGCATCGGCTCCAAGAGGGTGGGTGTTGGGAACCTTGGAGAAGTGCTCAGCGGCGGCCTCGTGTTTCTCCTCGGTGGCCTCAACCCATCCCAGGTGATACATCACGCGGGGGCGTTGGAGGGGAGCTCCCTCCTTGAAGGGGTTATTTCCTTTCTTGGATGCCTCGTCCTCACGCATGAAGCGCTCCAGGGCTGTGCGTGCCAACTTGAGGTCACCGCTCTCGTAGGCCAGGCGCCCCTGCTCGGCGAGTGCAAGCGGCAGGTGCGGGGTGGGTGCCCCGTAGTGGTTGACCAGTGTCAGCAGGTGATCAAGCGCCTTTTCCTTCTGCTCGTTGCGGTCGTGAGCGACTGCCAGCTGGATAAGGGCGGTATCAAGGTTTGGCCCGACGGTGACTTTGCGTTTGTTATTCTGCTTGCCCTCAAACTTCACTCTTACCGCGACAAATTCCTCAAGCGGCTTGATGCATTCCTGCCATTTTTCCTGACGGAACAGGCAGTCGCCGACGACAAAGGACAATTGCGCGAAAAGCCTTCCCTCAGGCTTTTTTGCGAGCAGGGGACCGGCACTGGCCAGTGCCTGTGGCCAACGGCCCGCAAGGTGGTGTACCTGTGCGATGCGCAGCTGGGCGGCAGGAACATTGGCGTGATCCTTGTGGGCAGTAATGAATTGGCTATAGGCCTTGGTTGCCTCGTCGCCACGATTGAGGAGGTACATGTTTTCCGCGCGAATAAAACGTGCATCGCCTGCGAGCTCGTGGTCAGCAAACTTGGCGATGAACCTGTCGGCTGCCTGCAGGCTGCCGTTGAAGTCCTTTAACTTGTGCAGGCAGGTGGCGTTCTGGGCCATGGCCTCGGCCATCTGGCCGAATTTTGCACGTTGTTCCACGCGCACCAGGGTTGCCGAGGCGGTTTTCCAGTCCGGTTCCTTCTTGCTCATCAGGGCGTTGGCCAGGTCAAAATCCAGATCATCGATGATGGCCAGGCTCGCGAATTGCTTGCGCTTGACGGCTTCGCTGAGAATCTGGGCGGTGCGGTCAAAATTATCCCTGTGGGAATATACCCGTGCCCACCAGAGGTTGGCCTTGGCGGCAATCAGGTCCTTGCCGGGTGCCAACTGGGAAAACTGCCTGTCGGCCTTGTTGTAATCTTCACGTTCCAGGAGGCAGCGGCCGATGTAGAATTTCGCCTCGTTGACATGCGGGGCAGGCTTGCCCTCGGCGTCGGGCTTGGCCAGCTTCAGGTAGGCTTCCAGGTCGAGTGCGGATGGTTCGAATTTTTTCAGCAGGAAACGGGTAATGCCAAGGCGGTATTGGCACTCGGCGGCGTCATTGCCGCTCATGCCTGGCAGTGCGGAGGCAAAGGCCGGTTCGGCCTCCTCGAATTGTTTCAGGCTGGTATGACATTCACCCAGAAGGTAGGCGGCCCTTGTTTTCCACGCGGGATTTGCATTGAGGGTGGATACCTTGGTGAGTGCGGTGATGGCTTCCCCGGTAATCTTCTCGAGATTGGGATTCGGGGCCTTGCCGGTATTGGCTACCTGGTAGAAGGAAAAGCCGCGTTGATAGAGCCCGCGTGCCGCCTGGTCAGGCTGTGGGTTTGAGGCCATCAGCTTGGTGGTCCACTCGGTGACCTTGGGCCATTCGGACTTGCCGAAGGCAATGTCACAGATAGCCGCAAGGGCGGCAGTCTTGAAGGCGGGCTTTTTCAACTTGTTAAGTTGTGAGATAAAGAGCTTGCTGGCCTCATCCTTCTTGGTGCTGTGCAGCATGCATTGGCCTTGCAGCATGATCAGGCGCTCACGGTCAATGGATTTTTCCAATGAGGGCTTGGCCAAGAGTGTCGCGAAGTGCGGGATGGCTTTCTCGTATTGTTTCAGGGCATACTGGCTCAAGCCGAGGCCCTGGCGAGCAAGGTCAGCCTTCGGGTGGTTGGCGTGCTTCTGCAGAAATTCTTGGAATTGTGTAACGGCTACCGGATAGAGCTTTCGGTTGTAGGCGGCATTGGCAACGAAATACTGGTCGAGAGCCGGGTCGTCCTGCGCCCATGCCTGCAAGGGGAGGATTGCCACGACCGCCAGCAGCAAGCAGGTATATTTGTTAACGGCCCAATTATATAATGTCATCGCGGTTGCGTTTTTCCTGCCGGGTTGAAGGCGATTCCTTTCTCACGGGGCAAGCCTCTAATATAGAGATTATCTTCAATAGACTGTGAAATTTAATCTCTGAGAACAAGCACCAAATATAATGACAGTAAAGGGGGAGATCTCATGATGTATTTTTTTTTAAAAAACACATCCCTGTGCATTGGAAAATGCTGAAGGGTGAAGGGTGAAGGGTGAAGGGTGAAGGGTGAAGGGTGAAGGGTGAAGGGTGAAGGGCAGAAGAAGAGGAAAAATCCAACAGCTAAGTTGAAGGGATTCAAACCGCTCACCTCGTCCCTTTTTCCTAATAGTTTGCCAGCCTCAAGACGCGGTTGTTCCAGCTGTCGCAAATCCACAGGGTACCATCGGGAGCCAGGGCCACGCCGTGTGGCCGGTTGAGTTTGACTCTGGGCCCGGCTTCGCCACCGAGAAGAGTGGATACTGTCCTGGTCTGCGGGTTGTAAAGGCGGATGAGATGATTGTTGTCATCGGCAATAATGATATTGCCCTGTCCGTCCAGGCAAAGGTGCTTGGGGCCGGAGAACCTGGCTTGCCTTGCAGGGCCGTCCCGGGTTCCCTTTTTTCCTGAGCCGGCGAGTGTAAAGATGCGACCGTCGGGGTGCACGACCCGCAGGGCATTGCCCCCCCGTTCCAGGATGTAAAGGTTTCCCTTGGTGTCCATCAGGCAGGCGCGGGGGTCGGCAAGCGGTTGTTTGATGGCTTTCTCTCCGTCCCTGGGCCTGCCCTTTCCGCCGTTACCGGCGAGTGTCTTGATGATGCCGGTGGCAAGGTCGATACCGCGTATGCGCTTGTTGTGGATATCGGCGACCAAGAGGGTTTTCTCGTCGGGAGAAAGGCTAATGGAGATGGGGTCGGCCAAGTGCGCTTGCACGGCGAGTCCTCCGTCGCCGCCAAATCCTTTCTTGCCGGGAATGCCGGCCACGGTGGAGACAAGGTTTGTCTTGCCGTCGATCTTGCGGACCAGGTTATTGCGGGTGTCCGATATATAGATGTCGCCGCTGGATGTGCGAACCAGGTTGTGCATGCCGTTGTAGACAGCCTCCTTTGCCATCTTGCCATCCCCGGCAAAGCCTTTCTCGCCGTTGCCGGAAAAGGCAAGCAGCTTGCCGTCAGCCTTGAGAAGGAGAATGCGCCCGCCACCGTATTCCGCGATGTAGGTGTTGCCCTTTCTGTCGAAGGCGACCCCAAAGGGGTTCTTCACCTGGGTGGAATCCAACACGACCTCCAGGGTGGGTTGGGCCTGAATGGAAAGGAGAAGGAATATTAAGCAGAACACTACGGGCACGATTTTCATGACAAGGGAAACGGTTGACTTTATTTGCCCTCCGTCACCATCGGGAAGTCATCGGTGCGGAAGGGCGTGACGGGCAGGGTGATGGCACCATCCCTGCCGTAGAGGGTGCAGTCCGGGTTGTTGGCCCAGGCATAGCGGACAGCGATAGGGTTCTTGACGCCTTCCGCCCAGACTTCGACCTGGTTTTTTCCCTTTATACGGGCCTTAGCCCAGACGAATGTCCTGTCCTCACCGCAGATGGCGAATCCCCTGGGATCGGTAGCGTCGAAGCTGTAGAGAGCTCCGCTTATACTTTTGAAAGAGACGATAGCCCTCTCGCCCTGGATCTCCAGGGACTTAAAGCGTGGACTTTCGTGAGGAATTTTCATGCCGTAATCTTTGGCCAGTGCCAACCGGGCGAGGCGGCGTGCGACGACCTGCTTGTTGCGTGGATGGATGTCCCGTCCTTCACCAACATCAATGATGACGGCCTGGCCAACGTTTGCCAGCTTGTCCAGGGTAAGGGTCTGGGCCTCGCGGAGTTCGGGCCAGCTATCGTCCTCGGGATCCGGGTTCTCGGCCCGGAAGTCGGCAAGCTGTGCCCAGTAGAAGGAAAAGTCACCCTGCGCCCAGTCATCCCTCCAGTTTTTGATCATCAGGGGAAAGATGGTGCGGTAGGCCTTGGCCCGGCTTGAGTTATTTTCTCCCTGATACCAGATGGCACCGCGGATGCCGTAGCCGATGATGGGCTTTAGCACTCCGTTATAGAGGTTTGACGGGCGGTGCTGCCCGGTGAGCGGATTGCGGGGTTTCCTTGGCGGCTTGGGTGCCGCTTTCTTCTCGGCACGGAGTGTCTTTGCGCGCTCCTTCCACTTGGCAAGGCGTTGCTCGTACTGGGCAAGGCCTGCAGCAGGATCATATTCCTCCTCGGTCTTGCGCCACAGCTTCATATACGGTTGCGCGGCGGGGATTTTGTCTAGGAGATCGCGGCGGATCCACGCCTCGCAGGCGGATCCGCCCCATGCATTGTCAATCAAGCCCACCGGGACATCCAGGCTGTGATGAACCTGGCGACCAAAGAAATACCCGACCGCCGAGAAGTTGCCTGCATTTTCCGGTGTTAGCGTTTCCCATTGCCCCTTGAAATCCTTTTGCGGCTCCTGACTGCCGAGCGGCGGGATGCTGATGATTCGCAGACCCGGATGTCTTGCGGTCATGATTTCAAGGTCCGCGTCATCAGCGCGATTGACGCTCATGCCCATGTTGGATTGGCCCGAGCACAACCAGACTTCACCGACCAGGATGTTTTCAAAGTGTCGCTCATTGTCGCCTTTGACGGACATGGCGAGTGGTTTACCTGTTGCTTTCATGGGGCTGAGCGTGACCCGCCAGCTACCGTCTTCTGCGGCGCTTGTCTCATGGGATTGCCCGCTAATGCTGACGGTGACTTTTTCGCCTTTTTTCGCCCACCCCCAGACAGGATTTTCTTGGTTGCGTTGCAGGACCATGTTGCTGCCGAAAATGGCCGGCAGACTGACCTCAGCGTGCAGGCTCAGGCTGAGCGAAAAAGAGAAGAGCGAAATAAGGGAAATGGATTTTTGCATGCGCTCAAAGCATGCCTGAACGGTGAGCTCGGAGTCAACCAGAACTATTATAGATGCCTCACGCCCGGATCAACCCTTGCCATTCTTCGAATGACTGCTATTTGCGCTGCCTGGACCTTGAGAACGGCACGGGATACTTCGCAAGCGTGGCCTTGAGGGCTTTCATGATGCCGGGATTTTTTACTGCCAGGTTTTCACGCTCCAGGGGATCACCCTGATAATCATAAAGCTCGTATTGTGCATTTTTCTCAGGTTCCCCGGGGCGCCGCCATTCCACCAGCCGGTAGCGCTCGGTGCGGATTGCCCTGCCGAGTCTGCCGCGGGGATAGGCATGAAAAGCGTGATTGCGGACACGCGCAGCGGGATCCTTCAGGACCGGGACCAGGCTGATGCCATCAATGGGTTGCGGGCCCTTTGGTGCCGGGAGCCCGGCAAGCTCGGCAAGGGTTGGAAAGATGTCGACGCTTTCTGCAAGCTGGCGCGTTGAGCTTGCCTGCCGGGTAACGCCCGGAGCAACAATAAGGATAGGGATCCGGTTGGCCTGCTCGTAATTGGTATGCTTGGTCCAGATGCCCAGGTCCCCAAGGTGAAAGCCGTGATCACCCCAGAGCACGATGATGGTGTCATCTGCCAGTCCCAGTCGGTCCACCTCGCTGATGACCTTGCCTACCTGGGCATCAACATAGCTGGTGCTCGCATAATAGCCGTGGATCAGTTGTCTTTTTAGCTCGTTGCCAATGTCACCGGCGGTCACCGGCTTGTAGGCTGCGATTTCACCGCCTCGCTTGCCTGCAACCGCCGGGGCATTCTTCGGTAACTGCTCGTATTCCGGCATCGGAAGTGTCGCCGGATCATGAAGGTCCCAGTATTTTTTAGGGGCGGAAAAAGGCAGGTGAGGACGAACGAAGCCCGCGGCAATAAAGAACGGCGTGTCGTTTTCCGCCCTGCGCTTCTTGGCGGCCCGTAACCTGTTGATGGTCTCGGCGGCCACCCGGCCGTCGGCATAGTCGGCATCCTTGGCGACGGGTGACTCGAAGGCGGCTCCGCGTGGCAGGGAGCGGATCTGACCCAGTTTCTGGTTGGTGAACAGTGCCTCTTCCCGGGTCAGCTTCCCCCCGTCGGTGCTTTCCGGGTCCAGGTATTCAATCACCTTGTCCTTGAAATGGGGAACAGAGAATGATTCCGGGTCTCCCTCGTTGCCGTGGCCGATATGGAAGATCTTGCCGAGGGACTCGGTCCGGTAACCGTGCCGTGCAAAGTGTTGCGGCATGGTTACTGCTTCTGGAATGGACTTGCGCAGGTGGCTGCCCAGACCGTAAAGCCCGGTTGAGGTTGAATGCGAGCCGAGCATCAGCGTGAAGCGTGACGGGGCGCAGACGGCCTGGTTGCAGTAAGCGAGGTCAAAGCGGCAGCCGCGGGCGGCGAGCCGGTCAATGTGAGGGGTCTTGGCATGCTTGTCGCCATAGCAGCCGAGGGCGGGCTTGAGATCATCAACCAGGATCAGCAGCACGTTGGGCTTTTCAGCAGCATGGATTGCTGCCTGGAAGCAAAGCAGGAAAATGAGTAGTGGTTTCATTGGCTAAGGGGTGGTTATGCGAGGATAGGATCGATTACCCGTCCGCTGACATCGGTGAGCCGGAAATCGCGCCCGGCGTAGCGGTAGGTGAATTGTTCATGATTAAAGCCCATCAGGTGCAGGATGGTGGCATGGAGATCGTGAACCTCCACCGGGTTTTCCTCTGCCTGAAAACCAAAATCGTCAGTGGAGCCGTGCACGGTGCCACCCTTGATGCCTCCCCCTGCCATCCAGACGCTGAACCCATAAGGATTGTGGTCACGCCCGTTCTTGGATTTTCCGCTATTGTTCAGCTCGACAGTGGGAGTCCTGC
>Ga0315316_10002836_pt1 | contig 12516 bp, 11 predicted proteins | sample M160m3416metaG_FD_203702 | JGI IMG/M metagenome (GOLD analysis project Ga0315316, IMG submission 203702) | Ammonia-oxidizing marine archaeal communities from Monterey Bay, California, United States - M1 60m 3416 | ecosystem: Environmental > Aquatic > Marine > Intertidal zone | place: USA...
TAGGCTTCCATACCGCGTTCCAGCGCCGCATAGATCCAGGGTGAGCCATATTTCCGACCAAGTAGCGAAAACGTCAACCCCGATTCGCCGATCCCCTGTCCGACTACAGGCAATTCGCGAGCCTGAGTCACGGCCGCCAGCAATGGCCACGCCGCATCCAGGTCATCCGTGGGCCAAGTGAATTTCACCACGTCAGCTTTGGCCTTGTAGCATTGCTCGAAGATATCGTCGATTTTTCCCAGCGGTCGATTCAGACTCGTATAACTAATGACTCGTTTGGTCTTGCCAAACCGAGGAATCTTCTCGGCAATATCCAATTCCAGTTCCACATACTCCGGCTCTGCCACAATCGTGTTTCGCAGCAGTTGAGTTCGTTCGTCTTCGGTGCCGGTCCAGTTACCACCGTCCTTGCGACGTCGGCAGGACACCACGACCGGCTTGTCGCACAGTTTCAGCAGTGAGGCAATGTCGGGCGTTTTTAGAAAACTATCCAGACACAGCTCGATCATATCGCACTTGCGAGAAGCGTTCAGCAGATCGGCTGGCGCGAGAGTTCGTGAGGAGGGTGTAAGAGAAATACAGATCATGGAGACAAATCTTTCGGATTAACGACGGCCCGCTCTGCCGGGACCCCTGCAACGTTCACCACAGACGGAACGTTGTATTCAAGCCTTAGCTGGCATCTGTATTAACGGTCACGCCACGATCACGCCTGAACAAATGCCCAAAGATGGCTTGCCATCCCACCACAGACAGGACAACAATGACCCCCGTCAAGGGCGCCCGCATTCTGGCATTCGTCCAGTAAAATGTATGCAGCAGCAGGAAAGATAATATCGCCATCCACAGCAGCTGTATATGACCAGAGCGACGGATGTCCGCACAGAAAAGACTTCTGCCCAGCCCCAACCACAATCCTGCGTACCAAATCGTCACTGCGGCTGCGACGAGTACAGGCAACTCTGTGTCCGTGACGGACGGTCTCAGTGCCCAGAATCGTTTCCACCGCAACAGACAGGCCTGCAGAAACGTGCCGGGCTGCTGACCGATATTAGTCAGAGCCCGTTTGTATTTCCATGCATCGATGGCCACGTCATCTGTGGCCTGTATGCCGTTGACGAGAATTTCGGAATCCACTCGCTGCTGCCACTTATCGAGACTGCCTCCCTGCCAGGCCGGCTGTCCCGGCGCTTTCACAACTTCTCTATAAAATACGGGATTATTGCCCAGCAGCAGCGTGTAGCCGCCGTGAGTCGTCGCGGGAATAAAATAACCAAACTGCACGGCGTTGCGAACAACCCAGGGTAACAACACAAGTCCGGCTACGACCGCGGGCAGAACCGCAATGCACACTCCGCGAACAAACCTGTCCCGGTCGATATCGCCGGCCGAACAGCGGACAGTTGCCTCCGGCGTGCGGTTTCGCGTCTGTTTGACGGCAACCAGCAGCAGTACCAGAGTGATTGCCGCGCACGTCATAAGTCCGACCGGACGGCAGAGGCCTGCCAGACCGAAGCAGCAGCCAGCCAGAATTGCAGGCTGCAGTCCGGAACGTACGGAGTCAGCAGACTGCTTCTCGCACAGTCTGAGAATCTGCAGCATCGCAACCGTCAACAATGCGGCACTCATGCTCTCCGTCATGGGCAACGCAGAGTATCTGAGCAGCAGGGGATCCAGTGTCGCGGCTGCAGTCGCAGCCACAACCCATCCGCCACGCAGAGCAGCCAATCGTGCAACCCTCCAGGTCGCTATAATCACGACTGCACCCGATAACAGATTGATCAGTCCCGCAGCGCAAGTCAGCGTCAGGCCCGTCAGAGTCAACCCTGCCAGCAACAACGGATACAGTGGCGGGCGAAAAGCCGTCGGTCGATCACTACCCGGCACACAGAGACCGTTGCCATCGACGACGGTCTGCGCGATACCAACGTAGGCATCCGGATCAGTCTTCAAATCGTCAGCACGTATCAACAGCACCATCAACCGCAGCGCGATACCAATGAAGACCAGCGCAATCAGCCACCGGGATTCCCGTTGACTCGGAACCCCGACCACCGGTTCTGCGATTATGTCAGGGCGACCCGTCGCGGTCATGGACCAGCTCGTCGTCAAAGTAGTTGGTGCCCATTCCGGCATCGATCACGATGCCCTGAGAATTGATACCCGAAGATCTGGGACTCAGCATGAAGGCGACGGTTGCGGCCACCTCCTCCGTCTGGACGGCTTTTTTGCGCAGCGTAGCCTTTTCAGCATGCAGATAACTGTCGACATAGCCGGGAATGCCGGCAGAGGCAGATGTCTTCAACAGCCCGGGGCAGACCGCGTTGAAGCGGACGTTTGAGAATTTTGAAAACGATTTTGCAAGAAAACAGACCGATGAATCCATCGCAGCCTTCACCGGTGCCATGTACCCGTAGTTTTCCGCGGCCATTCTTGTGGTCGAGATGGAAATCGAAACAACGCTGCCCGAATCCGGATCCAGCAGATCCCTGAAGGCGTTCGCCAGTGCAACCAGTGAGTAACACGAAATGTCCAGCGCCTGCAGGAATGCCGCTCGCGGCGTTTCGTGAAACGGCAGCCAGCCCGCGGAATAATCGGCATAGGCTACAGAATGAACGATGCCATGCAGTGTCGAGACCTGTTCTGCCACCTGTTGCTGCAAATTATCAATCTGCTCCTGATGTTCGACGTCACAAATGAAGACTGATGCGTTGGGCGCCAGTTTACGGACGGTCCTGGCTCGTTCTTCTGAGCGGACTGAGAACAGCACATTCGCCCCCGCTTCCAGCAGCAGCTTCGCCGTGAGCCACGCCACACTCTTGCGATTGGCGACTCCCACAACCAGAATGTTTTTTCCGGCCAGTTGCAGGAAATCCATGAGTTCAGCTTCAGACGATAGAACGAAAACGTACCGATAACTGTGGATTGTAGTGCATCGTTCAGCTTCTGAAAACGGAGCGGAGCGACTGGGGCTGAATGAGCCTGTCGGGAGAACAAACCGCGGCCCCGAGGCAGGCTACCTGTCAGACTTTGCTCCAAAGACTTTGATTTCATCAAAGTTTCCGGTGTCGTCGAAGGAACCCACACCAATCCGACCTGCACCGAAGGCTTTATCGGTGGCCGTCATGACAGGCACCTGCATGTCGTCGTAAAACACCTCAATCGATCCGGATTCTGCATTCCGCACGATTCTGGCGTGGTGCCAGTCATCGTTCCACGGGATGCCTGCGGTCGTCTTTGTCGAAATCTTTGTTCGCGGCGCATCATTGACGATGAAGATCTGATTGGCGTGAGCATCCGTTCGTTTACCCAGGTGCACGTAGTACAAATGCGAGTTATCCTGATACCCGAAGAACAGGCAGAGATCGCGATGGTTATAATCGGGAATGGTGGACTGCAGCTTCACATCCAGTACGAAACTGTCGACCTTCAGGTCTTTGATCAGGGCACGGTTATACGGAGATCGCACCGGCGGTTCGTATTTGCTGCGTTTCTTGGTCAGGGAAATAAAATGGTTGCCGTCCTGTTCGGACAATTCCCACGCTGTGGCATCCGTTAGTTCGAAACGGTCGATGTTCCGATCCTCGAAGTCAGTCCGGAACAGCAGCGGGCGGCCTGAAAGATCCGTGTCAATCGCGGCATTCGGCGGCGGCAGCAGCTTTGCAACGATGTCTGTCCACATCGCATAGCCCTTGTCGCTCAGATGCAGCCCGTCTTTGACGAACAGATCCGGCATTGGCTTTCCGTCTTTTCCCAGCATTGGAGTCCAGATGTCAGCGTACTCCAGCTGATCATCTGTGGCGCAGTCTTTTGCGACCAGCGCATTGGCCCTGGCCATCTCGTCCGATAAGGACCACCGCTTGAGACTGGGTTTGATCGCAATGAAAGCCAGCTTTGTTTCAGAAGCCAGATCCGACTTCACTCGTTTGGCAAAACTTCGGAAATCCTGGTGCACAATTTCCGCGGTTTTGCCTTTCGCAATGTCATTATCGCCAGCGTACATCAGAATAATGGACGGCTTCAACGGCTTCACGATGCGGTCAAAAAACTGCAGCGAGTCTGAGACTTCCGAGCCGCCGAATCCGTGATTGATGGCGGTGTGGCCGGGAAACCACTTTGGTAAATCCCACAAACGAATGCTGGAACTTCCGATAAACAGCACTGAACCCGGCTTCGACTCACCGTCCTTCATTTTCTGTTCGAACTGCTGGATACTCTTTTCCCAGCGGCTGTCGGCCGGTGGTGCAGCTGCAGTTGTGGTAACGAGCAGTGGCAGAATCAACAGGATACGGTGCATTGATGTTCTCTCGTTGCGGAAAGTGTAATCGGCTCGGCGCTGACGTGCCTACTTTGAGCGATTGGAACAGCAACGTCAAGAAGCCACTGCAGTTCCATGGTTGGGTGGCTCGAGATGGCTGTTGGATTGAACAATGGAACGATTGCGGAGAATATTACGCTGTTCGCCATTTCGATTATCGCTGTAAAGGCATCATTCAGGATGACATGCACTTCGCTTCGCATTAATTTTCGCTATCTCTGGCCAGCATGTTTCTGTCTTGGTGCGTTATTTGCCGGTCCGGCGGCCGCCCGCGACATGCCCCTGTCGCAGGTGCTGATCGACGACTCTCCGTGGCGCCTCGTCGCTGACGGTTTTACGTTTACAGAAGCCCCCGCCGTCGATAAAGACGGTCGGCTGTATTTTTCGGACGTTCCCAGCGGTAGAGTTTATCGCATCAGCGACGACGGGAAGGCTGAAGTCTTTGCAGAAAACGAAGGGAACACCAGCGGACTGATATTTGGGCCCCGGGGCCTGCTGTTTGGCTGTCTGTATAAAGCTAAACAGGTGGTCGCCTATGGGCCTGACGGGGCTTATGAGGTTCTGGCAGACCTGCGCTCGGCCAACGATCTTGTTGTCAGTCAAAAAGGTCACATTTATGTGACCGATCCGAAGTCGAATGCTGTGTGGCTGGTAAAATATGAGCCCCCTGACAAGCCGCAGATGGTGGCCCAAGGATTTCGACCGAATGGAATTATCCTGTGGCAGGACGAGGCGACACTCGTCGTGACGGATGGCGAATCACCGGTGTTGCGCACGTTCCGAGTGGAATCGGATGGAAGTCTGAGATTCGGTGATGCTAATTACTCACCTTTACAAACAACTTTCGGAGCCACTGACGCTCAGTCCGACGGCATGACTGTGGATGACGCCGGTCGACTTTATGTGGCGACCGGCGTCGGCGTACAGATGTTCGACCCAACCGGGCGTCCGGGCGGATCCATTGGCAAACCTCAGGCTGCGTTTCTCTCCAACCTGGTGTTTGGGGGAAATGACTTTCGCACACTGTACGCCACATCTGCTGACAAGGTGTTTGCGCGCAGAGTCAAGCCGTCCGGAACCCCTTCCATCGTATGCCGGACTGCTGACAAATGAACGGCGAAACAAAGGTCACGCGTTTGACCGCTGCCGGCCGGGGTGCTGTTGCTGTGATGCGCGCGAACATGTCGGGAAGGGCGACAGCGGAACGCCTGGATTCATATTTTCGCGCCGCTAACGGTCTGCTGCCGTCGCGGGCGGCCATCGGACGTATTCTGTACGGACTGTGGGACGGCGAAGATGTTGTTGTGGTACGAGTCAGCGACAATAACTGGGAGATCCACTGCCACGGTGGTGATGCGGCAGTGAAGCGGATCTCACAACAGCTGACGGATGACGTAACATCTGCCGATCCACCCCCGCATGAACGCCCCGACAATGCCACAGAAGGGCGTCTGGAAAAGAGCATTCTGAAGCAGCTGTTGAAGTGTCGGACTCCCCGGACAGCATCATTCCTGCTGACTCAGTACACCGGTGCATTGCGCCAGTTTCTGTCAACGCTGTCGGGACAGGAAAATATGCAGGCGGCTGCTGCCGAAGTAAACAAATTCCTGCGGTGGCGTGACTTTGCCGCACACCTGACAGCCCCCTGGCGAGTAGCCGTCATCGGTCAGCCGAACGCAGGGAAGTCAAGTCTGTTAAACGCAATCATCGGATACGAACGTTCGATTGTCTTCGACCAGCCCGGGACGACGCGCGATCTGGTTGAAGCAGAACTTATTCTGGACGGCTGGCCCCTCGTAATTGTCGATACGGCCGGTATTCGGACCGACGTCAGCAATGACATCGAGGCCGTCGGCGTTGATTCGGCTCGCAGAACTGCCACCAGCTGTGATGCCTGCCTGTTGGTTGTTGACTCGCAGAGAGGCTGGACGGATGCCGATGAAGAACTGCTGAGCGCCATTCCTGCCACCTGTCAATCTGCGATCCTCTGGAACAAAACAGATCTGCCGGACCGTCGGAGCGTATCGCTGTGCAGAGTAACCAAAGGCACCAGCATTATCGAAACTTCAGCGGTCGATGGAATCGGTATCAACGAGGTCCTCACGTGGCTGCCTGCTGCACTGGTATCGGTCACCCCGTTAGCCACAGCACCGTTGCCGGTCATTGGTTCTCTGAACACTGAACTGACGGACTTTGTCGACAGCCCGTCACAAATGTTACTACGAAAGATACTGGCCGGTTGGTTGTGATGTGATCACGCAGAACACTGGTCCGGCTGTCACAGGTACCAAAACTACAGGAGGCCGAAATGGGGTCACAATTGAAATTGAATGAGCAGGGTGGCTATCGATACCTTCAGGGCATCGCTCCCTATTCGTCCGGCGTGATCGCCGTTTCGGGCCGGGAGATTGTTCATGTGACCCTGGACAAGCCGGTCCACTGGCGGCAGGGGCTGTTCGCCGCCAGACAACATCTGGAGCAGCAGGGACTGGAACATTATTGCCTGTGTGGTGTGGAGCTGAGGTGCCCCGAACCCCATTCGATGGGCGGATTCATTGATTTCAATAAGCAGTATCAAACGCTGCTTGAAGAATGGGACATGCTGGTGGAAGGCGAAAACCCGGTGGCTCGCACCAACGTGGCCCCGGTCGTCAGTCCGCCCCGGGATACGCTGCTGTACGGTTTTTCGCACACCAAGCCGAGTGAGTTTGAACAGTCCACATTCGTGGTTGCAGGTGGCGGTGAACTGCCACATCGCGAATTAAGCGATCAGCACATCGTTAAATTCGGCGAAACCAGCGAAGCTGCGATGCTGGACAAGGCTCGATGTGTTGTCGACATCATGCGGACCAGGTTGAAACGGCTGGAAGCGAACGAAGGACTTCTGTCCAGCGTTGATGTCTACTGTGCGCATCCGGTACACGACATCCTGCGTGACGTGATCATCCCGGGCATCCCGGAAGCCGCGCGAGTCGGCATTCAGTGGTCTTATGCTCAACCACCGATTCAAAACATCGAATTCGAAATGGATTTACGGGGCGTTCGTCGGGAAATCGTCATATCGGGTCAGGTATGACGTGGCTGATACGTACACAGACACGGCCGCTCGACTTTCACACAATGATTGGGTTTCAATCATGCACAAATCAGATCCTGACCAGAATGCTGCCGATCGACGAAGTCGGCGCGATGTCCTGCGTGTCAGCAGGGGTGTGCTGGCGGGAGCAGCGGCCCTGGCCGTTCCTTTGTCGGCAACTGCGACGCCATGCACAAACGAGCCCTCAGGGCTCGATGGTGCCATTGGCATCGTGACCGCGTCTGCCGCCGCTCACCTGACGACAGTAGCCAGAAAGGGACAGTTTACGTTGCTCGATCTGCCACAGATCCTGCGAGAGGAACTTGATCTGCGAGTGATTGATCTGAACACGTCGTCATTTCCTGACTTTGCCATTGTCAACGAAAAGTACTGCGAACGACTGCGAGCGGCTGCTGACAGGTTCGGCTGCGTGCTCACAAATCTGAAAATGAATCAACGCGGCATCGACATGAACAATCCGCAAAAGGATATTCGCCAGAAGGCACTGATGGAATACAAACGATCCATCGACATCGCGTCGCGACTGGGTTGCCACTGGGCTCGCCCGCTGCCGCAAACACAAAAACCGGATATCGCCATCCACGTGGACAGTTATCGAGAACTGTGTGACTATGCTGCCGACCGAAATGTGACAATGCTGGTTGAGAATTTCGGATGGATGCAGAATGATCCGGACTCCGTGTCTTCGCTGTTGAGGGCCATCGGTCACAATGCGGTTGCAGGCGTCGATACCGGAAACTGGTCTGACAATGACGTAAGATATACGGGGCTGGCTCGTTCATTTCCAGTGGCTGTCACCTGTGATTTCAAGGCCCGAAAACTCGGGCGCGGTGGCGAACACAAAGAATATGATCTGAAACGCTGCTTCGACATCGGCTGGAACGCAGGCTTCCGCGGGCCGTGGGCACTGGAACACGGGAATGCTGATCTGAAGCAGTTTTATTCGGAACTGAAGATGCTGCGGAACATGCTGCGAATGTGGATGGCGGAAGCACGCGTTCGCTGACAGCGACAAAGAAAACAGGCCAATCAGAAATGCTTAGACTTGCAATACTGACTCTGACCATCTGCTCCGTACTGGCATCCACATCGCGATCCGACTGGCCGCAGTTTCGCGGGCCCGGCGGCAACGGCGTTGCCGACACTTCGGAATCGCTGCCTGCGGATATTGGGCGGGACAGTTCCGCTCTCGTGTGGCGAACACCGTTGCCCAAAGGGCATTCGTCACCTGTCATTCACGGCGAACGAATCTATGTGACGGGAATTATCGACAAGTCGCTGCAGATCTTCGCACTTAGTCGCAGTGATGGAAGCATCATCTGGACCGCAGATGCCGACTGTGAAGAGCTGGAGTCCATTCATCGTATCGGCAGTCACGCGACACCGAGCGTGGCAACGGACGGCGACGTTGTTGTCAGCCTGTTCGGATCGACGGGCCTGATGTGTCACGATCCTGAAGGGCATCTGCTTTGGCACCGGCAGATGGGGCCTTTCAATAACAGCTTTGGAGCCGCCTCATCACCGTTGCTGGTCGACAACGTGGTTGTGATGGTTCAGGATCACGACGCCGATTCGTTTCTTGGTGTATACGATAAGCAAAGCGGTAAGACCGTATGGCGAGCCGAACGTCCGAATTCCCGGCGTAATTACGCCACTCCGTGCATCTGGACCGTCGCCGGTCAGCAGCAGATTGTCGTGGCCGGCTCCGCACAGGTAAGCGGCTACGATTTCAAAACAGGCCGTGTCGTCTGGACGATTCGGGGAGTGAGCCGAGTCGTCAACACAACTCCCGTTGTGGGCGATGACAATCGACTCTACCTGGCCTGTACCGGCGGTAGTGAAACCGAACAGCCGGTTTTCTCTGAAGTGCTGCTGACCTCGGACGACAACAACAATGGAACCCTGGAACCGGGGGAACTGCCCAAAAGTCCGATTCGGAACTTCTTTGCCCAGTTCGATCGTGATGCCAGCGGCTCGCTGGATATCTATGAATACAATTCGATTCGAGAAATTTTCAGCCTGTCGCAGACCGTGGCGATGGCTGTCCGGCCCGGCGGTAAGGGAGACATTACTGACAGCCATATTGAGTGGCGACAGTCGCAGTCCATCCCGCGTAACTCGTCACCGTTGTATCACGATGGCACCTTGTTTCTTGTAAAAGACGGTGGCATCGCCTCTTCACTGGATGCCCGTACCGGGAAGATCCTGCACCGCAGCCGAATGGCCGGCACCGGTAACTACTACAGTTCGCCTGTCCTGGGCGACGGAAAACTCTACGTCGTTAGTGAACGCGGACACGTAACTGTTATTTCGACCGGGCCGGAATGGGCACGGATCGCCGACGGGACCTTTGGCGAAGACGTTTACGCATCGCCCGCTATTTCGCACGGCTGTGTTTTCGTGCGAACGGTGTCCCAACTCTACTGCTTCCGACAATGACAGCATCTACGAACCGCCTGAATGGTCGTTCTGTGTCGCTGGCCCGGCAGTGGCCGGGATCGACTCCGTCGGAGAAGCGAAGTGGTTAACTTCCGTCCCCTTGCGAAACATCGTGGTGAACGGATGTGGAGCTCCGCTGTGCACGGTGTGACATCCGCTGATCAGCGTCGCCAGGGCTGCTGATGCAAAAACACCAAAGATTCGTTTCCATTTGTGATCTCTCATGACTCCGTCCTTTTACGTCATCAGGCCTCCGGAAATTGCAGTGATTGCTCTCCATGCGACTGCTTAAGAAACCGCGTTCCTGCGATTCACCTGGTTTGGTGCCTTCAAAGTCGTACAACTTCGAGGGCCATTACAATAAGACGCAGAACAGAGTGATCTGTCGATGAAAATTTGTTGCGATCGGCATACATTTAACGGGGATTACTGTGTTGGTGGTGTGGGCTGGCAGTATTTGCCGACACGACCTGCCAAATGTCGCGTGTACGGGGCGCATTTGTCCGCCGACGTGGCAAAGGCCTCCTGTGACGCAGGTCAGAGCGGCGGAGCAGTTGTCGAACCGGGTTCGACCGATCCGTCGTGTACTGACAAGTCTGCCGGAAAGCATCTGTCCCGGCAGTTTTAGTACTCTGACAGAATCGTTGCAAAAACACGTCGAGTCGAAGCTGCAAGTCTTGCGTGAGTTGTCCAAACGTACCGGGCAAAGACAGTCTGTATACTCAACGACTCATCCGGAACGAATTGCAGCTCAAGCGGCAACGCCACGTCGGGAATGGTGCTGAGTGTCACCCTGATCAGACCAGGAAACGGCGAACCCGGCGTCAATTGCGCGACAAACTTCTGGAAGAGCGTATCCAGTCAGTTTCGGTTTACCTTCTCAACATTGTATCCGATTCGGTGCATGATCATGCGATCATCACGCGTGGTTCACTTTGTAGACATTGCTGTCATGGAACGATGGCCAAAGCTCAAGTCGCAGGATTTTGGAATGGTGATATGCAGGTAACCCGATCGGAAGCAGATTCCTGAAGGGCCGGCGTGGATGAGGCCATTCGAATCAGTACTGAGGGTGTGCACCATGGCATTAGACGTATCAGTGGCGGCGACGTGATTCCTGCAGCTGCAAATATCGGCAGCGTCAGAGATCTGAAGAAAAGCGGAATCGGTGTCGAAAGCACAGCTGTCGGCTTCTATGTCCTGGTCCGCGCTCTGCAGCAGTCGCAGCCGGAGGTCACCGACGTAACGGTCGGACCGCTGCAGGCAGAATAACATGAAGCTGCCGTCGCACCTGACCAGGTTGGTACTGTCGTGACGTTTGAACTCACTCACAATCGCCAGCTTGCCGACGGCATGAAAAGTATCTTTAACAGTTCGATAACTCCTGGTGAAATCGTGGGCGTGAGGATCGTCCGCGACGAAATACTGGCATACAGATCTCATGAGCCTGAGTTGCCTGTGAATTCATGGTTCCAGGCACTGGAGGACATCAAAGAACAGCCGAAAGATGCTGCCAGACTGATGGCCACTCGCATGAGTCTGGCACCCGCTCCGGCGTTAGCGTCGTATGACAGCCGTGTGCTGCTTGGTCCGGACGATAATCACAGAATATTTTCCGGCGCAGCGCCAACTCTTAACATGGCTGCGACAGCACGAGAAGCTTCGGGCGATTGAAACACTGGCCGCCGACGTAGCACATGAATTCAACAACTGCTTATCGTGATTCGGGGCAACACGAATCTGTTGCTGCACACGATAGCCCCTTCGGCTTCAGACAGACCAATCGGACCGCTGATAGGCATTGCAAAGTCCGGCGAAAGGACGGCCGACTTAACACAACAGTTGCTTTCGTTCTCGCGGCAGAAGCCCCCCTTGCACAAGTTTGTTTGATGTGAAGGCGGTTGTCGCAACCAGCAGGAGCAGGCTGGTACACCTGATCCATTCCGAAGTCAGGATTAAAACTTAGTTTAGCCCGGAGCCGGCAACCGTGCAGGCCGGCGAATCTGCACTTGAACAGGCAATTATGAACTTTGTCATCAACGGTTGTGACTCGATGCCCGAAGGTGGCCTGCTGACGATCGCCACAGACGTTGTGCGCCAGGAAAATCAGGAGTGCCCCGAACTTTTGAAGCGGGAATTTCTGTGCAACTGTCTGTTGCAGATAAAAACAGCAGGATGCCAAAGGAATCTGTCGACTAATTCTTAAACGTTTGTCACGACGAAGAAGCCTCGTGAAGGAACTGGTCTGGAACTATTTGTCGTACATGCCAACATGGAAAAATGCGGTGATGTTGTGGCAATGACCAGCACGGAAGGCATCGGGACTGTCATGTCGGCTTACTTTCCCGTATCAAATCACCACTTGTCAGATGTGAATGTTGAGCCTCATCGGCGCTGCAGAGATAAATCCGGGCGGCACCGGTCTTGTCTGTGATGATGATGAACTTGTGCTTCCCCGTCTGCGTATGGTCCTTGAAGACGCCGTTTATGCAGTCGTGAGCGCAAACAACGGACGAGAAGCACTGTGGGCAGCAGCGATAAATACGGCTGTTCCTTCTCAGCTGCTGACCGATGTTAGTATTCCGGATATCGACGAACGGAAACTGACCAGGCGGATTCGGCACATGTATCCGGACCTGAAACTCCTGTGCCTGCCCGCAGG
>Ga0315316_10002838_pt1 | contig 12510 bp, 7 predicted proteins | sample M160m3416metaG_FD_203702 | JGI IMG/M metagenome (GOLD analysis project Ga0315316, IMG submission 203702) | Ammonia-oxidizing marine archaeal communities from Monterey Bay, California, United States - M1 60m 3416 | ecosystem: Environmental > Aquatic > Marine > Intertidal zone | place: USA...
CCTGGCTTTGGCGACCAGCCCCTGGGCGCCACTGGCGGCCGCTTCCGGCTACGAACATATCCGGCTGTTTAATACGGAAACCGAAGAAGAGATCGGTAAACTGTCGTATCATGACGGGATCCCGCACGTACTTAAGTTCAGTTTGAACGGAGCTGTGTTGTTAGCCGCTGGTGGCAAACCTGGGCACAGTGGCTCGCTTCGACTGTATGACGTGAAGTCGGGATCGGTGATGGGGAAATTTGGTGACGAACTGGATACGGTTATCGCCGCCGGCATCAGTCCTGACCAAAAGATCGTAGCGTTAGGTGGTCCGGGGAGGGTCGTGAAAGCCTACTCGACAGAGAATGGCAAAGAGGTTTACCGCATTACTCGTCATACAGACTGGGTGACAGCCATCGCCTTCAGCCCAGACGGAAAACAAATCGCCACGGGGGATCGCGCCGGTAATCTGTATTTGAGCAGTGCTAACGGTGGCGGCATCCTGCTGTCGCTTGCCAATCACAAGGGGGCGGTGCGCAGCCTGGCTTGGAGAAGTGACAGTCGATTGCTGGCCAGTGCGGGCGACGATGGACGCTTGATCTGGTGGAATACGGAAACGGGATTCGTGGCAATGCAGAATACCAGCCCTCATCCTTCCAGCAGGCCCCAGGGATTTACGGGTAAGCTCCCAAACGGCGTCTTGTCCGTCGCCTTTCGTAGAGATGGCCTGGTTGTTTCCACGGGACGTGATAATCACATCCGGGCCTGGAAGACGAACAGTCAGCAACCGTACTCGATGCCACTCAGTTCCGGCACACCGATTCAGGTTGCCGTTGGACACAAAGGTAAGAAACACATCGTCGGCGACTCGCTTGGCGTCGTGCATTTCTGGACAATCGACAAGTAGCCTAAGAACCTGCTGTTCTATGAATCCAGCGGTCTGTCATCCGTAATACCTGTAGGGTCAAAATACTCCACCGAACTCAAGACGCCGTGAAATACGGGCATTTCAGCGACTCAGAGTCTCTCGTCTCCGCCGCTTGATTTCATCTCGCGGCATCGGACACTGGCGATTTTCGGCGCCGAACATGTCCTTCCTGCTCCAGTCATGGCACATTCCGGTCGCCGCACTCTGTGGCATGTTGAAGTACTACCACCGACGCGCCGCTTGATTCTGACCTGCACCACTCGTGGTCATTCTGCGGTGAAGGTCCGCGCTCAGCGTGGGCCGCCGCCAATTCCTCGTTCAGCGGCCTCTCTCTCTGACCAAAGCTTGACGGAAATCGCGAACGATTTCTATTTCTAACACCTGATTGTCTAACAGCTTTTCTGGCGGCGGAGGTTTTTGACCCTACGCCTACCGCAAAACGGGAACTCGCGTTTGAAAGTCCAGAATGCTGTGAGAAACTGCACGGCAAACACTCACGGCTCGGGTATCTCACTCCAGCCACTTTCGAAAGTTATCTCAACCAGTCAGAGTAAGTCCGAGACCTGTACGTCAAACTGTCACCACCTCACTTCGTTCCCTTCGAAGACAAGTTGTGGCTGGCAGGGTCAATCATGCCGATCCCGAAGGGGAATCTGCCCCGTGAAAAATCACTTGATTGCCCGCACACGTAGGACAGGGGAGTTTTCCGAATTCTTAACGTTTCCTGCGATCATCTGGTTTCGAGTATTGCACCTTCAATCTTTCGAACTCACACGCGAGTAAACCATGCATGAGAATGATCCCAGTGAGCAGCAGTTTCTCGGCAAAGCACGTGTTCTCGAGGAACGTCTTGAACAACTGAATAGACCGAATTCTAAACAAGAGATGGTCCTGGAAAATCTTGACTTTGCATCGGGACGAGAATCAATCCTCCGGTCAGCACTTGACTGCATCCTGACAATTGACGTTTCTGGTGTGATACTGGAATTCAACCCTGAAGCTGAACGCACCTTTGGATACGATCGTGAAGAAGTCCTCGGCACTATGATGGCTGAAAAAATAATACCTGAATGGCTCAGACAGCAACACAAGGAAGGGTTCGCAAGATACATTTCGACAGGTGAAAGTTCGGTCTTGAACAAACGAATCGAGACCACCGCCATGCGTTCTTCGGGAGAGGAATTTCCGGTCGAACTGGCGATCACTCCCGGACGAACGGGAACTCACCTGATATTTACTGCATTTGTGCGGGATCTGACCGAACGTAAACGAACCGAGAAGGCCCTTCAGCAGAGTGAGATCCGGTTACGAGATTCGCAAAAGATGGAGGCTGTGGGCCGCCTGGCAGGTGGAATTGCACATGATTTCAACAACTTGCTGACAGTCGTTCTTGGATGCAGCGAGTTGATTCAAATGAAGCCGGAAGACGCGGACTTTGTGCGAATGCGTTCAATTGAGATTCAGGAAGTTTCCCAGCGAGCCTCTGACCTCACGCAGCAACTACTAACGTTGAGTCGAAGACACTCAAGCGACACTCAGACACTGGACCTCAACGAAGCTGTATGTGAGGCCGAAACAATGTTGAAGCGCATACTCCCTGCAAGTATTGATGTTGCTACGCAGTTGGAAGAAAAACCACTTCTGCTCTTGTCTGATCCGTCGCAACTCAACCAGACAATCCTGAACTTAATGATCAATGCCCGCGATGCCATATCGGATCGCGGGGAAATCACCTTGACGACTTATGTAACCCACGTGGATCAGGAAAACTCTGGGAGACTTGGGCTTCAAACAGGTCCGTATGTAGTCTTAGAAGTGAACGATAACGGCCACGGTATGCCACCAGAGGTCGTCGAAAGAGCGTTTGAACCGTTCTTTACGACAAAAGAAGTGGGCAAGGGAAGCGGCTTGGGTCTGGCAACGGTCTATGGAATTGTGAAACAGGCACAGGGCACAGTTGAGTTAGAAAGCATTGAAGGTCAAGGCACAATAGTTCGACTGTATTTCCCGCAAGGCGATGGTCCCGTCGGCGCCCTGAATAAATCGGTTGCGATCGAAACTACAACACGGGGAAACGAAACCATTCTTGTGGCGGAAGATGAAGAACGTGTTCGTAGACTGGTTGTTAATGTCCTTTCTGAGAAAGGATACAACGTCATCGCCGCGACTAATGGAGAAAACGCTATTCAGATAGCACAACGACAGGATCAGGGCCCAATAGACCTTCTCATTTCCGATATAGTCATGCCAAAAATCAGCGGACATGAACTTGCGGAGACATTTAGCAACCAACGACCGGCTACCAAGATCCTGCTGATGACGGGCTACAGCAAAGACGCTCGGCCGGACACACTGACGAATGGAATGAAAATTCATCATCTTGATAAACCATTTTCGGCAACTGCACTGGCATCAAGAGTTCGTGAAATCCTGGAGCAGTAGATTTTCGGTTGTTTTAGTTCTTCGCCACGGACTTCACGACTGTTGAAGTTTGGACGCGGTACGGGCTGGTCACGTCCTACGTTCTCGCCGTGATGCATCTGAAAGTGGTAAGACCAAAAAACTCCGTCGAACTCAAATCGCCATGAAACACAGTACTTAAGGCCCGCCAGAGTCTCGCATCTCCACCGCTTGATTTCATCCGTCTGCCGCGCAAACTGTCGATTTTCGGCGCTGAACATACCCTTCCTGCTTCAGCCATGGCACATTCTGTTGACATGCCTCTGCGTCCTACTCAATCAGCGTCAGCAGCAGATCACTTATGTATACGGCGGCGAGAAAGTGTGGCGCGTGGCGGGGATCCGGCAGGTGTCGTTCGCCTGCACCATGTCGGTGCAGGCCCCGCCGACCGGCCTTCGGTGCCGTTACCATTCGATAGTGTATGCACTACATAGTCTTCTTTAGTCGTGCCTTGTGAGGCGTCGGTCGACACAGGTGATCCGGGGCGAGGTTCGTGCTAAATGCAGGTCGGTTGACGGGACATAAACTGCATATGCATTACCAAATATTCAGTTTCCCTGCAGGCACAAAAACATGTGAGCGAATTACTTCGTCGCCGCGCCATGGCGACTCGGAAGAACCCAGTTTGGGCGAACGAAGTGACAGGTGTAGCCATTCGGTATTCGTTGCAAGTAGTCTTGATGCTCCGGCTCAGCTTCCCAGAAGGGACCAGCATTGGCCAATTCTGTGACCACCTTGCCGGGCCACAGTTCAGACGCATTAACGTCTTCGATCGTATCCAACGCGACCTGCATCTGCTCGTCCGTGGTGTAGAAAATGGCCGACCGGTACGCCGCACCACGATCATTGCCCTGTCGGTTGACGGTGGTCGGGTCATGAATCTGAAAGAAAAACTCCAGCAGGTTGCGGTAGCTTGTTTTATCCGGATCAAACGTAACTTCAATCGCTTCGGCATGCGTGCCGTGGTTGCGATAGGTCGCGTTTGACACGTCACCGCCCGTATAGCCGACTCGAGTCGCGACGACTCCGGGCAACTTGCGAATCAGCTCCTGCATACCCCAGAAGCATCCGCCAGCCAGTATCGCCTTTTCATTCACTTCACTGTCTTCGCTTAATGCTTCCGGAGGGCTGCGCTTCGCCAGCTCGTTGGGCTCCGGCTGATCCGTGTTCACGCCAAGCACCAAGAGAGCTGCAAAGACGACCAATCCCAAAACTGTAAGCACGCCGCTTTTCATCATGGTCTCGATCCCGTAGGGTCAAAAAACTACGCCGTGCTCAGAACGCCGTGAAACACGGAACTTATGACTGTCCAGATTCTCGCATCTCAGCCGCTTGATTTCACCTGTCTGCCCCGGAAAACGACGACTTTCGGCGCCGAACATGTCCTTCCTGCGCCTGCCTTGGCACATTCTGCTCACTTCACTCTGTGGCATGGTGAATCAGCGTCAACAGCAGGTCATCGAATTCCAGAACGCACAGATCGAAACACTGCTGAAGAAGCTCGGAAAGAGCGTGGTCGAAGTCGTGGTGTTCGCGCGTTGCTGTCGCTATTTTTTGGACCTTGGTGAATACAAATAGAAGGACTGAGGTCTGTGCTTCGTCCAGCGGTTTTGGCGCTCAGTGAACCGATAGTTCAACGTCGTCTTCACGACTAGCCAAACGTCAGTGATGATGCAGTTGAAGCTGCAATCGAATATATCGCAGATGTCTCCGTTTTCATGAGCCATCAATAACAAGTCATACATTAACTCGGCGTCGTCGTGGTCTTCGGTCTCGAAAACCGTCGACCAGTACGTTCCGCCACTGCGCCAGCATTCGTATTGGACCTGCACCTTGTACTTCGCTGTCGTCAGTGGCACAGGAAGGGAGAGGGGTGTCATGGGAAGGACGGCGACACCCTACGCGCTTCCACATGACATTACACGTCAAAACCCGATTCATGCTGACCTTGGGCGCATTTTCAGAGCGTTACTGTCAAATGTTGTGTGTAGAGAAACACCGTACCTCTGGCGGCAAAGTGATCCAAACTGGGAGTCTGGATGGGAGAATCGCCCGAAGTGCTGGCGTATGTATTTAGGTCATCACAGACGATGAGCAGTACGCTGGGCGTCGCCGTTGCATTTACCGGGCTCAGAGCCAACAGACTCAGAAGAAACAGAGCGAAAGAAATTTCTCGGGATTATTCATCCGAGGTTTTCCGATTGTCGGATCTGGCTTTTGCGCGAGCCTTTTTGCGTTCTTCGCGTTCTGCTTTTTTTTTCGCTTTGTCGTCCGGAGCTAGCTCATCGGTCACCACCGGATTTTTCATCAACGCTTCTGGCACGGTTACCGTTTTACCGCGGATTTCGAGTTGTTTAACGATTTCGATCTGTCTGTCGATCTGGCCGGGTTCAGCGGCGTTCCCTCCGGGGACGAACTCACCAAAAGGACGACCAATAACTCCCAGGTCCTGCTGCATAAGATTGCGCATCTCATTCATGCGAGTGGCCTGAGCTTTTTTATAAGCCAGGTTCTTCATTTCTTTCGGATCCCTCTCCCGGTGGTAGAGTTGATCTTCGTCAAAGAAGCCGGGGCGATCGGCCCCTCGAACTCCGATGCCCAGACGTCCAATATAAGACATGGCTTTGGGTAAGTTTTTCGGCGTGGCTTTCTTAATGGCAGCGATCTGTTCTTTGGTGTGGCGAACGGCAATGTAGGACCAATCTTTCGTGACTGTTGCCCGCGCAGCTCCCATTTCAAGATAAAGATGATCACGCCAATCTTCGGCTTTTCCGTTTTTCAAAAGAGGGGTGAGACTCTGGCCGTCGACCCGGTAAGAGTTCGGTTTCTCTGCTTTACCCACGTCGAAGAAAGTCGGTACGAGGTCAATGTTCTGCACGAGTTCATCACACACCTGCCCTGCCGCGATTTCTTCGGGCCAACGCATGATCATCGGCACCTGGCAACCACCGTGTGAAAAGACGGAACCTTTGCCATCGCGACCGTGATCCGGCGCGAAAACAACCAGCGTGTTGTCATCGATTCCGAGTTCCTTGAGCTTACGGAGAATCGCACCGAGCGAATCGTCGATCCACGCTTCACCAGCGACGTGGCTGTCGGGATCGAAACCTTTTTCAGCGATTGTCTTGAGAAGCTCTGCGCGAGGCGTCATGACCTTGGGAAGACTTCGGACTTCCCCCTCTCCGGTGATGAGCGGGTGATCCATGGATTTTCGCCAGGACTTGTCCGGCCCATGCAGCAGGGTGCTGCAAAGATGCAGGTAAAAGGGACCGTCCTTGTTCTCTTCAATGAACTCCAGAGCTGCCACCGTCGTCCACTCTGGGTTGTGTGAGGAATAGGGCGAGTGGATGTTTTCCGGGTAGACATTCTTCGCCCAGGAAAAACCCAGCGTCTGGAGGTAACGACGCATCCAGCGTTCGTTGTGCTTGAACTGAGCCGATGTTTCAGCCCCGGGACTCGCGTCTTTGGGAATGTCGATCCAACCGTCTTTGCCTTTGTAGAACTCCGGGAAATCCAACTTGGAAGTGAGATGATACTTCCCAACAAACCCGGTGGTATAACCGGCTTCACGTAGAACATTCCCGACGTTCATGTTGTCGCGTTCCAGTGCGACGTTGAAATTGGGAAGCCCCTGATTCTCTTTGCCGCCGACTGCTTCGGCGTAGAGTTTGCTATGCGAGTTGCCCGCAAACCGGCCAGTCAGGAAGCTGTACCGAGAAGGAGTACAGACCGAGCTGCTGACGTAGGCGCGAGTGAATTTTATTCCTTCCTCGGCCATGCGGTCGAGATTGGGAGTGTAGGTGTCGCCCCCAAATGCGGCGATGCTCGATGGGTTCTGATCGTCGATCAGAAACATGATGATGTTAGGACGCTCTCCGTGAGCGGTTGTGGCAACCACTGCCGACAGACAGAAGATCGAAAATGACAGATAGGTCTTCATGGGAACGTCCTCATCACTTTGCCTGTTTATGTATTACTTGACCAGGCCGATTGAGTTGCGATTGTGTTTTCTCAGCGAACGTTTCGATCGCCGCTCGGTTTTTCCGTGGTGACACTGGCGTAGTATCGACCGCAAGCGGTCAGCTTTCCCTGCTTGTCAAACAACGCCGAACTGGTTCCCTCAGGTTGATGCGTTTCGAATGAAAACCAAGCGTACCCCGCAATCCAGTTCTGCGCCTCGATCCACGGCAATGTTTCTTTCATGAACTCGAGCACGGATTCGGAGGAATGACGATTCTCCGCGGTCGTTTTTGCTTGCCAATCGGCCGGAGCAAACTCGGTAATCAGCAGCGGACGTCTACCGTACTTCTCGTAAATCCGCATCATCTTGGCTTTAAACGACGCGGGGTCGGGGCTGCCGTACCAATGAACGCCGATATAGTCGATGCGAAATTGTCGCCGGTCGGCTTCCTGCATAAAGTCTCGCATCCAAGTTCCCGTCACGCCTTGTACGCTGTCGTCGTCGATTCCTTCGGGGTTGGCACAGGCAGGGCTGCAAAGCGGGACCTTGAGTGATTCGAGCACAGGCCAGTACTTGATCGCCTCCATGTAAGGCATGTTCGCTTGCTCGCGTTTGTCTGGCTCATTGAAGCCTAAGAATCGTTTGACATTGCCAGCTTGAATCTGCGGGACCACCTGTTTCGCAAGGCTGTTCTGGAGATCTTCCGTCTTCCAGGCTCCCCAGGCCATTGGCAGGAATTCCATACTTGCGGGTTGGGCGTCCACACGTTGCACGCTCCAGGAGTAGTTCCAATACGCGTTCACTGCGTTGATTCGAGGCAGGTTCTCTTTCCACGATCCGTCCTCTCCAGGGTCGCGAAGCGTGAAGCATATTCCTTTTTTGCCGGGAAGTCTGAGCGAAGATTTGAGAGGCGCAGTCTCGATTCCTTTCGTGCCGCGTCCTTCCAACTCGTCGATTTTGATCGCCGCCGCTTCCGCAGGCTTCCACCACCAACCCTGCGAATCCCAGCACTGGGCGTACTTGTAACTACGGACCAGTTGTTTGTACGTGGTCACTGCTTGTGCTTTATCGCCTTTGAGCCGTAACGCTTCGGCTTTGATCCAGAGGCAAGTGCCAACTTCATTTAGATTCGCCAGCGTCTTCACCTCATCCCCTTTGGGGTAAGTTTCCAAGCTGCTGTTGATCTGCTTTGCCTTCAGCCCCCAAACGTTGACAGCTCGGTCGGCGTGATTGACGACTCCTTCCCAGTCTTTTTCAGCAAACGCCGCCCACGCTTTGGCGGTGACATGGTAGGCCTCGTCAGCGGAACCGCCCGTGTTTGGCGTCATTTTGGCGGGTGGTGTTTGCGCAAGCTTTGCCGAGATGTTAATGCCCGCGGCTTTGAACCTGGCGAGCTGTTTGCGAGCGGCGTCTGCGGGTTGCCACCACCAGCCTTTCTTGTCCCAAGCCTGAGCATATTCGTAGTGTGCGATCAACGTTTTGTAGGTGATCATCGCCGCGGTCGGGTCGCCTTTTTGACGCAATGCTTCGCCCTTGAGCCACAAGCATGTTCCAACTTCATTCAGGTTCGCGAACTTTTTGGCGGCATCCCCTTTGGGCAATCCCTTGAGTTCCCGGTTCATGTTGCTCGCTTGCCGACCCCAAGTCTCCACAGCCCGGTCCGCCAATCGCACGACGCCGTCGCAATCCTTTTGCGCGAACGCTTCCCACGCTTTTGCCGTGACCTGATAAGCTTCTTCCGCGGACGCGGCGTGCAGGAAAGCCAGAGTCATAAGACCTGCTAAAGAACGGGTGACGAATCTTCTGAAAGGCATTAAGAAAATCTCCGGGCTGGAGGGGCTAATTCTTTTGGGGATGTGATTTACGGGGCTGGGGGGCGGTCTTTCAGACATTTTCACTCAAAGGCGATTCAAAGACGAAACGGCCCCCGTCAGTCTTTGCACAGGGCGGTCATCACGATGATTCTGCATTTTGGCCTCTCTTCTTTGATTCACGTTCCTTAATGCGTGCGGCTTTTGCTTTCTCGCGTGCCACTTTCTTTGCTTCTTTCGACTTTCTAGAGGCTGGTGTATCGGCATCAGGGTTCCAGCGTTTCCCCTGTTTGCTTACCGGGTCCGCCATTTCGTCGAGCCAAGCGTTGTATTTGCCCGTGAGTTCGGAGACCACTTTCGGGTGTTTTGCAGCGAGGTCTGTCGTTTCGCTGATGTCATTTTCAAGATCGAAGAGTTCAATACGAGCTTTCTCTGCGACCAGTTTCCACTTCCCGGAACGTATGGCCCACTTTCCTTTGGCACCCGCAGAACTCCAGTACAACTCATCGTGGAGTTTGTCGGCGTCGCCTTTGAGGGCTGGCAGGATGCTCTTACCGTCCAGAGGCTTTTCGTTTCCCTTGGGCATGGGAAGTCCGGCGGCGTCGAGAGCCGTGGCAAACAGGTCGATCGACCACATGGGAACGTCGCACTTCTTTCCGCCTTCCAGTTGAGCGGGCCACGACACAATGAACGGGACATGGATTCCACCCTCGTAGTCCATCTGCTTGAAGCCGCGAAGCGGTGCATTGTTGGCGTGCATGGCACCGGAACCGCCATTGTCCGTGAGAAAGATGAGCAGTGTATTGTCAAAAATGTCATGCTTCTTCAGCGCGTTCACAATCTCGCCGACTCCCATGTCAAGGTGCTTGATCATGGCCATGAGGGTGTCGCGTGTTTCGTCTCCGGTCACTTTCCTGATGTCTTGTTCGGGAGCTTCCGGTGGAGCATGCACTGCGTTGTAAGCGACATAGAGGAAGAACTGCTCCTCCCTGCGGCGGTTGATAAACTCGACCGCTTCCTCAGTGATTCGAGTGGTGAGGTAGCCTTCTTCTTTGATGGGTTTGAGGCCACGATAAATGGGGTGGTTCATGTCTGAGTGGTCAAAGTAGGGATGTGCTCCGCGTCCCATAAAGCCATAGAACTCATCGAACCCTCGATTCATGGCGTGGTACTCTTCAGTGAGTCCGAGATGCCACTTTCCCAATGCACCGGAGACGTAACCGGCCGGCTTGAGTCGCTGAGGAATAAACACCTCATCAAGCGGAACGCCTGAGCCTCCCTCTCCTGCTGTATAGATTCCGAATCGTTGCTGATAACGACCTGTCATGAGTCCTGCCCGAGTCGGCGAACACACGTGCCCACTGGTATAGCCCTGAGTACAGATGACGGACGAATGTGCGAGGGCATCGATATTCGGTGTACTGACTTCTGGCGGGGAGTGCGGATTGTAGCTGACATCGGCATAGCCCTGGTCATCTGTGAGAATGATGACGATGTTCGGTTTCTCTTTCGCGAAGGCGATGGAGGGTATTGCAATCAAACCGAGGATCAGTGCTTTCAGTACGTGTCGAAGTTTCATGGTTACTATTCTGGTTGTTTCCAGGCTTGAACTTATGCGGTGAGTTGAAACAGGTTTTCAATCTGTTCGCTGGCCGGAGCTGATGCGAAGAGGGCTCGTTCAATTGACTGACTGCGTCGTTGCCTGTTCATCCCGTTTTCGTGTCTTCCTGCTTTTCTGTTTTCCGTGCGTGACAGTGCGAATGTATGCGGTTGTTTCGCGTGAAGACAGGTCCCCGGAGCCATCGCGGTCGGCTCGTTTGAAGACGTTGTCGATGTGGTTGCCACTCGTACAAATGTGAGCAAACTCTTTCATGCTGAGTTGCTCATCGCCATCGGCGTCAGCTTCCTGAAACCACGCCGCAGGGGCTTTCCTTGAAAGGATCCACCACGACACTGTTTCAAGGGCTTTGCGGAACTCGTCTGAGCTCAAACCGCCGTCACTGTCGCTGTCGGCCTTTCGGAAATGATCTGGTCCGTGTTTCGGTGAGTGGTAGACCGATCGACTGAATTCGCCGTATCCGACTCGGCCGTCTTTATCAGCATCGACCTGTTTGAAGAGTTCTGCCGGAGTCATCGACAGCCGTTTTTCTCCCAACGGTCCTGGTTCGGGGAGGGGCGGAGTAAAACTGATCGTCTTGATTCGCCCGTCCTTATCACAGGACGCTTTTACTCCGTATCCAACCGTCGCTTTCCTCGCGGCTTCGTTGACAATACCTACGAAGTAGACTTTGGACTTTGAATCTGTATGGAGTTCACGGAGCAGCTCGCCAGCTTGCAGCACTTTGAATTCTTTTCCTGCAGCATTGACCTCCTTCAGAATCCCTACCACGACAGAGCTGTTTTCGCCCTTACTGTTGCTTTGAGCGAACGCAGACGGAGCAAAACAGCACGAGCTAAGGACGACGCATGCAATGGTTTGATTAAAGCTATCGCTCATGAAAACAACTCCAGTACGGGTTCTTCGCCGTCACCGACGGTCATGGGGCGACCGGAAGGCGATATGGCTGGTTTTTCGATTTTCATACCAGCTGCGAATGCGATGCTGGCGTGAAAGGCACCGACGGAAACTGCGTTCTCATCGACGTAGTATCCACGATCATCGCTCTTGCCGTAGACAAATCCCGGCTTGGCGCCTCCACCTGCGAGGACGGTTGAAAAGCAGACCGGGTGATGACTGCGGCCATCACCATCGAAGTTCGGTTTTCGACCAAATTCCGTCGCGACGACGACTAGTGTTGAGTCCAACATGCCGCGTTGTTCAAGATCGGTGATGAGTGTTGCGAATGCCTGGTCGAAGACGGGCGCCACGTCGGCCATTTCGTCGGCGAGCGCCTTGTGATGATCCCAGCCGTCGTGCTTCACCTCGACGAAACGGACACCGGAATCAACCAGCCGGCGAGCGAGCAGGCACCCCTGACCGAATGAGTTATCGCCATAGGCAGCCCGCTGTTCTTCAGACTCGCCCGACAGGTCGAAAGCTTTCAGCTCCTTGCTCTTCATCAACGCGAGAGCATCGTCATAGAAGCCGTTGTAGGCATTGACGCCCTTGTCATTGAATTTCCTCCGGAAGTCGGCGTCGATTCCGTTCAGCAATCTCAGTCGTTTGTTTGCATTCGATTTGTCGCCGATCGATCTGACGTCGCTGATCCCCAGGTTGGGATCTCCAATTGCGAGCGGTGCGTAGCTGGAGGGAAAGAAGCCGTTCCCCTGGTCGGAACGGCGGTTGACACACACACTTGATGGCAAAGTCTTGCTGCTGCGTCCGAGATAGTGAGAACCCCAGGCCCCGAGGTTGGGGTGTAGAATCGTGC